>Ga0209255_1000269_pt1 | contig 11479 bp, 11 predicted proteins | sample WorMetvaBAHAMAS2_FD_187394 | JGI IMG/M metagenome (GOLD analysis project Ga0209255, IMG submission 187394) | Marine gutless worms symbiont microbial communities from Max Planck institute for Marine Microbiology, Germany - Olavius vacuus... | ecosystem: Host-associated > Annelida > Digestive...
GATGAGGACCATCGGCAGTACCTCTTTGCCGCGATTGACCGCGCCACCCGCTGGGTCTACGTCGAACTCCTCCAGGACAAGTCAGCCGCCTCTGCCGGCGGTTTCCTCACGCGCCTGATCGACAAGGCCCCCTTCACGATCACCAAGGTCCTCACCGATAATGGTAAAGAATTTACCGATCATTTCTGTGCCACCGGCCAGCGCCAGCCCACGGGTGCCCACGCGTTTGATCGCGTCTGCACCGCCAACCGCATCGAACATCGCCTGACCAAACCAAGAACGCTACAGACCAATGGCATGAGCGAACGCTTCAACGGCCGCAGCGCCGAGGTCCTAGCCACCACCCCCTTCGACTCCGCCGAGCACTTGGCCGAATACCATCAAACGCTACGTTCAAGGTCTACAATCAGCACATCCCGCAGAAAGCACTGGGCCACAGTCCTCCCCTTCAGGCGATGAAATACTGGTCCCAAAAACAGCCCCGGCTGTTCAAAAAGTGTAGCTATAATCTTGCGGGTCTTGACATTCGCGAGGATTCGCGTGATTCGTGGTTTTTCCTCTTTTTCGCCGACCGGTAACGCTTAACTTAACGGCGTCGGGCTTGGAGCCGCCCGCACACCCGACAGACGGCTGACCGCAAGCAACACGTGGAAATCGCCTTCGGTGCTCCCACCTACTTGACGACCTTGAGTGTCGGTCGTTTCCGCGGCGGTTTGGGGGCAGCCGATTCGTCCTCCGTTTCCGCCGTGTCGTCTATCCCCGGTCCGTCATCCGGAAACAACATTCCATGGCCATTCTCGCGCGCATAGATGCCGAGCACTGCCCCCACCGGTACTCGGACCTCCACGGCGGCACCACCGAAACGCGCGCCGAATTCAATGTGCCCGTTTCCAAGTACGAGGGCGCGGACGGCGGTAGAGCTGATATTGAGTACGATCTTTCCGTCCTCAACGAACTGTGCCGGAACTACCGCCTGGGGATGGGTCGCATCCACGAGCAGATGGGGGGTCATACGGTTATCCGCAATCCATTCATACAGTGCCCGAATCATGTAGGGACGGTTCGAAGTCATGGCGGCAGGTAGACAATCAACTATGGCTCTTTATGGATTCCAGACTGGTAGGATATTTTGCGCAAATTCGCCTTCTCAGCAAGCCAGAGGGGCGTCGTATAACTTACTGTTGTTGTTGAGAAAAGACGGCCTGTTCTGTCATCGGTCAGAGTGCTACGGACCGCCGTCCCCTTCGATCAGTCTGGAATCCATAAAGAGCCTCAACTATTTGCCGTAGCCATTTCCCGTTCTGCCTCCGTCAGGCTTTTGCCGAAAGAGGGCCAGGTGAAGATGCGCTTCGCGTAGGTGGACAATGCTTGGGCCCGCGCAGGCAAGTCAATGCCCAACAGAGGGAGGCGCCATAACAGGGGGGCCACGCAGCAATCCACAAGGGAGAACTCATTGTTCATAAAGAAGGGGTTGGCTGCAAACACCGGGGAAGTAACGATCAGGCTCTCGCGTAGTTCCTTGCGGGCCGTGGCCGCCTCGCCTTCGGTGCCCTCGAGTATCCGATCCATCAGGGTGTACCAGTCGCGCTCCACGCGGTACATATAAAGGCGGGAAGTGGCGCGCGAAACCGGGTCGACGGGTAATAGCGGCGGGTGCGGAAAGCGCTCGTCCAGATACTCCATGATGATGCGTGACTCATAGAGTCTCAGGTCCCGGTCCACCAACGTGGGTACGGTTCCGTAGGGATTGAAATCCATAACCTCGGCAGATAGGTCTTGGGTACACACATCGACGATGTCGACGGAGATACTCTTTTCCGCCAGTACGATACGTACCTGGTGGCAGTATGAGTTCGTGGGATCGGAAAACAGCGTCATAACGGATCGTCTATTGGTGGCCACTGCCGGCTGTCCTTTACTTCAGTACTCAGATTACCGCGCCCAGGCCCAGAAGACCCGAGGTGAGAGGTGATATGCCAGTATAAACGAAAAAGCCCCGTAGGATACGGGGCCGGGTTCCCAGCAACTGCGGGCTGTGGAGAGGTCTGGTAAAAAGCCCGTGTCGCCCCCCGATTAATGGACGTCTTTCCAATATTCTTTTTTGAGTAGGTAGGCGAGGCCGAAGAGTATAACCAGGAAGCCCAGTACATAGAAGCCCAACCGCTGGCGTTCGAGCTTCATGGGTTCACCCGCGTAGGTCAGGAAATTCGTCAGATCGCGGACCATCCCATCATATTCCTCCGCCGACAGACTACCCGGCTGCACCGGTTCGAAACCTTTCAACGAACCATGGTGCTCGCCCTCGGTCTCCGTCTCGCCCTCGGTCTCCGTATAGACGGCCTTCTGCAATCCCTGCAAACCGGCCAAGACGTGCGGCATGCCCACATCGGGAAACACCGCGTTGTTGACACCGTAAGGCCTGCTCTCGTCTATATAGAAGCTCTTGAGATATGTGAAGACCCAGTCCGGATCGCGCCAGCGGGTGACCAGCGTCAGATCCGGCACCTCGGTACCGAACCACTTTTCACCGTCCTTCGGACGCATGGCACTGACCATCAGATCGCCGGGCTTGGCCTCCTTGTCGAAGATGAAGTCTTGACGTGTCCGAACTTCGTCGAGCCCGACGTCCTCGCCCATCCGGTTGTAGCGCATGTATTTGAGGGAGTGGCAACCCATGCAGTAACCGACGAAGTGTTTGGCGCCCCGCTGCAGGGATTCCTTATCCGCAAGATCGATGTCGGCTCTCTCCAGGTGCGGACCCGCACCGCCGGAGGCCGAAGCAAACGCAGGCGCCAGCAAGAGAACGGATGCGATAATCAATCTTTTCATTTTGTCCCCCTTTCCGGAACCGGCTTGGTCTTGATCTTGCTCATCCAATTTGTTTTCGTCACCCGCTCCGGAACCGGTTTGGTCTTATCCAGCTTGCTGTAGATCGGCATCAGCAGGAAGAACAGAAAATAGAGCATGGTGAAGAATTGCGCGAGCAGGGTCTTGGCAGGCGTAGCCGCCTCCAGGCCCAGCCAGGCCAAAACGATGAAGGTAACCGCGAACACACCGATAGCGATCTTGGAGAGAATGCCCTTGTAGCGGATGGACTTTACCTCGCTACGGTCCAGCCAAGGTAGGAAGAACAGGATCAGGATGGCCGCGAACATCACCACCACGCCTGGGAACTGGGAGCCGAACATGGGTGGGACCGCGCGTAATATGGCGTAGAAGGGTGTGAAATACCAAACGGGGGCGATATGCTCCGGCGTCTTCAAAGGGTTGGCGGGTTGAAAATTCGGCGCTTCCAGGAACAACCCGCCGAAGTCCGGCCAAAAGAAGACCACGGACGCAAAGAGGATCAAGAAACCCACGACCCCGGCAATGTCCTTGACCGTGTAATACGGATGGAACGGAATCCCATCCGCCGGTGCCTTGTCATCCCAGCGATTGCCCTTGGGACCCTTCTTGATCTCGATCCCATCCGGGTTATTGGAGCCCACCTTGTGCAGAGCGACGATATGGATAAACACGAGACCCGCGATCAGGAAAGGCACTAAGAAATGGAAAGCGAAGAATCGGTTCAGGGTGGCATCGGAGATGACATAATCGCCCCGGACCCATACGGACAGGTCCTCACCGATACCGGGGACCGCCGCGAACAGGTTGACGATGACCTGGGCGCCCCAGTAGGACATCTGCCCCCAAGGCAGGAGATAACCGAAGAAGGCGGTGGCCATCATGGCCAGATAAAGGAGCACGCCGATGATCCATAAGAGCTCACGCGGCTTGCGGTAGGAACCGTAGAGCAAGGCGCGGAACATGTGCAGATAGATGAGAATGAAGAAGGCCGAGGCACCGGTGGAGTGCATGTATCGCAGGAGCCAGCCCCAGTTCACATCCCGCATGATGTATGCAACCGATGCGAAGGCATCGTCCGCCGAAGGCTTGTAATTCATGGTCAGCCACAGTCCGGTGACGATCTGCAGCACTAAGACCAAAATTGCCAGGGAGCCCATGTAGTACCAGAAGTTGAAGTTCTTAGGCGCATAGTACTCGGACAGATGCTCTTTCCAGACCTTCGTGAGTGGGAAACGTTCGTCGATCCAACCGAGGAATCCGGTACGCTCTGTACTCATCAGGCTGCTCCTCCGTCTTCACCGATCAGGATGACGGTGTCGGAAATATAGGTGTGCTTGGGTATTTCCAGATTGATCGGTGCCGGAACCCCGGCGTAGACGCGCCCGGCCAGGTCGAAGCGGGAACCGTGGCAGGGGCAAAAGAAACCACCCTTCCACTCCGATCCCAGATCGGCGGGGGCCACCTCGGGCCGGTAGGTCGGGGAGCAGCCCAAGTGGGTACAGATACCCACGGCTACCAGATACTTGGACTTGAGCGAGCGCGTCGCATTCCGGCAACTTTCCGGCTGCACGGATGCCGCCGAGTCCGGGTCCGCCAGCAGCGGGGCCAACTCGGGAAGAACGGCCAACATCTCCTTGGTGCGATTCACCACCCAGACCGGTTTGCCACGCCACTTGACCCGCAACATGGCGCCCGGTTCCAGCTTGCCGATGTCTGCTTCCACCGGCGCCCCGGCCGCCCGGGCCTTGGCGCTCGGGTTCATGGAAGCAATGAAGGGAACGGCCACGTAACCGACACCGACGGCCCCGACCACACTTGTGGCAGCAACAAGGATGCGCCGCCTCTTTTCATCCACGCCTGGTGCGCTCATTTCTCTGACGACCCCCGGTAGGCTCTACTAGGTTGCGCTTCCAGGACGGAAGCCTTACCGCTCAGGAAGGTGAGAATCAGAATATGCGAATCAACTGAAAACCAGCTATGTATTTTCCCTGATATGCCGTTAATGGGTCAAGAAGCCCCTCGGCAGATGCGTACAAACTTTCCCGGAAACGTGGCCCGGCGGTTCAAACGATTCCGCTATGGCTGAAAGCCGGCGACCGGTGGCTGGAAGCAAGGATCGAGGACACCTCGAAGTTTTGGTAGTGTTCCAACTTTGTTTTCAGGGCTTAAATAAAACTTCTAGGCTCTTTGATGGATTCCGGACTGGTCGAAGAGGACGACAGTCGGTAGCACCATGACCGATGACGGAACAGGTAGCCTTTTCTCAACGATAACAGCAAATTATACGACGCCCCTCTGGCTTGCTGAGAAGGCGAATTTGCGCAAAATATCCTAAACTAGTCTGGAATCCATAAAGAGCCTACCGGAAATCCGCAGCGACCAAACGCAGGATAGCTACGCGTGGAACGCAAAAAAACGGGGCCGAAGCCCCGTTGTTCCATGGAAAATTCAAGCCGGGCTTAGAAGTTATGGATCATGCCGAGCGAGAAGCCCTTCCAGTCACCCTCGTCGGTGCCTTTCGCGTCCGCATTGTATAGAGGGCTTATTAGGTGTTAGGCCCCGTGTGATTATATACCGAAGACGAGCTATCCTCTATTGCAGGCGTAAGACCTCTCTCGCTTGCAATAGAGGATAGCTCGTCTTCGGTATATAATCACACGGGGCCTGATACTTACTTGAGCATCGCGGCTACCTAAACATATGAAAAACAAACGGTTAAGGTTAAATGTCAACAGGACCTAGTACACCGTTTCACTCCATTTTGCATTTGTAGGGGACGGCCTCCGTGCCGTTCCGCAGGCCATACTGAATACGGGCGAGCCAAGCGGTTTCTCAACCGGGTTCCCAGTGCCCAAGCGTGTGCGCGTGAACGAGAGAAGCTGCGCGAGATGATCGGCGCGAAACAGAGCTTGGTTGCAATACCGAAACTAGTCGCGACGGTCAATCGCCAGGTCCGTGGATGGGCCAACGACTACGAGCATGGACGCAGCCGCCCCGCGTTCCGCGCCATGAGTTGGTTCCTCCAGGAGCGGATGATACGGCACCTGAAACGTCGGAGCCAGCGCCCCTTCCGGCCACCGAAGGGGGTGACCTGGTATAAGCACCTGTACAAGCGACTGGGCTTGGTGCAACTCTAGGGCTGGACTCCCCTGGCGATAGCTTCGGATGTGAAGGCAACAGGAAAGCGCAGTGCGGGAAAACCGCATGCTGCGTTTGATGAGGGGGAGCAGGCAAACGTGACTAGGATCCGGCTCGTGAGGTACCGCCAGACGAAAGGGGCGGAAACGGATAGGCTGGGTCTACGGACACGGGAACCTGCTCTCTACTTCTCTACTCTACTCCTTAATGTGGCTCAAACGATTCCCGCAGCCTCACCCTCCCGGTGAGAGAGGGGCTTTTACGACACCCATTCTAAGGGAGTGGGGGAGCGAACCTGGCAATTACTTCCGATTTTCTCGGTAAGCGTTCAAACGGAGAAGGAAGACCCACAACCGCAGGTGGTGGTTGCGTTCGGGTTGCGAATGACGAATTGGGCGCCTTCCAGACCTTCCGTATAGTCGATCTCCGCGCCGGTGAGGTACTGCATGCTCATAGGATCGACCAGCAGTTTGACGCCGCCTGCGGTCACCGCGGTATCCCCATCCTGGACCTGCTCTTCGAAGGAGAAGCCGTATTGGAACCCGGAACAACCGCCGCCTTGGACGTAAACCCGTAGCATCAGATTGGGATTTCCTTCGTCCTTGACCAGCTGGGCGACCTTGGTCGCCGCCGCGGACGTGAGTTCCAGGGGAGTCTCGACAGCAGTTTCTGCATTCATTGGGATATACCTACTCCGGATCACTCAACCACTATGCACTGTAAAGTGCATAGGTTGCTCTTGGACTGAAAAAGGGGGCCTTGAAAAATCCCATGCTCAATACTTTTCATGGTGATGCTCATAAATCGCGCTTTTCGAACGCCTTGATTATCATGGAGTTACGCACACGGACATAACGGGGCTTCCTTGTTCTGCAAAGACACCTTGAATTTTTCAAGGTGCCCTAAAGTGCATAGTTTTGGACTAGCGTGCTGGGACAATAAGATAGCATCGGATTGTAATATAGGCGGTGTTAGGCTTTTCCTTGGCTGATTCAGGGGCGCCTTGAAAAAATCGAGGGTCTCGACGTAATGGAAACAGTCGGTTAGCGTTAGATATCGGCAGACCTTAGCAAGCACCGCCAAGCCCGCGGCCAGTCACTCCCGCACCCTGATCGGTCTGGTACGGGAAAGCCGGTCGTAACAGGTCAAGCGATCCCGATCGAACAACATCCACAGCAGACCGGCACCGGCCGGCGCGAGGCAGAGCGCTGCCCATACCAGCCGCATGAGGGCGTCGCCCGGCCTTAAGGGAGAACCGTCTTCGCGTACGAGTCGTAAGTGCCAGGTCCGCATACCGAGTGTCTGACCGCCGCGGACCCAGAAGAACATGAAAAACAGGGCCGTCATTGTAACAAGGTAAAGGCGCAACCCGAGGCGGTGGAAGTGCTCATCGTGAGGAAAGGGCACACCCGCGATGAGATCGTAGGGAACAATGAGAAGGGTGACTGCGACCATGAGCATCCCGAGCAGGAGCAGCAGGTCATAGAGCAGGGCGGCCAGACGGCGGGAAACGCCGGGAGCACACGCTTGTGGGAGGTTTGAACCCATGGGTTGGCGTCATTGATTGCCCGCAAAGCGGCCGGACTGCGGAGTGCCCATCCGGGCAGTTTTCACCTGACTGCGGTTTGACGCTGACCGCGGTCTGAACATAGTGTCGTGTTGGGTTACGGCGCCTTTGGCCTCGGCATGGTTCTTCCATGCGCCCAATATGCGTCGAACGCAACAGCACGTAGGGCGGGTAAGCGGCCCCTTGCGTGGTTACGGTCGCCCCGGTGCGTCGAGGCCACGCAACCCGCCGGCAGGGCTAAAGAATCCAGGATCAATTATACTGGCCGCAGTCGGCGATGAAAATCGGTCCGGATTCGAATCCTCTTCGGAACTCCACCGCAATACCCAGCGAGCACTTTGAACCTTATCCCTGTCAAACAATTTTTCTACCGATTTCTGCGCCTTGTACCGATGCCTGTCATCTCCATCCTGGTGGGGATAGCGGTGGGGCTGGCCGTATGGGGAGTATTGGACCAGATCCAGGGCCGGGCGATTAAGAAGATCGCCGACAAGGAGCTGGAGACGCGGCTCGATCGACGGGCCCGGGAGAGCCTGACCCGGTTCGATCAATACCTGAAAAACTATGCGATCACCGCCCGGTTGCTGGCCAATCACCGCAGCTTGGCGGAGTACCTCGAGCCCCTGTTTTGGGCGCTGCAAGATGCGTTCGAGCCGGTCGTCTATCGCAAGTCCTCCCCATCTTGGCTGACCGATTTCATCGAGCGCGATGCACTTTCCGCGCCCAGCCACATCCTGCTGGTAGATACCCGCAGACGAATCCGGGAAGTCTACCAATCCGGAGACGCGGAGCTGCCGCAGGAGCTGTGGCAAGGCACGGGCGAAAAATTCGATACCGGCGCGATGCGCACGGTCGTCACCCGCCTTGACGAACGGCCCTACCTGCTGGTGAGCGATGCGATCGAAGACATGGGCGATTACAGGATGGGTGACCTGGTCGTGGTCGTACCCATCGACGATGCGTTTCTCGCCGCCTCCCAGCGCGGGTTGCCCTCCGGCCGCGCAGCCGTAGCATTGGTGGACGTAGACGAGCAACGTATCCGGGCGAGCATCGATCCGGGTTTGCTGGTTCCCGGGACCCGGCTCTCCGAGTGGCGGGACGCCTATCTGATCACGACCCAGTCGCTTCCCGAGTACGAAGGTATGGATTGGAACCTCTTGCTCGCCACCTTCATCTCCCACCAGAGTGTCGCCAAGATGTCCGGCCGGGTGCGCAATTTCGAGCAGCAGCAGCGCGTCAGGGCCGCGCTCGTCTATATCCTGGTCTTCACGTTGGTGATTTATCTGGTCTCGGCGCGCCTGAACAAGGTGCTCAAGCGCATGGCCGGATTTTCACAGCGCGCGCTCGGTATCGAGCATCCGGGTTTCAAACGGGGTGCCAACCAGCTGATGCTGCTCGAAGAGTGGATCCAGCACTTCACCCAGCTCGTGCTCAAGGCGCGCGAGGAGATGAGTCGTAGGCACGCGAGCGAAATGCGCGCGAGCGAGGCCCTCAAGGCCGCCATCATGGAGGCCTCCCTCGATCCCATCGTTACCCTGAGTCGCAGGGGGAAAATCATCGAGCTCAATCCCACTGCGGAGCGTACCTTCGCGCTTACCCGTGATCAGGCGATCGGCGGTAGCTTCAGCAAACTCTTCCTGACCCTGGGCGGTAGAAGACGCTTTCTCGGTCTGTTGAAGGACTCGCGGCGCGCCCGGCGCGAGGGTCGGATACCCCAAGCCCGAGGTCAGCTGATGGCCCGCCGCGCGGATAGTTCCGAGTTTCCGGTGGAGCTGTCCATCGTACCGATTCAACTGGATGACAAGTTCGTCTACACCGTCTACATGCATGACGTCACCAAACGCAGGGAGGCGGAGCGGGAAATCAAGAGCCTGGCCCGATTCGCCAGTGAGAGCCCTAACCCGATCCTGCGCGTGAGCCCGGCCGGGCTTGTGGTCTACGCCAATACCGCCGGCGTGCCGTTGCTTTCCGCCTGGGGTACACAGGAAGGGGGGCTGCTGCCTGCGGAGCGGATCCGGGAGGTCGGTGAGGCACTGGGCGGTGGTGGGCGTTCGCTCGAACGCGAGACGGAGATCGGCGACCAGGTCTATTCGCTGCTGTTTGCCCCGATCCAAGAGCTGGGTTATGTAAACATTTATGCTCGGGATATTACGGCGGTGCGTCGCGCCGAGCAGGAGTCGCGGCGGCATCAGGCGGAGCTGGTCCATGTCTGCCGTTTGAGTACCATGGGAGAGGTGGCCACGGGGATGGCTCACGAGATCAATCAGCCGCTCTCGGCTATCGTCAATTTCGCCAACGGCTGCAACCGCCGTCTGCAAAGTAATCTGGGGTCACGTCGAGAACTCATGGATGCCATGGGCCAGATCACGACCCAGGCCCAGCGGGCCAGCGAGATTATCCGCCGGCTGCGGGCGCTGGTCGGCAAGCAGCCGCCGATCCAATCCGAGGTCGACCTCAACCATCCGGTACGGGAAGTGTGCTCCTTCGTGGAGTTCGATACCGACAAGATGGGTTTTGCGATCGAGCTCGATCTGGAACCGGATGGGATTATGGTAGAGGTGGATTTGGTGCAGATCGAGCAGGTCCTGCTCAACCTGGTGCAAAATGCGTTGGATGCCCTGCAGGAGATACCGTCCTCGGCGCGGCATCTGACCGTGCGCACCCGCCTGATCGACGAGGAGGCCGAAGTCGTCGTTCAGGATTCCGGTCCGGGCATTGAATCTGAACGTATGCCGTCCTTGTTCGAGCCCTTCTTCACCACCAAAGCATCGGGCATGGGCATGGGGCTGCCGATCAGCCAGACGATCATCGAGAACCACAGGGGACGCATCCGGGCGGAATCCGTCCCCCGGGGTGGGGCCGTCTTCTTTATCCGGCTACCGGTTGCGCCATCGGCACGCCAATCGCTCGCGGCTGGGGGGCTGACCAAAGACACTTCGGCTCGGGATTCACAGGAGAAGCACACATGAACAGCGGATCCACACCCACGGTCTTCGTCGTGGACGACGATCAGGCGATGCGCAGCTCGCTCAAGTGGCTCATCGAATCCATCGGTATGCAGGTCAAGACCTATGGTTCGGCGGACGAATTCCTGAGCGGCTACTTTCCGGGGCAGGCCGGCTGTCTGCTCCTGGATGTACGCATGCCGGGAATGAGTGGTTTGGACTTACAGGCCCATCTCGCGCGGGAGGATTCCCGGCTCCCGGTTATCATTATTACCGGACACGGTGATGTATCGATGGCCGTCAAGGCCATGAAGTCCGGGGCCGTGGATTTCATCGAGAAACCCTTCCGCGACGAAGAGTTGCTCACCAGCATCCGCAACGCCCTGGAATTCGACGAGAAACGACGTGCGCTCCAATCGCGACGGGCGGAGATCGCCGTCCGCTTGGCGGAGCTGACACCCCGCGAGCACGAAGTCATGGAGATGGTTACCGAGGGCCATGCCAATAAGGAGATCGCCACAGTACTGGGGGTGAGCGCCAAGACAGTAGAGGCGCATCGGGCGCGGGTGATGGACAAAATGGGCGCCGGCTCCCTGGCCGAGCTGGTGCGGATGGCCCTGATCGCCGGCGACGACGAACAGTTGTCTTGAAGCTACAGTTAGATCAATCCGTAGGCATCCAAACACCTTTTATCGTGGTCGATCAGGATGCGAAAGAGAAAACGACGAAGCGCGCAAATCGGCGCAAATCCATTCGCGAGGATTCGCGTGATTCGTAGTTTTTTTCTCAGAACCTGTTTACGATCTTTAAGTCAAAGTGATTTTGACCCCGAGGAAAAGCGACGAGAGATTCCTACCCAAGTGATATAAGCCGAGAGCAGTTTGAGCCCTTACAAGCTATATTCGAGCAGTCCAAGAAGAAGACCAAGCCGCGAGTGGTTGATTTATATGATGTTTTTTGCGCCATTTTGTATGTACTGAAA
>Ga0209255_1000270_pt1 | contig 11459 bp, 7 predicted proteins | sample WorMetvaBAHAMAS2_FD_187394 | JGI IMG/M metagenome (GOLD analysis project Ga0209255, IMG submission 187394) | Marine gutless worms symbiont microbial communities from Max Planck institute for Marine Microbiology, Germany - Olavius vacuus... | ecosystem: Host-associated > Annelida > Digestive...
TTATTTTTTCGATAAGAAAATTGACCGTAACCCGACAACTGATGGTCAGACTTTGATGCAGTTGTACGTGGTAATGTACCTCGGTAGGTTCTATACACGGGAATGAAAGTCAACACATTTGACTTGACCTTTGATCTTTAGATTTTGTCTTCCTCTAGAATGTAGTTTAATTAATTTTTTTTCTTATTCATACAGAATACCAACAAAATGGTCTGTTGAACTATATCATGTTCATGACCTTGAGTAACATATACGACGGTCATTTCGGTTTCGAGAAAGGTCTTCAGGGCCATTCTCGATAAATATGTTGCCATTATCAAATGAATAGCAATGAAATGAAGTCTTGTATACTGTTGCTTGCTTCTCAAGTTTCACACTGCTCCATACGAGCAGAAGAACTGGTCAACTTGTTCAAGGTCATTTGCGATCACGTAGCCTAGCCTTATTATTGATAGATTGTATATATTGGAAACGCTACAATACAGAGGCATACTATAATAGTTTAGAAAATGTGTGTGCGGTGCCTATATGTTAAGCGTTGAATTGGAAAATAAACTCATTGTGAGAGGGTGGCAGTTGATTTGCGAACAGTGGATGTGGTGTTGTGATGCTTCAGAGCTCCTATTATTCGAAGCTCGAGAAGGCAGACATCCTCGAAATGACCGTCAAATACCTCAACAGTTTGAAACGTCAACGCCTCACGGGTAACGTACGAATTACAACGCCGTTTGTCTTTATTCAGCTAATTTATGAAGTGGACTAATGCAGGAAACCAAAGTACACAGGAGTGACAGGACTATATAAAGTACAATAAATTTATGGCACTGCGGGACGTAAACAAACCTAACTTCCACACGTGAGAATGACCACATCAAAGTTCACAGTGATAACTAACCTGTCACCTATAATCATGCTTAGTGGTGGTCTCGCGTAGTGGTAGCGTGTTGATCTCGATCAACGAAGTTAAGCTACGTTGGGCCCGGTTAGTACTGGAATGGGTGACAGTATCCGCGGGTTCAATTTCCCGGTGCGGGACATTTATCTCGGTGTGTAACTAGCCACTCAGGTCAACTCAGCCTGGCCACCCCTTCGTGGGTTGGCGGAGTGAGCCAAAGGGCAGTGATGTTTTGCGGCTGGCGATCGAGTAAAGGCAGGTATGGTTCGTGTGTGGGTGGCAGGCAGGTAGAACTATGTGATCACCTTGTTACATCAACACAGGCCACATCTGAGTTGTTCTTTAATTTACTTTTACTTTCACTGGTCTTACGTCAGTTAATCAAGTGAGAATTTGACGTCATCTCATTCAATCCATCATTGATCCATTGTTTGTCTTGTGTTCAGTTGATGACTTCCATTAAAATCTACCGATCAATCAACCAATACATGGTCATTGCCGGGCAATGCAAAAGTCAACAGAACTAACAAACTGCAGCTAAAACGCATTTTAGTAATGAGTAAGTGTTATTTAAGACAAGGATAGGAAGTCAACGTCTTCTAACGTTGTCGATTCGTCATTTTGCCTTTTGTTCCTTGCACGAACAATAATAATTCATTGTCGCTGCTGGCAGTCCGTTTCCATTCGAGTATCCTAAATCCTAATAGGCCTAACACGAGTGGTTCTCATTCCATGATAAATCTGTCTGCAGTATTATGTGATGAAAGAAGATGGTGAAACGACAGAGTTCATCACGGGTCAGCGTGACGTCTAACCAAATTGTAACCGACGTCGACGTAAGCATAGAAACACGACGATGTCCGCCGTTATCTACACAACAGTTTCGCTGTATTATTGCACTGCGGTTTAACATGACATTGTGACGCTGTGTGTAGGCTACTGTGCAGTGAGAAAGCCGGACACCGAGACACAGTGCAAGTACGTGGCCGGCTACAACGAATGCGCCGCTCAAGTGACGCAATATTTGACGTCATTAGAGACGAACTCTAACGTGTCGTCAGGACAGCGTGACAGTTTATCAGACGACGCACGATGCTGTCTACTTGATCACCTCGCTGACAGTCTACATCAGTCTAACGATGATACTGCTGCTGCTGCTGCTGCTGCTGTAAGCTTATCATCCCATGTCACTGCACAAACAACTGGCGACCAATCGCCGTCGTCGTCTCTCCCGCCACCAGCCGTCTACGTCATCAGCCCACAGCAGGTGCCCGTGACGTCATCAACAAGCCCCGCCCAGTTGCGCGTGCTTCCTGCCACGCTAAGTGGCGGTCAGTTCGTACTACTGCTAGCCAGGTCGTCTGCTTCAGACCAACATGGCGGCTGTTCAACTGAAAATAGTGATCTAGTAAGGTTAGACAGCTGTGAGGTGCTAGCGCTAGCCGGCAACACCGCGTCAGACTGTGTTAGGCGTACTGGTGACGTGGAACTACCACAATGTAAGACTAAAAGACATGATGTCAGCAGCCAATCAGAATCGTCGCCAGCATCACGTGATGATCAGCAGAACGCTGATGATTTACATATGTGGCGGCCGTGGTGACTAACGCCACAAGACTCATCACGTCATTGAATTTAACATGTACTTTGTGACACCACTGGTTCCACGCAAACACCATGGCAACATACTCTATTTTACTTACTTAATTGACAGAGTAGACTTGAAGGCTAAAGAATGCACTAATTGAAACTTCCTGTGAGTTCAGAGGTTAAATTTTATTATACTTTTGGTGCCGCATTGAAATGGCATTAATTTAGAAATTTAAAACAGCGTGTGTAGCTGTAGCCTGCGTACTTTACGCTTATCTGTTGTAAAAGAAGACTCTTGCAGCTTGCAAGAGTGACTAACTGTTAACAAAAGCGACATGTACGTTTGATGAAAACATTTGTGTGAAATCTTTACACTTTGTAGAGTGTTTCGTTTTCTTCGTCAACAGTTGATGCAAAGAACCAACATTAGCTGCAGGTGATGTGTGTCTTACTCAAACAGATAATAAGTGTTATAATCATAGATTTCAACTGACATAGGCTTATGGGACATCACCATGGTCTGGTGGTCTGGCGTAGTGGTTACTGTTAGTGCATTGGATTCGATCAACGAAGTTAATCTACGGTCCCGGTTACTGAGATGGGCGACCGTGTCCGGGTTCAATTCTCGGTGCCGGACACTTAGGCCTATGTATTTCGGTATGTAACCAACCAGCCACCCAAGGCCAACTCAGCCTTCCATCCCTCCGGGGTCGGTAAATGAGTACCAGCTTCGGCTGGGAAGGCAAAGGCAGGTATGGTTCATTCTGTCAGCGGATGAACGCAGGATGTGCAGGTAAAACTGTGAGATCTCTTGAAAACGCGTGCCCTAGCCTATCTGAGCGCCTTAGAAAGGTGTGTTCACGAGAAGGCGCTGTAAAAATCCACGTTTACCTTTACGTTACCTTACCCGTACATCACACGTGCCTATCGGCAAGGTGCATGGACATATAATCACGTAGAACGTCAGTCATCCGACCTAGTTACAACATGCTATGGTAGTCGAGTTAGACCTCAGCTGTAGGACCTACGCTAGCTATTTTGATTACATTCTAGGCCCACTGCAACTACTAATACCACACCATCACCACCACTGCTACTACTTCTACTTGTACTAAACTTAACAATGAGATTGATGTTGCGATGGCCGACACGACATGCGGATGTGAGTGCGTTTGTTCGTTGTCCTCTTCCGATGGTGACCTTGACATTGTGGGCCCCTGTAGTCTGTCTTCCAAATCGTCCTATCGTTGTTGCTTTAAATTAGCACATCACTAACCACAGTTTCAAGCATCTTGGCGACTCGCATGGACGCGCGCTTGTCTTCTAAGTTCCCCGAAAACTGACGCATCCCATCTTTTCACTATTCGAGTTGTGCAACAGTGCGCGACCATCTCAGCAACAGCTGAAGCTGAAGCTGGTCAACTGGACAACTCGGACTATGCGTCAACACAATTTAGTTTCAGCAACAGGTGGGTACGTATTAATTTAGCAAAACGCATTCGTTTAATATTTCTAACCTTTTCGCGTCGACGTCCTCTTTCTAGAATAGTTGCTCGTTAGCATAGCTCCTACTGCGTGTCTAAAATAAGCTGTAGGGATAATTAGGCTTAAAACAATTGGCACTAAATAGCGAGCAACTGTACGTCTTTACGTTTGAATAAGACGTCAAGTTTCAAAAGCAGTTCTAGCAGTTTTTATTAAAGCATTCGGACATTAGGGAGTTTTGATTTTCATTCCCATCTGTCGTCAGTCAAATACTTGAGTGTTCGATAAAGTACTCGAGGAGTACTCGATCAGTAAAAATCTCGATTCGCACAGCCCTATTAGTAATTACTGAGCCTAAATTTAGTACTTTTTTGCGAAATATATATTCTACGTTGAAAGCACATGGAGGAACAAAATTCTTGCGAAAGTAGTGTGCAATATAATAGTTCACAAATGGACAATACAGAACCAGTGCAAGAGAAACATTTGCGTCATTTAGACGCGATTGATTACAACAGAGGTAGTTATACACGTCAACGTACATCCACGTTCTAACGATGCAGAGCTGCCGGTGAAAAAGGAAAGTGCAGGGATTTTACGCGCAGTTCAAAGACTGTCACTGAAAGTTCCACCGACGGTACCACAGGCCGTACCCACTACGGTACCCACCCACCGACCATTAACTACTGACTGCTGTAATGACCCACCGGCCGCACCCACCTGCCTTGTCTAAAACGGGTATGACTAATTACCCCATCGGACCCCAATCTGTGTTATTTTACCGGTGCACATTACACTTAGGCCTATGCAGATGGGACGGCCTATACAGAAGGGACAGCTAAGACACAAGAAGACATACGTGCCAAAACTCGTTCCGTATATACTGCATAGCGGCGCGGCTGCGTTGATGGCAGTGTCAATTGAACTCTATTAAGTCTACTCAACGCCGATCAGCGAAGTTAACGCGTTAATTAAGTGCACTCAATGCTGGTCGTTTCTGTTCATAACTGCTCACTACATCGAAGCTCTGCGCAGTCGGCGCATACCTTTGATAAGAGCAGCTTCGTCACAATTGTATTGCTGTCGGGGCCTGTGACGCATGCGCAGACAATGGGCCAGTTATAGCGCACTGTACCGATTCGGAAGACTTCCCGTAACTTTTCTTGTACATCGATTATCAAACGTGTTTGCAAGGTGTACGTGAGTGAGAGAATGAGTGACTGTCCGGTGGTTGGCGGGAGAAAGTACGATGTTGAGTGCGGAGTGATCCGATTGGGTCCGGTGGGGTCCGATTTGGTCCGGTGGGGTAATTAGTCATACCGGTCTAAAACATGCCGGGACGCCGCCGGGACAGTATAACCGGCAAAGACGCCAGGACCAGGGTTTCTACGGTCAGGGAAAGTCAGGAAAAGTCAGAGAATTTTGAGGAGTCAGGGAAAGTCAGGGAAAACAGATAGGGTCAGGGAAAAGTCAGGGAATTTTAAAATACCAAACAAATTGTTGCTACCAGATGTCAGATTTTAAGGCTAAAATGCACCAAATTCGATTTCGGCTGGGGCTCCATCCCAGACCCCGCTGGGGGAGCTTACAGTGCTCCCCCAGATCCCATAGCTGGATTTAAGGGGGCCTACTTCTAAGGGAAGGGAGGGAAATGGGAGAGAGGGAGGGGGAGGAGAAAGGAAAGGGGAACAAAGTTTAGTATTACATTTGTGTACTTAGTACTGTTTTACTGGTGTCGCGAATAAAGAAATTATTCAGGGAAAATTAATTATTTTGTCTGGAAAAGTCAGGGAAAATGAATTCTGCAAAGTAGTAGGAACCCTGCAGGACAGCCGCTCGTTAAAGACGCCGGGACAGCAGCGACACTGTACTAAGTCAGACCGTTGTCCGGTGAGCAATTATCACATCACAGCCAAGCCGGGATGATGTTGCCGCGTTGTTGAAGCCGGGACAACAGACAGTCATCTGTCTAGCACCACATGCTTTTTAGGATTATCTGAAGATGCGCAAATTCGGTCTCTACCAAGGATAAGGCGAATTAGTGTCAAAAGATGCCTGACATGTGCCGTGATAATTGCTCACTGGACTCACTCACCACCAATACAACAGAAGTCCAAGATTTCATCTATTTTGTATTAAAAAAAGATATGCACCTTTAGGTGAAAAATGCATTGAGGTGGTGATAATTGCAAGCTGGCAGGTTAGCAGGTAAACAGATGTGTTGTCGTCTGTAAAATGTTGGATTACAGGTGAGTTGGCTGGCCTGGGGATGAACTCACAGCAGCTGCAATGTTTTGAAATGTGTGTATTCGTTATTCATATGATGCTGCCAGGGTGCCATGAAGGCCAGTCACTTCAGTATGAAATACAAAATGTTATTTTTACCTCTGATAATGGAAATAATCAGCAATTTTGGTATCTTAGTATGTACAAATTGTTTTCCCGTCCAGAAAAAGTTACGTGATAACTACATGTTAAGTCCTAATGCCTGTACTCAGTGCACACAGTGTGTAAGTGTGTAAAGAATCAACAGTGTTATTTTTAGGCTTGTTAATCGTTTTTTAATGGTCGATTATCGAGGCCTAATATTCAGTTTTTTTCGATTATCGATTCCCTGCAGTGACTGTCGCCGTAGGCCTACGTGCCTTCAGTCTGGAGCATTGTATGGAGTTTTGTCGGCATACATGTAATCAGGGTTCCTATGGTCAGGGAAAGTCAGGGAAAACAGAGAGGGTCAGGGAAAAGTCAGGGAATTTTAAAATACCGCTCACTAGACCAATTATTTATGCATTATTTTCACAATTTTTGTTGGCTTTTGGGGGCTTTGCCCCCAGACCCCCACCGGGGCTCCGCCCCTGTAAACACTGCAGGTTAGATTATATTGCAATATTTTACAATGGAACAGAGTTTAGTATTACATTTGTGTACTTAGTATTGTTTTACTGGTGTCGCGAATAAAGAAATTAGTAAGGGAAAATTATTCATTTTGTCTGGAAAAGTCAGGGAAAATGAATTCTGCAAAGTAGTAGGAACCCTGGTTTATGGCTTCAGTTAATCAGAAGACTACCGCTGTTACAAAATATTAATCTCACCGGCAAACTCAGAATTCTACTCCGCAGCTCGCCATTTTTTGTTTAATCACGTGATGTAATCAGGGTACGCTTTGCTGCCGCTCGGGTCCTCCCGGATTTACTGCCAACAGGCAGATGTGTTAATTACAACGTCATAGGCACAGTCACAGGTTCGAAAAAGTTTTTATTTATCAATAATTCTTGTAAATGTAACTTTGCACAGTTATAGGATCAAATGCTACAAAAATAAATATTGTATTTCGATAATTGAGAATTGAAAATCAATAACGAAAGTGAGAAAAAATTTCGATAATCGAATTTGTGATAATCGTTTGACAAAGCCTAGTTATTTTTGGTACACATTATCATTAGGCAGCTGAGTTGGGCCAATATTTGTCGTTGTTTACTGGTGCAGTGCTTTTGTGATATACAGATGGTGCGTTGATACTGGCTGCATCAAGTCTGACAAATCGTCTGTGGACCGGTGAACTTCTGTACTTCAGCAGTTTTACGAAGGACCGAGCGTTGAGTGATTGTGAGTGCCGAGTGCCGGCGGACTGCGGTGTGTCTGATGTCAAGTGGATTGGTGCCACTCAAAGACTTATTGCTTCATGTGATTCAGGTGTCTGCATTGTAGATGACATGACAATATTGTCAGTGTGACTCTTTAACAGTCAGTAAGATGACAATAGCCATGTTTTACTGTTGGATAACTGCTTAACATATCTGACTGTAGTCTGCCTCATGTCTTGCCTGCTGCAGTGATAGACACAGACACAGACAGCCTGCAACTTTGCATTACCAGATGCTGTACTGTACATAGTGTACAATAAAATCATTTCTATCATAGACCTCTTGTCTGTACAGATACTTTCACCTTCATTAGACTGTGGTGCTCAGTTAGTGTCTTATTTTCATTTTTATGTTATTTATCTGGATATTTAGACTAAGCTGATGTCTTTCTGGCCTTGTGCATGCTAACACCATACGTCACCGTTGTGTCTAATCAGTGTGTCATCTATTCATGTGAAGTCGTAATGAGCTCTGAAATTTGGCCGGTAAGGAAGCAAGAGTTATGAAATGGTATCAGTATAGCTGACAGACAGTCAGTGTAAGTTCATGACTGTTGTGAACCATGTTTGTTCTGCAGTTGTAACGTCATGTTGTTTAAGTCAGTACAATGTGCTGCTGCTGCTGTAGGTGGTTGTAATGTAGGCTCGAGGCCTCTATGTGTGTGTTCTCTACTACAGGGGCAGTTGAGCTGTGGGCGCTGTCAGAAGAGAAAGATTGCCTCCAGTCTGTCGCAAAACCAGTGCAACATGACAACATCGTATCATCACTGTCAGTCAACTCGTCGGCAGCGAAGTTCGTCTCAACAGGTTACGACAGAACGTGAGTGGCTCTGAATACTGAACAGCTGTCTGTGAGCTTGCACAGGGTGACACATAAAACATTGCCCACTGATGCCAAACACCAAGGCATAACTGTGATATATATGTGACAGAATGTGTATAACATACTTGACGGTTTTCTCTCTAAGACATACAAACAATTTTTCCTCATCACAGGACTGTATTTAACATATCAACAATCATGAAACATAATTAGATAATTTTTCAGAGTTTGACTACAATGCACATATGTGACTGTTGTTCAGACATCATAATCAAAGCGGGGATTGTTTTTATGCCACACCCTGTATGTTTGAGACTGTTATTAATGAGCATCATGTGTGCATTGTGTGCACAGTGTAGTCGTGTGGGATGTGGAGGAGTTTGTGCCTGTCTCCGTGTTCACAGGTAACTATACTATAAGCGGAGTTTATACAAGTTTGCTGTATTAAAATGCTGATAAAATATTTCAGGGATAAAGTTTAAACTTGATGCAGCATTGTTGTTAAATGGTGACACGATTCAGACGAAACATCATCTCCATATTCTGCATGTAATAAGCATTACAGACAATCTGCACACAGTTTTAAGATTACAGTTTTTTACAGTGCGTCCACATTGCTTGCAATGCCGACCGCTGTAATAGCCACGGGCTGACTGTTCTGTCGGTCACATTCCGGTGTGTGTTTTGTCCAGACGAGATGCACCGATAAGGCACCGGCCCATTACGTAAACGTGGTTGATTAACCATCAACAGATTCTCTGTCGAGAAATGTCATTAAGTACACCAACTAAGCACAATGGACACGCTGTGCTCTTTACGGTAGCGGAGCTTCTTATTATAGTCATTGAAAAGTTGTCACTGACTCTTCTGAAGAAAGGATCGGCACTAGTGATGTGGTGCAGTTAAATTTTAATTATTATTTAGTGACTGAATATATTATAAGACTTGATTGCTCGAACAGTATACATAAGTTGATGTTTGTAGCTCACTATGACATGGTGTGGTCTGCGGCATTCCATTCGTCAAATTCTGATGTATTTGCTACATGTTCCCAGGTACGTGCTGTCTGTTGTCTTCTGTTAATGTGAGTCAATTGCTGTCAGTGTGTGTGTCTGTCTTCAGACTGATGTAAATTATGTGACAAGAGGGTCATTGCTGTGGGTGGGTAACATACACACAGTAGTTATGGACACCGGCAGATCGCAGAGTACATACTATAGGCCTGCAGTTGTTGCATTGTTTGAAGCGAGACCTTCTGATGATGTGAAATGTATGGAACACCAGCAGTGATGGTGGAGGCTTTGAAAATGCAGTGGCTTACAGCATTGAAAGTCTGGAAAGTTCAGGCGTATTATAAGCCTATGAAAAGCCAGTCAAACTGCACTGATGTGGTTGAAATTGCATGCAGTCAGACTACATCATGTTGGCAATTAATACAGTTTTCACATTGTGTGTGACAGTTTATGATGAGTAAACAAGCAGTAGTGACTGTGATGTGTTATTAGCACTGAGGTCTTGAGTGGTCACTGTATGTGTGTGTGTGTGTTTGTAGGACGGCCGTGCACTGGTGTGGGACTTACGGCAGTCTAAACCTGCCAGCGTCATTGGTAAGTAGTACAGGCGGGGGCAGCAACAGCCCATTGACCTGTTTCCTCTAGCCCGTAACGGCTTTGTGAATGGCATTTTATTTTGATACAAATTTTTACATACTCAAGTAAGTAAGTACGTAAGAAGATTTCTAGTCATCGCCCTTAACGTTCAGACACAGGGCGCCGCGCCCCAACTAACCAGACATAAACGTTTTCAACGATCGTTTTAATTGTCCGAAGGTGATGTCCGGTTACGGATGCTGTTCAGGCAGACTGACACAGCATTGGCCCAGCGGTGGCAAACTTATCAGTTTGTGACTGGACTGCTTCAGTGGTTCAGTAGCTCACGCATTCACAATATTTCTGTGGCTGTTGCTGGTTAACCTTGACCTTTGACAGTGACCTTGAAAATGTCACCAGTGTCATGTAGACCTGGTGATGAGTAACAGTGATGAAAATACGTCCATTTCATCCATGCATTCAGGAAGATATTAAGGTGGAAAAAAAGAGACAGACAGATGCACACAGCGACGTAAAACCGGCGTCAGTGCTATTGGCCAACAGATGCATAGAAATCTTTATAGTTCACAGTCTAGCCCACGTTGGCAGACTTGTGATATGTTGTAATTTTGATATTGGTGCTTTAAATATGTATTATTAGAATGGTATGTGGAACTGGAATCTAGAGTTTATAAAGAAAAGCAGTCTGCATTGGAGACACCGTTAAAAAAACAAGTGCAGACAGGCATATGACAATTATTTATGTATCCATTTGCCAGGTAGCACTTTTAGCATAATTTAATTCATATGGCTATAATTTTGCGACTTAAGGTCCGACTGTACAAAGTTGGACAATTCTGCATGTGGTGTTAAAGTTTCAGTTTGATTGCCATTGTGCCGCGGGTGCACACTTCAGTGTTAGTACTAGTGACAACAGTGTCTGCGTCTCAGTTGAAGACACTGTTATGGTTGAAAATCACGCAGATTTAATGTCTCGCCCGCAACGAATCATGTGTGCCTCTTCACATTAAAGTTTGATCTACTGCAGTGCTGTGCTGCCTTGTCATTGAATGTTTCAAGTCATTGGAAACTATGTCATACTGCAGACATAGTTCACTTGTGCACCAACCAGCACTTTGTTCTGTCAGTGAGACATTGTGACCAGCTTGACTTCACCCAGCAATTTCTTTGTTTTAATTCTTTCATTTAGCTTCTTATTTTGACGCTGTGCGTTGGATTAAGCTGATGTATGATAATGATATGCATGAATTTAATGTGCATTCAAAGCACATTAAACTCATGCATATCATTATCATATATACACTGTGAGGCATAAAAAACTGCACCATTTTGTTTTTGCAATAACTTTATCATATCTTTCTTTATTTGAATACTTATTGGTACACATATACCGTGATAAATTTGGAACAAACT
>Ga0209255_1000271_pt1 | contig 11438 bp, 8 predicted proteins | sample WorMetvaBAHAMAS2_FD_187394 | JGI IMG/M metagenome (GOLD analysis project Ga0209255, IMG submission 187394) | Marine gutless worms symbiont microbial communities from Max Planck institute for Marine Microbiology, Germany - Olavius vacuus... | ecosystem: Host-associated > Annelida > Digestive...
CAAAATTACACAGCTTTATTTTTATTTTTGTTATTTTTACACTGAGATAATTATTCAACTATTCGCACGTGAATGAATAAGATATAAAAAGCATTAATCTCACTTGATCTTATAAAACGCAGCACACGTACACGACTTCATAAGCAACGTCACGTAAACTTACGTAAACATTATCATTATCGTCTCGAACGTTTGAACGCTTGACACAAAAATAAGATAGTATAAATGCCCATCGAAGTTTTACAAAGATTAAGCTTAAGTGCGTGCAACTAGCAATGAATTATCTACAAAAGTTAAATATCAAAATATCAAAATCTAAGGAAACCAAAGAGAACAGATAGAAAACGATGATGTCAAAAAAACGATCAAACAGCAGTCAAATTGGAAAACTACAGTAAGACAACGTCATTGTGCAAGCTGCTGGTTGACGGTGCAGTGTCGGTGACACAGACGGCGTTCCCACGCTGCACAGCAACGCTGAGACGCTGCATCAAGAACAAGAATGAACGTGGCTCAGCAGTTAAACTGGCGATGCAGCGTCCCAGTTCCTGGAGAAAATCCAACGCCGACTCTCCGACAGCTCCAAGAGTCTCCACTGCAATGGATGTGAAGTCGTACAGTGGAGGGAGACTGCTGTACTTTGACTTCTTTTTCTCCTCCGCCTCGTTCGCATGCACTGGGACCCACGACAGCCCTGTTGAGGTGGCTTAAAGCCAGTGTGTCTGAACAAGTGAAGTCCTACACGAGGGAGCGTCCTCGAGCCCACGGCACGATCGTAAGGCCGTCGGGTCTTTTGCCGTCACTGCGACTGAGCGATGCTGGCTCCAATATGGCCGGTGTCTCCGCTGACGCCAACGCTCGTTTGATGAGGTCTTTGACTGCGTTGTGTCTGAAGCGACGACCGGCAGACTTACGGCAAGCAATAACTTAAATAAATAAATAACCTTTATGTACAGCGAGGTTTTAAAGAAGCGGAGATACCTGAAACATTGGATAATATGTTTTACCATTGCACTTTACATGATGTTTCATTTAAATGTTTAAAACGACAATGATAACATTTAAGCTGACGTGAGTGACAGAGCCAACGTTGGCCATAACACGTTTATGTCTGCTGCTTTTCACAAAGCAGTATAAAGACATCCTTCGAAGAATATTGATAATTTTGATGTTATTTTGTTTCAAACTTATTAAGGTATAGGTATACCAATAATTGCTCCATTATAGAAAGATTTAACGACGTCGGCCGTGCATGCGTGTACGGTGCGATGGCACACCGTCGTTTCTGTTGTGACGTCGGCTATTATGAAAACGCAGCTTCTTAAAGTGAACTAATAATACAAGCAACCTTTCTGTGCAAATTCTTTCATTAGTTTACCAGCAGACTTTTCTTTATATCTGTAAAATCCATTGTTTCATTTTTTACTTAGAAGCCATGAAAAATGAGCTGTCGATATTATAGTATTATGCGTTTTGGTCTGCTAGCAAGTGATTACACAAATCTTATGCTGGTTCCCTATTTTCCATTTTAGCAAGAAATTGAAATACAAAGGAAATGGCAGAAATTAAAATTTAATTAAAATAATAGCAAATTTATTGAAGTGTATTTGTGCCAAAACTTATCAACATAGAGCGAGGTTTGACGAATTTATTGCAACAATAAAACGGTGCAATTTTCGGCCCTGCAGTTAATTACTCAGAAATATGGGGGATTTAAATGAAATTTTGAATTTTCGGAGTTTTGAAGTTCACAATAGACAGATCGACATGAAAAAGTGAAAGCTGAAGTGTATAAAGACAGCTGTAAAGTGACAACTGAGCAACTTTTTGTGGACGTGTGTACTGAAAAGAAGGTACCAGTTACGTTTTTTTTTCAAATTGCATGGAACGTCGTGCTGTTCCTGTGACAGACTAACATCCCAATTGTTATTGCCGTTATTTAACCGTAATTTGTAACATGCTGTTATCTGAGGACAAACCATGGTTTCTAGTATAATAGAAACTTGAATGCCGTGTGTCGATTAGTACTGTTGGTTTCATGTGTGACCTTTCCAGGTCATTCCGGCGTTTCAACGTTCGATGAAACTGTAGCGTACTGCATTAGGCCTAGTAATATAAGTTGAATGTTTGTTTAGGATCATTTACTTAGATGAAGATAGGAAAGAGGAACTTTAATTTTATAATGCACAAAGACATTTTGGTGGCTCTTTATGTGCACAGAAACATTTCTAAATACCGTTATATAAGACTAGCGCGGTTTCTCTGCAACAGCTGAGCTTTTTGTTGCACAAATTTATGCAGTTTCACGAGTTAGCCACTCGTTTGTCAAACAGCATTAACATTACGTCGGTTAAAGTTATTAATGCCATGCAAGCGTAAAAAGTTGTGTTCAAAGTGTGTCGCTGAGACTAAAAGTGACCCGTTGATGTTTTGTGTGGGAATTGTATATCGTTTAATATGAGCGGCTAGCGATATCTATGAGGCCTGCTAATGGCCACCGCGACACAGTGGAGTTAAAACATAAAAGTACCAGCCATGAATGGACTACGATTTTATGAAAATGAAGTCATGACTACTAACGATCGCAGGTTCCATCTGATCCTTTATGAGCGAACCTGGGCTGGCACTTGTCACTCTCACAATGTATGACACCGCCTTTATCCACACACTTATCGCAGTGGTTCGGGCATTCTGACACAAACAAGTCAACCACGTCTTTACGTTACATTACTCCAATCTCGGTTATAAGTAAGTAAGTAACTAATCCTTTTATTTCTTGACAGACAAACGCCATGGGCAGCGCATAAAATGACACACAATAACTATAGAAACAATACAGTAAAATAAGTGAAAACGTTTGTGTGTAACTGTAATACAGCATTACCGGGAAAAAAAATTATTAAAATAAAAAGGAAATACATGAAAAATGAATAACAATGAATAGCAGGCCAAGCAACAACACAATCAATTAATATGCTCCATCAAACATACATCGTAAAATAAATGAATTTTTGTAGAGGTTATTGTGGCAGTAGGGGAGAGCAAAAGCGCAGTGAGAAGTGCAGTTTCATTGGCATAAATTTCAATGGGGGAGTAACTGGTGAATACAGTGGGTGCTATGCAGCATACTTCTAAACAATTTCATATCTGCATCATGAAGACGTTCAGACAATATTTTAAGATTGACTTTACACAGATAAGCATCAATTTTGCAAATCAAGTCAGCAGTCAAAAAAACGCCCAAAGCTAACAGGGCATACAAAATGCGCGAGACAATCAGGGCACAGAAAACAGTATGGAGTTCTTTAGAGGGAAGGTCTTGGCCCTTCAGACACTTAAGCAAAAAACTGACTGATCTATAACAGTAGCAACGACTAGAAAAGGTGGCAATCGCGATGCATTGCAACTTGAGGCCGCCCGACATAGCGCCATCGTTCTCGACTTTGGTTACGAGGCCCATAAAATGCACCAGTGTATCAAATTTCGACACAATCGGACAATACCGGCTGAGTTATTGACGACTGAACCAAATAAGGTAAAGGTAAACGTGATTTTGTATAGCGTCTTGTCGTGATCACACCTCTAATAAGGCGCTCAGGTATGATACGCGTTCTCATTAAATTACACAGTTTATCCCGCTAACGGAATGAACCATACCTGCCTTTGCCTTCCCAGCTGAAGCTGGTACTCATTTACCGACCCCGGAGAGATCGAAGGCTGAGTTGGTCTGAGAGATTCGACACATTTTCCCGGGCCGTTTTCAGCGGAAGGCAATTTTCTAAGGTCTAGTTTTCAACGTTGGAGATCGATATATACATTAAATTTGGGGAAAAGAGAAGTCTGTCACTGGCCGGTTTCATCGCACTTTTTAGATGTTAGATACATTGCTTCCTTTCGAAACTAGGGTTACTGGGGTGGTAAATGAGGTAAATTTTTGCACTTTTGACCCCTGTAAAAGTTAACTTATATTAATAAGGTTCACAAAGTTCGGACGTCACAATCATGATCGTAGCTACTTCACAGAACTGAGCGACATTACCTTTCGCGCAGCTCGCACATGGGTGCCAGACGATTCGTACGCTAAGCTTTTCGTAACCAGGCATTTCGTACCCGACGTTCTTAAAGAGGGTTAGGATTAGGTACCTCGAGTTAGGGTTAGAGTTAGTGTTAATGTTAGGATTAGGTGTTAGTGATAGGGTTTCCGGTTAGAGCTAGGGTTGGGTCAAGGTTACGGCCAGGGTTAGAGACTCCTGGGGTATGAAACGCGTGTACGAAAAGGTTATGGTACAAAATGCCTGAAAGCCTCGCACGCTATACCATTTATCCTCCATGTGCGTCCGATAGGCTTTACATATTGGAACAGCAACGGATAAAGTAATATTTGTCTGTCCATACACACCTTTTCCCGAGTTTTTTAGTCTCGCGTTTTCAGTCGCCCCGTCAATTTTACGAGTTCGGCCTGGGACCATACGTCTGATATACTTTTGATGAGGCGCTGCTCGGCCGTATGGGAGATTAAATACTGGATAACACAAAAAATGAAGACAAAATATCAAAACATATCGTGCGGGGGCCTAATAAGTCTACAAGACTACATACAACAGCAGGCGTAAAATATATACCACGGCAATGTTTATCGCTGCCAGCTATGGTGTATCGATCCTCGCATTTGGTACATTCCGGTGATCCTCCGACGTACTCGCACTTCTCACAGTTGGATGGACAGGCTGAACATGCCCACAATTAACAGTAATATAATTACGCGTAGTCGTATGTGAATTTGAACTTCCATCGTTTCATGCTTCTAAATTTGCTTCCACCAAGGTTATGTCATCACTGGCGTAGCCGCCAGTTATCTCAGTCTCCTTTCCCCTTCCCTCCTTCACCACGTAGTGGCCGTCAAATCCAACGAGGGAATCTGTGAGCTTCCAACGGAGTCTGGCATGGAGGCGTTTTTGTGACATTATAAAATCCCCTGCTTAATTCACTCACCACCGCTTAGTACAATGTACAAATCTAAATTTTATCTAAGTTACAAGAAACGATTACACGCATTATTGAACCCGTAGCTCCGCCCACATACTCTCTCTCCAACAATCGTTGCTGGATTTTCTTCCTGACGACGTTGAAGTTGAAGTTGGGCAGGTTTAACTTACCACCAAACACATTACAGGTCATATCAAGGACGGTGTTTACGTTTCAGATGACCCAACCAACAGTGTCAAAGCACTGAAGGAAGATAGGGATAAGGATTAGGCTTTAAACCATCAGGTCCACTCCATCTTTTTATAAATATACAACACATAACATATGCAATATAAAAAAGGACACAAAATACACAGACATAAACACAAATGAGGCACAGTGAAAGGGCCCAGTGCGAAAACCCCAATCCAGAGAACTGTACATGTATGAACTGCTCATTTAAGTTTGCATATGAGTGTGCACAACTTCAGTGCACAATACAACACAGAACAGTTCTGATAAAATCTCCCCTCTTACCTCCAGACAAACATCATAGCTCAGATGCTGTCTTACAGAAGAACGGGGCTTTCTGACGACCACACCTAGCCTACAATGTATCCGTAGCGTCCGGTTCACTTCCATATTCAAAGAAAACTTAGAAAAGTACCCACACCGTACATTTGTATACTGCGCCAGCCTATAACGATCTGTCAACAAGCAGTTTTCAACAAGCCATGTTAAAATCTTCAGACTTTGTTGGCAACGATGGCAGATCGTTATAGGCTGGCGTTGTTAGTAGTATGCGCAAGTACGGCGTGGGTATTTTTCTAAGTTTTCTTTGAGTATGAAGGTGAAATCGGACGCATGGCGACAGAACTCACCAACACAAGTGCCGTCCGCACTCTTATACGCGTAAGTGTCGTTGCATCCGTCCTGGTCACACCACGGTTTGCCGGTGCTTTCAACTATGCTGCATGACTTACAGTTATCCGGACAACCTTGCACACGCACAGTAAAATGCTCGACATTAGGCCGGTAGTGTTAGAGACTGTTGTGGCAATAAACTAGCAATAGGCCTAGAATTAGAAACATCATTAACATTATTTTAATATTATTAAAAGTCTAGAAAAGTGACAGATCAGATAAAATGTGCAGCAAATCTAATGTGTTAATGTGGTGCGACTTTGTGACCACTCAGTGCAGGGCATATTTCAAGGAAAATTCTGTCTTGCACGGCTGGGAGCACATAATTCGGACGAAGCGCGGAGCGCGAGCCTGTAGGCTAACTAGAAATAGAACCTTCATTGCTGGGGTTCGGTTTTGTTCGAGTTCTAGGAACTGTTAGGTTCCTGTTCCTGCGGTAAATTACAGAAGTAATGAGCGAAATGTCCCGAGTCATTTTTTAGCCTCGCAACATAGTGAAGAGCGGCATTTTTTCTATAATACTCTCTGTCCGTGTTCGTCCGTCAGTCTTCACACTCACGACTCACGAGTTATCTTAAACGGTTGAAACTTGAAATTATCAAAATACTTTTTGCAATGTACAATAGAGCGATGTTTCTAGTTCCTTGGCACCAAATTTTGTTGTCCTGAATTTAGGAATTCACAGACGAGTGCGTTAAACAGAGGCAACCCCTGTCGACCAATAATCCACCGTACCTCAGAAACAGTGCGAAATTGGATGTAGGCTAAATTAATATTATTCGTTCATAGGAAGTCGCATACGGGCTTTCGAATGGTACCGAAATCGGTGACCTTAAATGACCTTAAGCCGCGTAATGGCCGTTATTTTGCATTATTTCGCCGAATTCGGTAGGTTTGGGGACAATTACGTCAATGTGGTTTAAATTATACCCATGCCGTTAGCGACAAAAATGTACCCACAGAATCCACTTTTGACAATGTACATTTACGACCGAGACCGTCCCCAAAACGGACCCACACAGTCATCTACTTGGCCGCGCAACGCACTCACTTAAGCGGTGTCATATTTTCCCTTTCCATTCGCCAGGTGGCGTTATTTATCATAATGCGTAGAGAGAAACACGATTATTAAGCACGAACAGTTATACATGATTGCGCGGCCATACCAGCAAGAGCTTGTATGGCTGGGCGGGTCCAATTTGGGCACAATTTTGGCATCGTGCGCCATCTTGGATTTAACTGGAAATGGATTTTAACTATTCTGCCACTTCTGCAGATCGCGTCACATTTATATACCAAATTTCAGCAAAATCTGACAATTCGCGGCTGTGTTATTAATGATTTTAAAAAGTTCCCGGGTCCGTTTTTCTGATGGCGAATTATTCTTCAACATTGCAAGTAGGGCATTTTCCCCACAATTTAGCTCATGTTTCTGTAAAAACCGACTTGATCTTCGTGAAAATGTATGTATCATTAAACAAAGAAGTAGCCGCTGAATTTTGGAAGTCATCCGACTCTGCCTTGGCGGAAGTCTGCGCTTTCCGGGTGCATGGGGTGCATGGTGCTCTTGTTTTTCGTTTTTCAGTTGCGCAAAGTAGCCTATGCTGTGTGCATTCATACTGATATATTATTACATACGTTCACAAACTGGATCGTTCGTCTTCTGATATTTGTCAATGCACGATGTGCACACCGTTGTCTTCTTCGTCGCGTCCCAATCACATGTCTGACAATTCGGTGGACATTCTGTTAAATCGAACGCAAACATTCCACATTATTAATCCATCTTCGTAGGATTCATACAATACTTTTGTGAACCATAAAAAAGTGAATATTCTATCACACGTACATGAGCTAATGAAAATAATGAGCCATTACAAAAGTGCCATTCCCAGTGCTAAAATCATTTGATTGGTTAAACCATACATTCCAGGGTTAAGTAAACAGTTAGGCCTACTGCTTTCTTTTTTAAATATATTTCTTTGAGTGTACAATCTATAGTCTTCTGCTATAAAACAGGTAGTAATAATAGCTACAGGAATGATCCTGAAACTAGACATTATGACATAATCGCGGGGCGGCTGCAATCTAATGGCCACCCCTGCGCGCTATGCGCCACGTATGCAGTTAGTGTTATCCGTGTGTGGGCCATTTTTTTTTTGGGGGGGGGAGGATTGTAAGAAACCCTTTGCAGTTAAAAACTGTTTCTGTTTGCCTACAGGGTGTTTCGTTCTGAACTGAAGATATTCGCGCGTAAGTCGCGATGACATTGGCATTTATTGGGCCCCATGTTCTATGAGGAGTAAACCCCCAAATTCTGGACGTGCATTTTCAAATCTGGCCCACTTACGAACATGTAGCGAAGTTTGGTCGACTAGTGGTCGGCGACCTCGGTGTGAACACACCGGCAATGACCTAACAGTGGATCAAAATGCAGTCTTAGCTCTGGGCCGATTGTAGGCCAATGTTCACCAAATTTTGGGAGAATGTAATGAGTACTTCGTAATTATAAATCTTTTTTAACGATTTATCTGTAGCTCGTTCTTTGTCTGTAGCCTGTTCTTTCCGAAGATACTGACGATGTAGTCGTAAAATTACCAGAAATAGGCAGTTTTGGGGCCCCACATTTTACGGAGAGGGAAGTTGATCTCCCAAAGGTTTTACATGCATTTTCAAACACTGCATCACTGCCGAACGCGTGGTGGGAAAATTTGAATTCCGTTCTGTGACCTTCGTATGAGTGAAAAAATGCAAAAACTTTCAAAGGGTGGGTCAATAAGCAGTCTTAGATCTCAGCCGTTTGTGGGCCAAAGTTCATTTAATTTGGCAGATATGTAGGGGACACCTCGTAAGTTCGCAGATAAAATATTTTCCTTGATCTCTGCGTCTTTCGTTCCGAAGATATTCACACGTAGTCGCGATGTCGTCGTAAAACCACCGGGAAATATTCAGTTTCTGGGAAGAGGTTTTACGGGAGGGTCTTTCCCCGGAATTTTGGATACTTATTTTCAAACCTGGCTCGCTGACGAACACATGACAGCGTTTGGATGACTTCCGTTCGGTGACCTCTGAGGACGCCGTTCTGAAAAAAGAAAGAATCGTGGCAAAATATAATGGCCTTTCATGGATAGGCTACGCCTGGGTGGCCATGAGAAAACTAAAAAATAAAAAGGTTATAGAAAGGTTATGGAATAAGTGTACCGATACCGGTACGTACTTTTACAGACGGAATCGACAGTGTTGAGTCCGTATCCAGTTTCGCATCTATCGCATCTGTTGGCGCCAGCAGTGTTACACGACTTGCAGTGATCACCACACGCTGCAGAGCATACGCATCATCGTTATTATGCAGTTCGTTAATCATTCATATAAGCTCCACAAACTACAGAAATTAGGACATGATTTATAGAAATTTAATAAAACTTTTATGAACCATGATGGAAGGGCGTGATTATTGAATAGCGAACATGTTTGTGTTCGTACAAGTGTTCGACTGTACGAGTAAATAGCTGTTTGCCCGTTTTGCCGTCAACTTCAAAAATCTGTACGTTTCAGTTTGACGATAGTTAACCGGCTCTAGGAACTGTTTGTATGCTCGTAAATGAGTTCGTATTAGTAATAAAATTTGGTATGATATTTGTTATCCAACAGCTGCTAGCTATGATGCATAGACACAAGTTTTTGGTAGTTTTACATGTAGGCTGTCTAATAAATACACAGTATTATTGTTTTAGGACTAAGGTCCTAAAGCAGCCTATTCGAAAAACGCCGGTTAACGCGTTAGTTACCAGGCCTAGGTAGCCTAGGTAATGTAAAATGTTGGGACAATTAAACTAAAAATGTGTTTTCTGGGCTAATACTTAATACACTAATACTTGGCGCATGTATTTGTTATGTCTCGCGTGTAAAATAAAACCGTTGGCAATTTCAGTCTCTTAGGCATAATGTCAGTGGTTTGTCTCTAATGTTACTCTCAAGTTCGACATTGCTAGTAAAAGTGTCATATAATTACATTAATAAAAAGTTACTCTTTTGCTCTTACGGTCCAATGTTAGGCTGCATAATTCAGAATAGTATTTCAGGTGAGGTGTGCATTAATCTGGTATTTGTTTAGTGTTAACCAGCCTTAACTACTTTGTTCTATAGCTGAGCTAATGCACGTCATATCTACAGTGTGAGTCAAAAAGTAGCCCCCCCCCCTGAAATTTTGGCAATATTTTCACTTAGGCTAAGTATATTTCCGTGAAATTTTGTCAATTTGTTGCCAGTTTATGTCCACACATGCTCTCCAATTTTGGTCGATTTATCTTAATATTTAACAAAATGGCGTTGATTTTGCTAGAAGTACTTATCATTTTTACAGTTTCAAGTTTTGAGTTTCAGCAAGTCAAATAGCCTTGACTTCATCTCCAATAATGAGTGGCCCCAGTTCACCCAACCTTAATCCACTGGATTATGAGTATTGGGAGCAATGCTCGAGACTTAACACAAGCTGCAATTGAACTCAAAAAACAGTTTCCGAGTTTAATAATGCACTATAGTTAATTTGGTCTGCCTTACCGGTGAAAGCAATCGACAACGCTGTGAAAGACTACCGCAAGCGACTGCAGACATGTGTGTTAGCCAGCGGTGGACATTTTGAACATTTAATGTGATAATTCATTTAACAGATACTAACTGTTATATTTAATTAAATATCATTTGATGTGACTTGTTTTTTAACCAAAAATTCGTGAATTTCATAACAAACTAAATTGAATTGTTAAAATTTGGGGGGTCTTACTAGTAAAAGTGATACAATTCATATAAATATTCAGATAAATGGACCAAAAATGGCGTAAAGTAGAAATATTTTTGTGCAATAACGAAAATAATTTTCAATCGCACAGGTTCACCACAAGTGAAAATATTGCAAAAAGTTTTAGAGAGGCTACTATTTGACTCACATTGCAGAACCGTTATAAAAATGAGGCTTTTCGGCTGTACGCTGCAAAGACAAAAATCTGGCTAATTTCGTAACCTGTCAGTCTACTGTACTTAAATCTAAAACATTTTGCTTACTGTTCCGCCTTTGCAAAGTAAGAATTGTTTAAAAGTTAATCAGCATACAACAGATGCAGTCTTATAGCGTTTAATTTGTTGCACGTACGTTTGCAGGTCATACTGTCGGGGTCATAGAACGTCTTTTCCGCACATTTTCCAAGATCGCACTTGTCAGGCCCTCTAACAGTACACTCGAGGCAGTTCGACGGACACTCTGTAACATATCAGAACACAGGTTTACAACTCCGAAATAAATCACACCCATTTAGTACCAAATGCATAATTCAGTGTCCAGTAAAGAGCTAATAGGTCCGTATAGAATAACATTTTTACCGCGCTGCATGCAATGCAGACGCGGTATTGTGAGGAGAATTCTGTCCGTCCGTCCGTCCGTCCGTCCGTCCGTCCGTCCGTCCGTCCGTCACACGCGTGATCCCTGACAAAACGGAAGAAAGATCGGTCCAGATTTTTATACCATACGAAAGAACATTTATCCTAGTTTTCTG
>Ga0209255_1000272_pt1 | contig 11428 bp, 8 predicted proteins | sample WorMetvaBAHAMAS2_FD_187394 | JGI IMG/M metagenome (GOLD analysis project Ga0209255, IMG submission 187394) | Marine gutless worms symbiont microbial communities from Max Planck institute for Marine Microbiology, Germany - Olavius vacuus... | ecosystem: Host-associated > Annelida > Digestive...
CTGTTGTGTTCCCACTTTTATTTTTGACATGCGGTAAAATGACGGATTTCATAAAGGCACAGGGTACATATGGTTCGTATGGTACTACATGGTTCGTACACGTTTCTGCTGGCATAGCATAGCGACGCTGACTGATTCTCATTTAAATACACAACCATGAGCACTCAGACAACGGAAAATAACTGTTTTTATTAACCAATAAACAATGTTACAGCAGTTACTCGTGAACCGCCGCCGGTTATCAATCAGTAAGCAGCAGCAGTGTCACGCAGTTGTAATTTGGCGTTGAGCGACTGTCGCAGCAGAATGTGCTGCAACAGACCAACGCGAATGTCCATCTGCGACACTTCCTGGCGTGTGCGCGTTATGGCCTGCTTGATCTTCACCAGCGGAGCTGCCAACATACACACGTCGCACGCTTTGCACACACAGCTGTCAACGAATAAAAATATTAACAATTAACGTGACAGTAATTAACAATTAAATAATCGTTAACTAAGCATTACAAATTGACCAAGAAAACTGTTTGGCGTTATTCAGTTAACAGCTGTCGCAGTGACACAATAATTAGCAAGTGTTGTTCATCCGAGCTCTTGAACTACAACATCAACGGCTTTTTGAGAAAGAGACGATCGTTCTTTGTTGATGATACATTTCCAGCTGAGCCGAAGAGTCATTCACTTTGTAATGTTTACTACGTAATGTGACTATAATCAAACTTGATGATTATTTTTAATTGGCGTATTTTAATTGTTGAAACTTTTTCAATGATTGATCACTTGGTCAATCGCTAATATGCCCACCCATAGAAAAGATACGTCACACATCAGTGTACACAGGGTGCATTGACGTCATTAATTCGACTTTATTAGTTGCAGCCACGTTGCGGGACAACTTTATAAGTGTTGTAATCAGAAGACTGCGGATTGCCAGACACTAATCGACTGTGACATACTGACACATTTAAGTCGTTAGGCATTGACATGTGCCCTTACAAGATTCCGAGAATGGAGTGGACGGACGATTCATTTGCCCCCCAACACAAAATGGCATCAACAACATGACCATACAAAGTTATTAGCATTTAGCAAACGACGTCATTATCATCCTTGTGTATCACTGCGTGACTGCTGGTGCCAAGATTTCAACAGTTTACAACTATAACTGTATCGGACGATCGGCATCTTGCCTTTATAGCCTCATTATACCTTAGCTTTGAGGCAAGCAGCTAGCTATGGTGCCCAGTGCAAAGTACCAACACTGCTACGGAATGTTGGCTGGTCACGCGAGTAATTGTGGCCAGACGGCTGAACGAACGGAGATCAGTGACGGATCCATTCAACATATCGATGTCCTCAATATATCGTGTTGATATCTAGCTTACGCTGATGTGCAAATTTCTAATTCTCATTAACCTGACAGTTTTATTACCGTAATGTTTTATGCAGACTATCTTATTTCACTGACCCATTTGTATTGCGTTTTTGTTACTGTATAGGCCTATATCGTATCGATTGATGCGTTGATGTATTCAGCTGCACAGCTGCAAGAGTGTTGTATAAACTTACTTACTTACTTACTTACATACTTACTTACTAAACCGTTCCATAACTGTGCAATAGTAATGCTGAACATTTCTCATTCCCAGCATTACAAATTATAAATTTTTACACATTTTTTTAATTTTTACAAAATTTTAAAGATCAATTTGGCACAACAAAATCAATAGAAAAATCTTCTCACATTACCTCCATCAGCCATACTGTTGCCGCGCTCTTCTATTTCCTGTTTGACACGCTCCAACTCATCACCGAGCTGTACCGACAGTAACGTAAACAACAGTCACAGCAGATATGTATGCAAAACGGCAACTGTAAAATCATCGAACACTGGCGTACTCCGGCATCAGCGTTCACAATGATCACCTCAGTTTTCTACATTTAAAGAAACATAAATAAATATATTTTCTTACTTACTTACTTATCGGTACCTATAGTCTGAGCATTCATCATCATCATCATCATCATCATCATCAGCAGCAGCATGTTTATAACAGGCATATCTAGATTAAAACATATGAACGAGCGAATAGGAACCAAACCAAGTTTCGGTCTTATTCGCTTGGGGGAAAATTTACAAAGCGGCTTTGTACAATTCAAAGTAAAAATTAAAAAATACTGTAACTTATCAAACTTATCAAACACCTTCACCCTACAGGTGGAACAGATAACCGACGAATAACTTCTAAGGTACACCAGTCATAATTTCGCGAAACAAATGCACTGAAAGACGGCAATGGATTGACATATCTCGATCGCAAAGAGTAGTACAACGTCTTTCAGAGTCCAACTGTCAAGGTTCAACCAGGATGTGCACCATCAATCATTAACTTCAATTCACAGGGCAAGCACGACTAGCAGGTGGTGTCAGCCTTCCGGGACAAGATATGATGCTGCTGTTGTCATGCAAATAAACTACTGCTGCTACTGCTGCTGCTGCTGCTTTTGTTATATCTATCACCCTCTTCAGCATCATCATCATGTTCATCATCACGGGGTGTACCGTGTATTCAGAACCTTCTCAACTGTCGAGCTTTCCCACATTTCTCACTGTACGGGGACTGCAAATCGCGAAAGTGTAGAAACACGATAAAAATGGCAAAAGCCTCATCATTATAATCATGTTCCTCATCATTATAATCACGTTACTGTCGGCTATACAGACAAGCGTAGAGACCTCAGCGAGATATCTAGACTTGTCCACGAGTCCGACGCTCGCCTGCCGATACGTCTCCTTCCTCTCTGCCCTGCGGTCGTGAGCAGACTTGAGCCCGTTGAGCTGGTAATGCAGCTCGTCGGTCAGGTAGCGTTCGCGGCTGGCGATCTTCTCCAGCGTCCTGCTGATGTCATCGGACAGCCTCTCCAGCTGACCTCGCGTGTCTTTCATACACGACTCGATGGCGTCCGAGTACTGATGCAGCTGATCGACGTGCTCCCGCCAGTCCTGCACGGCAGACACACCAAGTCAGTGCTCAGACTATTATGGCTTTTTCATCGCCGTCGTCGCTGTTGTCGCTTTTTTGGGAACGTGAACTCACGTTCGTTCGCTATGTTATCGTCGTCCGTCCGTCCGTCTGTCGTCTGTCTGTAACGTTCGTGCACCCTACTCAGGCGTTTGAAATTTTCGGCAATGTTTCTACGCCATTTGGTACTTTGGCCATCTCTGACCTTTCGTTAAAAATTTTACGGAGATTGTCCCAGGGGAACCCTTCCGTTGGGGGTTAAACGCAAGAGGGGTAACCAAATATAGCGTTTTGGACCTTTCAAAGGCTATATCTCGGAAATGATGTAAAATATGATACAAGTTACTATTAATCACTAATAGGAAGTAGCATTCGTTTAACTGGGAGAGATACCTAGCCACCCATGCAAGTTTTCACCATTATGAGTCAGTCATAGGACCAACAGTGTTTAGAGTGCAAATCTGGTGGCAAAGGAACTCTGGGTGGTTTGATGACCCCTCATGCTGATCATTTGATTACGGTCCCATACGGCTCGATCAGGAAACTCGGCAATGAATAAGAGACAATGAGAACAGTGGGCTAGCTTCAATTTACTCAGCATGGGAGACTGCATAAGAGCGTTCCGTAAGAATTAATAGCAATATGGCCCCGGAACGATATCGGACAATTTCTTGGGGCCTCAGAACTCAGTGCTGCTGCATTCCGGCCGACTTTAACCACTGAAGACCAATAAAGTCCAATTATGTAGGAAAAGCCATTGTGGGATGTCAGGAAAAGCCCACTATATGTTCTCAAACTGCGTAAGTTACCTCAGCACACGGACTCTCCCTTGAGGAGGCTGTATCGCACCAGACCCAACAGTTGATATAATATGCCTTTGGACCTCGCCTTACTTTTGTCCCTGTCCCTGCCCAGCTCTTGAAACGTTGCTACATGCCAACCAGATACCACATGCAAGACGGCGAAGTGCTACCATCAGTCACTGATCACTGCGAGTCTTGACTCATGTAAGCACTGCTACTTCAGGCGAATCAGTGAGATGACAGAAATCCGCCGTACCTTGCTTTCAGCGTGTGCGGTCAGCTTCAGCTGTGGCAGCATTCGTTCAACTTCCAGCTTCCAGTCATTACAGTCGACGTTTGACTCGAGCATCTCTCTGGTCACTGCATCAGCCGCATCACCGGCGCCAGCATCCAGCTGTGAGCCGAGCTGACGCAGTTCATCCACTCCGAGCGCGTCCGAGTCATCATCATAGTCGTCGTGACCCTAGCATTCACATGTTACAGTCTGTTATTCATCTTTCATGTATTTCCTTTTTTTCTTTTTTTTCCCCGGTAATGCTGTACTACAGCTACACACTGATGTTTTCACTTGTTTTACATCACTGTTGCTATGGTGTTGTGTGTCGTTTTGTTCGCTCCTCGATGGCGTTTGTCTGTCAGGAAATAAAAGGATTACTTACTTACTTACTTACTTACTTACTTACTTACCCAATAGACAGCATCCGAACTGCGATGATTGTCCGGGACCTGATATACAAAAAAACCAGCAGTTTATGGTTGTAAGTCAAGTTTACGTTGAGTCGCAATGATAAAACAAACAGACCATGATGCTGAAGCGGTCACATTCCGATGTGACACTGTCACAATCGTCAACAATCTCCACTTCTTCCTTCTGCTCCACTGAATACTCCGGCCTACCACCAACCACACATACACTGCACGGCACTCACCGGTTTGTGTACAAATGTCTGAGAATTCACTTGGTAAAAACTCACCACAATCGACGTCATCAGATCTTCTCATCATCGTTCACATTCTTTACTCTTGCTCGATTCCCTGTTATGTACAAATCTTAATTCGACACAATACATACAGACTCACAGTCAGCAAAATACAGAAAAGAGACTAAATACAAAATTAAACAGCAAATCCAATAAGGTAAACAACTCAGAACCAATGTGAACCACGTCAGTTGGAAACTGATGATCTACACAACGTTTCAGATAAAAACTGGACCCTTTGTTATTTCATCATATCTCTGCCTTGACAGCTACGAATTCCATGAAAATTTCCAGAAGTACATAGGAGGTGTTGCTTGTTGTGAATGTGGAATAAATGTTTGTGATTCATTAGTTATTCTTTCCTAATAACGTTATAACGAAACAACTGAAAATTATCATGTGAACAAGCACAAAACAAGATTTATTTTAATGCAGAACATGCGACAATAAAACTCAGCATTAACAGCAAAAGTTGTATGACATTCACAACAGATGTTAAATGAATGAATGAATGAAAGTGCATTTAAAGTGCATTCGAAAACCGACTAAGAGCTGACTTAGTCTTACAAACCATGCAAACAAATCCAGCCATTAAGCAGAATAAAAATATTAAATAGCATGGTCCAAGAGTCCGTGGAATCAGTCCGGCAGAAAAAGAAAGGAAATGTTCAATATGTCCGCCGTTTGCAGCGACACAAGCTCCAGGAGCGAGTCTACGAACGAACGAACGAAGTTTATTTGCCAATGAACAGAGTGCACAATGACTGGCTACCAGTAGAGGCCGAAGCCCATCAAAGCTGGCCACCAAAAAAAATAAAAAAGAAACCAGGGAGAAGATCCATACTGTGAGGATTTGCAGCAGCGCATTACGGAAGAGTGGGAACGCATAGACCAGCATGTCATCGACAACGCAGTGAAGCAGTGGAGTAAGCGCCTCCATGCTTGTGTCGCTGCAGACGAAGGACATTTTTAACACCTGTTGTAAAAGTCATACAATTTTTGCTTATAATGCTGAGTTTTATTGTCACATAAAGTGATGTCCTGCATTAAAATAGATCTTGTTTTTTTGTGCTTGTTCATATGATGATTTTCAGTCGTTTCGTTATAACGATATTAGCAAAAAAACAGTTAATGAATCACAAACATTTATTCCATATTCACAACGAGCAACAGTGTACTTCGGAAAATGTTCATGGAATTCATAGCTGTCAAAGCAAAGATATGATGAAATAACAAAGAGTCCAGCTTTTTTTTCTGAAACACGGTGTACATGTAGACTATTCCATTCATGAATAAAGCACATCATTTTATGCCTCCAGCAACAACAGGCGGCTGAGGCTTCATGTTTTCCGGTCGTACGCCTGGTCATTTTCCGTCTGTTGTGAGTTTACACCTATATTGCACCTGTGCAATATCTCTGTTTTAGTTAGTGGAGAGATTTCAATGAAACTTGCCACAAATACTCATCATGTGAGCGGGCATTAATGGGAAAACTTCAAGGTAAGAGGTCAAAGGTCAATGTCATTTTTAATAATCGTCTGCCAATTGTACTATTATAATTCGTATTCATACTTGCTAGAGGGCAGGGCTGTGCATAAACTTGTGAATGCTATGACGGTGAAGCATACATTTCAATGGTGTGGCGTTGAGGCTCACTTGCTGTTTTGTCATTTTCATAGACACACTGACGTCGTGAATGCATGTTATCCACACACTAACATTGTTATCCTGCTACAATGTATGTGTTGTCAGTTTGGGTATGTCAACTAAAGCGCTCGCCGATGGCAGCTCCAATAAGAGGCAATTTTCCTATTAGAGAACGTTAGGAACAAAACTACAATGGCAGTAAATTGTAGCTAATTTAGTATATAAGACTGCAACTCTGCATGCATGCCTAGTTAAACTCACTGTATATTTCTGTACAATGGTGTCACTATCAAAATGACCACTCTGCTGTGGCAGTTTTTACAGATCTCTTCTGAGATTATGCTGTACGTGCTGAAAATGTAGGATCGGAAAACGGAGTACTGGAAAATGATGAATCGAGCTGCAGGACTGGAAACTGGCCATTTTTGTGTCCTATATTTTTCCAGCTGTGCAATGTGGTCCGTCTATTTTCACTCCTGTCCTGTATTTTAGTTTTACTCATTCTGTCAAGTAGATTACCGTCAATGGATTTCGATGAGATTATGTACCAGGCACAAAACTATAACATTTATCACAGTCACAACAGGCAATAATACAATGAGAACAGATGCTTAGCACATACATCTCCCACATAAACTGCTGCACTTTTAGAACGTGTTCAGCCAGACAATCCAACACCCAGATGCACTGCTCACCACAGCCAGACTTCAGCTTGCTCGGTGGAAAGTCTGGCTTATATCCCTATGCACAATGCAACTAGCATTAAACCTATGTATAATGGCAAGATCACATATGACGATATTGCACACACAAGAATTAGTGTGTAATAATAAAAATTACAATTGGGTAAAATTACAATTGTGTAGTATACATGTACAAGACTTTTAGTTACAGTAGCACATAAAACCGTTGCAAAACTTTAGAAACGATCACTGCAGGTGAGAGGTGTTTCATACAACTTCCTACTTACCGTGTTACTCTTTGTAACTTTGTCAAATCTTAACCGATTTTCAAAATGTTTGCACTGCTGGAAAGCGTATGAAATTTGCTACAAAACTCATACGACAAGTAAAAGAACAGTGACATGACAAATATTATTTGCAATCAGTATGGGGAAAGACTCGCTATTTTAAACATCGAAAATATCAAAATCTGTGGAGGAATAACAAAGTTAGAGGTAATTAAAAATGCTATTTGTTTTCTACCACATCTGCAGAAAATGTGAATTTTTAATTTCCCAAAGTAGAGCAGCAATATGCCTAAGGTGAGCTGGGTAATATAATATGGGTTTTGTAGCAAATTTCATATGCTTTCTAGCAGTGCAAAAAAATTGAAAATCGGTAAAGATTTGAGAAAGTTACAGAGAGTTTAAAGGTGGGAACTTTCTTGAGACACAGTGTAGAATGGAACTGTTACATCAAATTTGATAATAACATCATTACTTTTCAATTATTTTCTGAAAATTGTCCCAGTTTAAATGCAGACTACTTTAACTGCTAGTATGAAATTAGCTTAAAGCTATGTAACACTAATTCAGTCTTACCAATGCTCGAAGACTGTCCAGGATTACTGCAATTGTTGCATTTGGATCATCTGACTGCAAAATAAACATATATCACAAAACATAAATGGTAAAACTAGGTAATAAGTTATTATTATTTAGACTTTCTTTTCAAAAACGAATAATTTCTGTAACAAATGACATTTAAACAGACTTATAGAAACAGTTATGGCACAGTATTAGCCAGATGTTATACAGAATATATTGTAGCAAAAAGACGTTGGGCAGTTCAAAGATATCATGGCCTATCACTGGCCATCTTATGGCTATTTGCGGTCTACATCTGAACAGCTGGTCTACATTAGAAAACCTTTTTATAACTATTCTAAAGATGTCCATCAAATATATTTCCAGTTTCCAACATGGTAAACCAGTGATGTGGGCGTGTCATTGCAAACTTTATCAGGCATGTAGATATAATTGACATTCGACTTTGACAGCATGCAACATAACACAAATATGTTGTTATGTGACAGTTCAGCAGCTATGAGGCATATATTGTGTGAGTGCTATCAATACACATTGTTGTCATTGTTTTAACTTACATCTAGACGTACAGTGTACGACTGCATCAAACACCACATAATCCACATCTGCTTAATGCCTTGAGTTGCAGTAAATTCTGTGCCCGGGCATTTTGAGTTCAGGATAACCTGACTGTCTGCCCCAAAAAATTGCAGCATCATTTAAAGTCCAGCAATAAATTTGCATATTGCCATAGAGAATATTTCTACTATGAAACAGACAGACGTACAGACAGAGAGATGAAAAAACAGGCGGACAGGTGGAAAAGTAAACTGCATACTTCTTGTGGCTGATCCATTTTTCTTCCACAACTTCGCAGCAGCCAAGCAGCCAACGAAACAAAATAGTTGAACTGTTCTCCAGGACTGGTTGCCAATGCAAAATAATGTCTAACAGCACAGATGAGAATAGCCGAGAAACAGAAGCTATTGTTTACGCTCAAACTTAAAAATTAGTTTTTTTGCTACACCAACAAATAACTAGCCTATCGTCTTGCAAAATTTTACATGCTATAAAATGGTGGAAAATGGCGGTACAGAATAAAGAATTTTACACTCTGAGTACGGATGTTTTAACTTTTATGTATAGCACACAATGCAAAAATGAGGTGACTCAGAAGTGCACCTCTGGCATTTTACTTCACAATGCTACATCAGAAAATCCTAACAGCCCTTGTTTCAGCCATTTCCTGCCATGATCTGAGCACTGTCCATTATTCTGCTTTCTCAGTACGATTATATGACCTGTTATTATCAGTACGGTAAATAACTAGCCTACATCTATATCATGTATCATGTTGCAGATGATGCCAAAACTGCAAAAACTTCTCAGTTGCTTCAATACTCACAAATTAGTGTAGTACGATATGCATAAATTAGAATCCCGGCCATAGTCTGATATAAACGATCTGGAAAAAAATGTTTATTTTGAAACTATTCAGTTTATAACTCAGTCAAAGAGGCCGAGCATTAACAGCATAATCAACACAATTCATGTACATCCCAAGTCCCAAGTTACTTAAGACAAGACTGACAAGTAACAGTGTGAACTGCACCTGCTGATTGGCTTGTAACGAAATGGCTGACAAAATTCAACATCATATTTGACAAGTTTAAGTTTTTCCAGCAGTTCTTCCATTAAAATAAACGGCCTGTGAATCAGTGCTGGACTGTCTACAGGTACAACTCCAGTCTCTGATGAATGACGTCTGTCACTTGATGTAACTCCTGCGATTACTTTCGAATCATCGTTTTCTGGAGCTGCCTTGTTCTTTGTCATCCGTGTGGTCGCCATTTCCTCAGCTACCGAACGTTACTGATTCTTCTGTGAACAATTTTATTTAAAAAATACGTTAAAATACTCACTGCTTGAGTATGCATTTTTACTGACAATGTCACGTTCCACACTTCATTATGTTAAAGAGCAAAAAGTCAGTCGCGAGTTGCCTTGCATGGCCACAAATTGCTTGCTGCTGCATACGAATGCAAATACATGTAATTTGTACGCAATCTAATGTGCTGCAACATCAAGGGTATCACATAGTGACCACGACGGCAAACTTAATAGCTAGTTAGCACATGTTGTCTAAGTAGGCTAGCGTGCTATAACCCTATTCTGCATCTTTCCTGTGTTACATAGGGTCAGCTTGTAAATGCACAAAGTCAACTTTTAAGTCCTTATCATTCATTTTGTACCATACGCCATAGAGGCACTGCCTCTTAGTAGAATCTCGATTAAAGTGTTATCATGCAAACTGTCATAAATTTTCAAAATACAGGATAATACTAATAATAATATAAAAAAGAACAAGAACACTGAGATATTATGAGAATATTGTTTGAGTTGCCATAATTATAATAGGTTCTGCTGTTGAAGCTGGGCAGTTAAAGTTTGTAAATAAACTGTGTGTGCCATTTTCACTAATCTTTGTATGTTGACTGTATTTTTGTGTGTATGTGTATGTTGACTGTATTCTGTATATGTTTATGATAATATGTACTTTCACGTTGCTGACTTCTCATGTCTATTTCATAGATATTTCACACTCTTTATTATCTGCCATAGGCCTAACGCTTTATAGTCTTATTCATATTTCTAACTTGATTTTCGTAGTTTCTCTTCATATGCTTCAATAGATATGTATAATATTGACTCAAAAGAGATTCCTTTGGTTGGTGCTAGCACCAGATCGGCGATCTGACCATAAACACTGCTAAATGAGTTAAAATTACTACTGCCGGATCGGGGATATGACAGACGTAACCTTACTTGTGGAAACTGCTAGCACCAGATCAGCAATCTACCCTAAGTACAACAAAATTACTAGCATCAGAATGGCAAAAATTGCTAAGCACTAACTGCGGAACAAAACTGTGGAAGTTGTCGAAAATGCAATAGGCTATAAATGCGAAATATCACCGGCCACTAACGATTTAAATGTAGTGCAAATCCCGAATATTTATATATCAGTACAGTGCATTTTCAATATCTTTATAACAGGATTTAGGCATATTATGAACTTGCTGACTAGGCCTATGTATTACCGTGTATATATACAGGGCTTAAAGTGTGCCGGTACTCGCCGGTACTGCGTACTGGCACTTCTGAGAAAAGCTTGAGACAGTACTGGCACTTCTGTCAAAAAAAACTCACTACAGCAATGTAGAATTTCATAATACTGCTTAAACTGCACGAAATGTGGTAAGTTGATTCCCAGGAAAGGTATTAAAATTACTGCTACCAGATGTCATATTTTACGGCTAAAATGCACCAAATTCCATTTCGGCTGGGGCTCCGCCCCAGACCCCGCTGGGGGAGCTTACAGTGCTCCCCCAGACCCCCTAGCTGGATTTAGGGGTGCCTACTTCTAAGGGGAATGGGGAAGGGAAGG
>Ga0209255_1000273_pt1 | contig 11427 bp, 9 predicted proteins | sample WorMetvaBAHAMAS2_FD_187394 | JGI IMG/M metagenome (GOLD analysis project Ga0209255, IMG submission 187394) | Marine gutless worms symbiont microbial communities from Max Planck institute for Marine Microbiology, Germany - Olavius vacuus... | ecosystem: Host-associated > Annelida > Digestive...
GAAGTTTACAGCATGGACAGTATTACAGCAATATTTAATATCTATTTCTGTGATTACAGGACAGTTTTAGTTGATAAAAAACAAAACATGACAATTATTAGCAACTCTTGTTTCAGGCAAAACATGTGTTTAACGAAGTTGCTCATTATCGCGCAGGACTTTCAAGGACCTGTGCAATGAAGTTCAAGGATTTTCAAGCACCTGTCCTGTTTTCAAGTTCTTTCAAGGCCTTTAATTTAGGAGAAAAAAATTCAAGGACTTTCAAGGATGCGTGGGAACCCTGAACTACACCAACTACAAGAGCTCAAACTATGAATGTCTGTGGCAATCTCCTCAAATGGACAGTTTTCATTAGTCTCAGCACTTTAACACTTGACTCCGTGGATGGAAGTGCGACAAAAACATCACAAATGACGCTCAAAACGAATTGTGCTAAACTAGCATTTTTCTTCACATTTCGAAAAAAACACTTTAGAAACAGGTCTTACACAGCAGTAAATGCACTGAAACACAAGCACAGAACACGTTGCAATTCATCAAAATCTTACAATAACAACAACAACAACAGCAGTTATAATTACAAGAAGAACAATAATAAGAGTCAACCTCACCTAATGAAGCTTGTTCTGGAATATGTTGACAAACAGTACGCACAGGTCACGTAATGAATAATGCATGAGGAAAAGATCACAGAACAATGGACTACATAACTGGCATAGATACAATGCAGTATACACCGTGTCCCCCCAAAAAACAAAAGCAATATTCTTTAGGTGTGATGGGAAATATTTTTGTTGGGTTTTATCGGACGTTTCACGGTCTTTCAGGCAGTGAAAGAATTTCAAATCGGTTCGTGGTCTGTTTTTTTTGGGACACAGTGTATATATTTACACTGGTTGATTTCATTTCACTGGATTATTTGATCTACACCAGGTGGCAAATTATCAACAACTTAACATCACTATACAATACAACATCTGAAGATCAATTCTACATACATGATGTGACCATCACCGAATAACAACCAAGTCGGCACATTTTATCACCTAACAGACTATAACCATGCTACCTAGAACTAGCAACTACGTAAGTAAGTGACAGTATGTAAATGTGAATTTGCCACTATATATGCGCAATAATCCATATAAAAAAACTTACAGTCCTAGTGAAGCAGCTATGAACTATTGGACCTACACAACCAGTATATCTGTGACAAACAGATTAATGCAATTGGTTCCTTTATGAGTTTATGGTAATTTAAATACAAAAGTAATCTTATTTTGATATTCTGGGAGGAGAGGCAGACTCCAAACATAATGCAGATGGCAGAGGGTAGCCCCCCATATCAAAACATACTCACCATTTGGCCACAATTCATAAGTGTGTGCAACCTTCTAACGACCAACCACGTAAGCTACACTAAGAACATATCACACTTGAAAGAACAGATTTCACAGCTTAACAACAATATTAAGTAAGTAAGTAAGCAAGTAAGTAAGTAGATTTATATAGCGCAGTAATCGTCACGAACCTCTCAGGCGCTCATATTCATAGGGAAGTCATGTATCTGGCAACAAACACACAATGGAAAAAATCTAATACTGTATTTATTACTGGAAACTTTACATCCTGTTCTCATCACAGTAATCAAGGAATTAAGTTTCGCAGGAGTGAATGAGTGAGCAGTTATACTGGTAATGACATTGACGGTCAAACCAAACCAACAGAAAACACACGATGTACAAAAAAACTTACAGCAAGACAAACTGGCCAGAGTTAAGAAACAAATATACACAAAATATAAACACAAAAACCGAAAAATACACCAGCATATCCTGGTTCAACTGTAGGAAATACCGACATGAATTTGCTCACGATTATACACAACTGCAGTACACATATAGAACAGTTCTGATTATGTTCTCTGTTAACATCTGCACAAGCAAAAAATTAAAAAAACTCTTTTCATTATTATTATTATTATTATATGTATTTGGTAACGCTCCATGGGTCGTTAGAAAAAAACGAATCGTTTGAGCGGATATTCTGATTCACTCTCTCCATAACTACCAACATAATTCATAATTATATTTCTGTACAGTAAAGTATACCTGTATTTTTACTATTTTAACATTTAGCATAATTATGTATTCTAATTTTCTCTTGGCTGTTGCTTCTGCGACTGCTAATATGCAATAAATGAGTAGCTATAATCATCACTGCCAAGAAATTTTGCTAGCAATAATTGTGACATTAAAGCACCAACAATTTTGGCATTATACACTGTGTCTTAAAAAACGTGTTGTCACAACAGTGAAAGAATTTTCAAAATCGGTTAACATTTGATGAAGTTATTGCAAAAATTCGACAGCACATTTTTTGAGACACAGTGTACATTATACAAACCTTTGGCACTGTAACCCGGTTAACGACAAATTTATCCGGAAAAAGATCGCCGCTGATCCAACAATCTCAAGCCTCAAACAATCCTAACAAGAGCACCTGGGGAGTACGGACCTCTGCCAAAGTGAATCTGGTCCAGATCTAAAGTCTTAACCTGGAGTCCGGATCAGGACCCTGGCTCTGGATGACTTCCAAAATGTAATGAAGACTTTCTTGTCCAAAGACAGATCTTTCATAAAATTTTCATGAACCAGTTTTTCCAGTAACACAAATCAAACTGTGAAAAAATGCCCTATCCCACAGTGCTTAAAAATCCATTAAAAATCCTAGATCTGGATGGAGGTGCGGATGACTCTCAAAATTTAATTTAATCAGTTTTTCTGTGTTCATAGATACAGCTCTGGTAAACTTTTCATGAAGATGCAACTGGTAATCTCTGCAAGAAGTTGGTAACAGACAGAAAAAAAACACACAGACAGACAAACGAACGAACACAGAGATACATGCCTTGTAAAACATAATCTCCTTGGAAAAAGCAAAACCAAAATTTTTCCAACAAACAATCTAGATCTTACAAAGTGCTGCCCCCGAGTGCTGAAGAACGTGCTAAAGGCAAAACACAATATGATGATGACACGACAAACAACAGAGACCGTAGAAAGTGTTCAAAAGAGGATTGAACAAATTTCCTTCTGGCTACAAAGTGCCCCCTGCATGCCACTATGTGGGGTCCCCTTAACATGGACAGAGGCTGGGGCACTTCTGATGTTTATACAAAGGAAATTTGGATAGCAGAATGCATGGAATTCAATTCCTACTTCCATTAAAAATTGTTCCTCCCTATACAGTTTCAAGCGCCACCTCAAGTCTCACCTCATAGCCCAACTCATTAACAATTGACATACCGGTACCAAGTCTGGCCACCTGGTGACTGCCCGCGCCTCCGAATCATGCTTAATGCTTGACTATGTGCACGATATAAACTTTCTTCTTCTTCTTCTTCTTATTATTATTTAAATAGACGTGTTCTGCAGCAAGAAAGTAGCAGCAAAGTAGGATACCTGAAACTTACAACTGTGTAAATACCAAAAAAGTTGTCAAACAACACTACTTGACCCCACTGGAAAAGTGGGGGTCAAATGACCCCTACACCCTGTGCTGCCATGATCTATTAAACGAACAAAAACATCAAAAGATTGACCCTCAGGTTAGACGGGCAAGCTAGTTCGCCAATCTCCAGTATAATCAACTTTCCTGACCTTTCCAGGTAGCTTGAGTTACGTCCATGGACGCATAGCATTACCAATACAAAAACAAATACATCATTGCTAATTATTATGTTTTTGAACAAATCACGATAGATGTTCTGACATTCTGCTGCATTCTAAGGCCCCCGACACACGCTCCAGAAAACGGCTTCAGAAATCGGCACCAGATTCAGGCGCCAGTTTTCATGCTGATGCTAACAGGCCCGTTAGAAGTCATGCTAACAGGCCCGTTGCTAAGAAGTCGTGCATCAGCACGATAAACTGGCACCGGTATCTGGCGTTGAATTTATGGTGCCGATTTCTGAAGCCATTTTCTGCTGCGTGTGTCAGGGGCCTAAGTCAAGTGATATCATTGTTTCTGACACTTATTTGTGTCCATCACATCACACAGGGCTTCAGTTACACTAGGTTTATTTTCTGAATGTGTTACTGCTATTTGTAAACGCTGTTTACGTTTTTCTTGTGTTAACTTGGTTGCAGTTAGCGTTGGTTTGCTGGTACCACTACCAGCCACGTGACTGGTTGAAAAGACTGCAGTTTTTGCACCATTCAAGTGATCAGTCAATCAAACCTCCAAATACCTCCGAAATTAACGCCTAAATGTCGCGTAATTTTGCACTAAGTACAAACAAAGTAACGTAAAACAGTCAAATGATAATTTGTCAACGTCAATGAAGTCCACTTCGTAATTCAATGATGTCTTTTGCTCCACAAATTGCAATGTCTCTTGTGTCAGCGCTTCATGCAATGTCTTGAAGTAGTTAGTATATCTGGCATATCAACTGGTATATTTATATGGCAGCTCGAAAGCTGGATTAAAACAATTGTACATCACGAACTACAACACATTTACACAATTACATCGACAAAGACACTGATAGCTTCACAATGTGTCTGTAAGGAATGATCTTTTAAACCGAGTTGTCTTTGCACACAAAAAGATGTACTCTCGTGCTATCTGAAGATTACTAATTATCTCAGAGTCACGCTTAGCAGGTGAAGAACACAGTATTCATGAAATGAATAAACTATACCACCGCAAAAACACAACTTCCCAGACTTTTTACCACTTTTTCTTGACTTCTCCCTGATCAATTTTCACACCAGCCAACAAATCCAGTTTTTCCAGGTGGGCGAGTGCTTAGAGTGTAGTGGATGTGACCGGATGAAGTCCATGGACAAGGACGGTTGGAGGAAGGGAGTCGGACATCACCTCCAGACAACGAAGATATGCCTCATGCTGGGTGAAATCCGAAGGCGGTCGTGGCAGATAGAGAAAAACAACCGCCGTGCCGGAACACTGCTCCCGAATCACGCCATTAATCCTCTTCACAAAATCCTCTTCCGGCAACACAACGTCTGGAAAAGTGGGACTGTCGGAACTCGATGGTTTCGGAGTTCCCGCATTCTCCCATTCCACCACATGGACCTTCCCGCGGATCCGGAGAGCTGACAGGTACTCCTTGAGGCGCCACTTCTTCAACTGGGTTTCGTCGATGCCGGTGCCGAGAGGAACGCACGCAAACACACGCAAACAGCTGTTACGCTTCCAGTTGGGAACCATGTGCAAGATGCAGGCCAACTGAAGCAGGAAGAGGCAAGTGTCGTCGAAGTGGGTCACCGGAGACGCGGCTGATGTGAAGAAATTAACCGGCCAAACGTCGATCCACATGCGCCGTCCGCGGGAAAACAGATCTTGTTTGTTGAACTGGGCAAAGTGGCGGAACAGGCAAACGTTCTGTTTCATTCGGAGGGCGTCGCAAATCATTCCCACATACTCGGCGCCACTGAATTCCTTCGCAGACGGCGACTGCTTTGGATCTGGGAAGTTGTCGCAGAGTTCCGAGGTTCCGCTTTCTTCGATGGATGCGTTGTCGTGGCGCAGATGCAGCAGCCGATTGCGCGACGACGCGGCACGGTAATTCCACAGCAGGTCTTCTCGTGCGGAATTATCAAAAAACCCGAGGCAGACAGTGTTCGGCTTCATTCCGCCGAGGCCGGACACCCGGACCAGGTGTCGCATCCCGTCGCGTACGCTGTCGCTGACTGTCAGCTCGGCGAACGCTTTCACCTTCAGAAAGTCGATCAGTTCCAGCCACTTGGGGTACTCGATCTGCGCCGGGTCCGGGTCATCTGACGTGTCATCCATGGTGCCGACGTGGACGTGGCCCACGACGTAGAGTCCGGTCTTTTTGAGGTCGTTGACGAAGTCGATAAGGTGACAGGATGTACGTGGATTGGCCACCATCAGCAACATCTACATACAGCACATCAGATGGCTTATCTACAGTGTTGTTAAGTCTTGGTCTTGGTCTTGAACTTTGTGGTCTTGTTAACATCACTGCTTATCTACAACATAGCACGCCTCCGACTGACGATTTCATGACTATGTACGTGTTATAAATTTTCTTATTATTATACTGGAATCATCTCCCTGTATCTCTTCATCACACGGACTGTGTCGCAACTTTCAACTGTCATCTCAAAACTTTACTATCTAAGGCGGCATACAGTGTAACTGATAATTAACTGCTTCTAACTTAATACGTAACTCTAGCACACAGCACACCCAGTAAAGATGAGTTCCTGACGTTCCAGGACTTCTTCCCCCGTTTTTAATGCAAGTTTTTAACCCTCAGGATCTACACTGTTGAGAGCCAATTAAAAGTAATAAAAGGTTAAAGCAAGTGAGAGAAATGCCCTTATTTTGTGGGATCGAGACCTCAGAACTCAATTATAACAACACATGAAGGAGGGAAAGAAAGAGGGAGAAATATCTTACTTTGAGGATGACAATTCCCGTACAACAATGCAGTAAAAAGTTAAAACAAGCGAGAGATGTACCTTTATTTATGGCGGACTGAAACCCCAACACATCACGGCAAGAAGTTAAAGCAAATGAAAGACACACTCTTAGTTGGTAAATCAAAATGCCAAAAAAACCCTTTTAGTGAAGAAACCCGAACTAATTTACAACTAGTGGCGTCGCCAGGATTTGCTGCGAGGAGAGGCAAATTAAGCTGACTTCAGGGCCGGGTACAGCAGCGACTTGATGACTAATAGTTTTGTGACTAATGCAGTATTGATTGAAAGAGCTGTGAGTTGTTGACATCTGCACAAGCTACTCAGGCAGATTATACACAATACTTGTATAGCTGGCAGTCAGATTTACTCTAAAGTGAACTACAAATGAATTGTTGGAAGTCGAGGGGGGACACGTGCCCCAGTGCCCCATAGCTGGCGACGCCACTGTTTACAACAACACAGTAAGCAGTTGAAGCAATTTTGATTATTATTGTCTGTTTATTAAGGAATGACATACGCAGTCACACAACAAATGCATGCAGGGAAACAAAGAGCATTACACAGTGACAATAAACAATACTGCACAATGTCAATTGAACGTTTAAAAGTTATACGATAACGTTACACTCATAGTGAAAGAAATAGCTTATTCTGTGAGATCAAAACCCTTTTATAACAATACAGTAAGAAGTTAAAGAGCGGAGACCTGAGGTCGCCAGAACTTGATGTGGTTCTTGCGGCTGTCGAGCAGCAGGAGGTACTTGCGGACCTGGTGAAAGATAAGAGCCTGGCTGATGGAGCCCCACGATGTCTCGAGGGACCTCAGATGAAGCACCACCACCAGCAGAATGAGAACGGCGATCGCGATCGTCGCGTAGACTGCCTCGATGAGAAAGCACATAGCTAGTGAGCCGAGCAGCCCCAGCAGCGCTGTGTGGGCTGAGAAATAGCGAAACGTCGGCCTACAATATCATGCACCTTCGTGTTCTTGGCAACTGTGACTATTAGCTAGTTGCCTAATTTATGCACGGGCACTCTGAGAATATGTAATTTTTACTTTGTGGGTGCGTTCTGTTAGCAAAGGTGTTACCTTCCGTGAAATTCGCGGAAGATAAGGTGCTCACTTTCCTTATTCTCCGTGAAAAATGCTAAAATAGTGCAACTCTGAGTCTATCATCATCATCATCTACGAATTTCATCACAATGCAAGTCTTGAACAAAACTTCAGGGCCGCTAACCTAACTAACCTAATTAGTCTAACCTAAATCCTAACCCTAATTTCCAGAGCAGATTGATCAGATAAATCGGAGTGGTATTGTTGAACAGTATATTGCTTTCAAAACATCTGGTTCAACAAAAAGAACGCACCCAAACAAGCATCGAAATGGGCATCAGCTGTCAACGTAACGGGCACTGGCACGGCCTGTGACACTGGGCAGCGACCAATCATCTGTCAGTCGTCTGCGGCAGGGCGCTGTGCCGGAAGGGGCTGTGCATTAATTAGGCAACTAGTTAATTTCTAACAAAATATTGTATTATTAAGAAAGTAAGTAAGTTTGGAGTTTTGTATCCAGTGCCATGATCACAGACAGGTCACCACAGCGCTGGGCGTTGGTGAATGTCACTTCTGTTATGTGGAACAGATAGCTCTTCAGTGGTCTTTTGGAAGTAGGCAGTGTCATCTCCAGTATGATGGGATACGCCGGAAATTAATATTCATTGAGAAGCTGGAATGCTTTGTATGCTTTCATTTTTCATTTTTATTGATATTATTATTATTATACGGTTGTTGACGCATGTTGAGCCATTCACTAAGTGAAGAACCACAAGTGCGGGATCTGTCACCGATGGGCGATGATATGCCCAGTTACAGAGTTATTTTTAGCAGTCGCTTGAATGACGTTAGATTGGAAAGGTCTGAGACGACATGCTGTGATAGTTTGTTGCACGCTGTAGGTGCAGCTTGAGAGAACGAGCGATCAGTGAAGACGAGGTTGGTGCGGTCCTTCTGTAACAGATTTCTGTCACAGAAATGTAGATGACATGACAGAACGTGGAACCTGACGACATCAAGCAGATAGCTCGGTTCTTGTCAACAATCATCTTGGGAGGCTGTTTCAAAGTCTACTTGTCTTCTGTTGCATGACTGGTTAGTAAAATAAGAAGCCCACAGGGTGTGTCAGTCAGCTGGCAGGAATGCAAACCGGGAGGAGAAATGTCCAAGGAGGGCAAACTTTCACGAGAAAATGTCCCGAGGGGGGAGGGTGGGTTCTGCTGAAAAAATGTCGGAAAATTGTCCAGGGGGATTGTTCTGAGATAAATGTCTGGAGAATGTCTACATGGCCATGCAGGTTTACAAGTCTCCATGTACAGCAGTTATGATCTGCACCACCATGGTTAACACACAGACGGACAGACAGCTTTGACTGGTTATACTATTAGCTAAAAATTATTACAAAATTATTTACAGATATCTATCATCATCGCCATTATCGTTATCATCGGATGCGACTACACAGAAAATAAAGTCTAGTAATTATTACGATTTTATTATTTATCGTTTTTCACTTTATTTGCACATTTGGCTAAGAAGTGTCTCAAATCACATTTGTTTTCTGCTGCTTATGATCTATAACAACTTTTATAAAAATCTTAGTAACTGTTTACTGTTGTGTATTGTATATACTGTTATTATTTGTACAGTGCTGGCCACGTCTCTGTGTAAGCACTTTCTGTATTGATTGATTGAAACTGATTCGACTTGAACAGTTATCAACTAGTACCAAACCACGTACAGCGCTCTGAAGAGAAACCATCGCTGAAAGATAGTTGAAAAACGTACCGGAAGTTTGGCGCAGACGACAACTCCAATGCCAGACATGCCAGGTTGGTTGAAGCGTAGGAGAGCAGGAACAGTTCAGAACACATTGGAGCAATGGCATTCATTGACCCAATCAGCAGTACCAGCTGTATACACAGATATACATCTCTGACATTCATCTGCAGGATCTTCAACCACAATTCTACCATGTCGTCAAATGATATGTGTTTAATAGTACTGATATCTAACTGGACCACTACAGTCAGACTTACAGCAATCGTGTATCATGTAACTACAAAATAACTTCAGATTTTGAAATATTAAATACACGCACATTTGCAAATGGCAAAAAATGCCCTCCACAGATGAGGCTCGAAAGCCGTAGCTTGCCGATACCTGTCCTAATCCTGCTTAGAGACGAACCAACCAACAACAAAAAACTGAGGGTGAGTTGCAAGAACTCGAGTTGAATCGCCACTTAACTAAGCATCACTTATCTTTAAGTACCTTTTAAAATCCTACTTAACTCAATGTTGTGGCACGAAAATACTTCACTTTAAGTACAGATGTCAGTGGTTGCTAATCGCCACAATGCCACTTATTGGCTGTTGATGGCGTCATGCTGACGCAAGTACATTGCATACGGAACATGCATCGTAGCGAATAACATAATTGTCAATTGCAGAACATTCAGTTTGACTGAAATTACTGAAACTCTCTGGAACTATTTCACATGTGAATAACTACAGTAATATCTCTGCTGTTAAGCGGAACGTGGCCAACATCGGCAACTTAACAGACAAAGATATTTATTGACAATGCAACCTGTTAAGGTTGAAATGATACAAGACAGTTATACAACATTACAAAATATCAAACAACACGAATTGCATTACTCTCATTGTCGCCCAGGAAATTAAAACACACACACACGCACACACACAGTAATAATACTAATAATGTTAACAATGACAATAATAGGTCTAATCTAAAACAATCTAAAACTTCTTTGATATGCAGTATGGGATGAAATCTTGTTCATAACGGGAACTTTTGCTCAGTGGTAATTGGTATGGGTATGTGAGTCGTAAAACCATTTGACTGTTAGACACTTTAACAGGTGACAACAAATAATGCAAGGGATGTTTTTGGTCTTTAATTTCTTGGAACATTTTCTGTGTTTTCACATCACGCCTTGTCTGTCTTAAGTATTGGTTAATGTTTCATGCAACAGATTTTTGCTCAAGTAATACTTAAAAAGCAGTTAAGTGTTATTTTAACTGTTGACTAACGTTCTTGCAACCATTAGGTAACGACACACTCACAGAGACAGACTCACACCTGCACACCTGCCTCACCTGAACGAGAAACCAGGTGATTAATACAGAAACAACAGGGTTGCCGCTTTTGGTCGTCATCGTTGCAGGTTTCAACAAAATCCCTACAGCATCACAAATATCCACACATTTATCACACATATTGTTAGAAACTGCGTATGCTCAAACTGCTATTATTTTCCAACCCTTCGTGGGGAACCAATGACGCCGGCACTGAGCAAGTTTTACGGTACTGGGCCCGATTTTCGAAAAAAATCTTAGGACGAACTTACGAAAAACTTATGAAAGAGCCTGAATTATGAAAAACTTAGGATGAGCATGTGATTATCAAAAAATCTTATGAAAAACTTCGGACGCAACTTATGCAAAACTTATGCAAGAACTTACGACGACATTACAGGTATCTTACGAAAACGCAAAATTCGCGGCAAGTGATGTCATTCGGGAAACCCTCTGTCAGAGGCTGTTATTGGTCGAATACTTTGAGCTAAAAATAACTGACAACCACAGTGACCATTTCCTAAGAATGCTTTCGAAAAATGACTTTTACCATTTTCCTAAGAAAATCTTAGTAAGTCGTATTTCGCTGCTGTACTGTACTCACAATATATTTCATCCTTAGCGACGGCATGCAGTATACGAGATCCACCGATGAGATTGGCCATCGCCGCCGACAGCGTCGCAGCGAAGAGTCCGATGACGACAAACGGAGGCCAGAAATTCACTGACTGCAGGAAGTTGTAGTTGCCAGTCAACAGGGCTCTAGAATAACATCATCATCATCATCAACATC
>Ga0209255_1000274_pt1 | contig 11411 bp, 14 predicted proteins | sample WorMetvaBAHAMAS2_FD_187394 | JGI IMG/M metagenome (GOLD analysis project Ga0209255, IMG submission 187394) | Marine gutless worms symbiont microbial communities from Max Planck institute for Marine Microbiology, Germany - Olavius vacuus... | ecosystem: Host-associated > Annelida > Digestive...
ATCCGGGTGAAAACCTGTTCGGATGATCGGATCGGGTGTTGGGACAACAGGAAATGTCAGCTCCCGAATGATTTCGGACTTTCAGTCCAAGAGCAACCTATGCACTTTCAGTGCATAGTGGTTGAGTGAAGATATCGATTCAATCGCAGTCGATATGGGGCCACCGGACTTAGCGGAGCAACATGATCACTATTTATATGGTATTCCAAAACACAAATGAAATCAGTATTCACGAGCTTTGGACGAATGAAACGACGGGATTGCTTGCACTCCTCACATCGCCAAGATACCGTGCAATCTCATGAGACTTACGCTCGACATTCCCGATCCCTTGATCGGTCATTTAGCGGACATCGGAGAGAACCTGTCGCAAGCGGTGCTTAAAGGCTTTGCGGCAGATGCTTACCGGTCCGGCCAGTTGTCTCGCGCGGAGGTCGGCCACCTTCTAGGGCATGACTCCGTGTGGGAGACCGAAGAGTTTTTGTCATGGCACGACGCCTGGCCTTCACCAAGCCTGGACGAAGTGCTGTCGGATCTCAGACACCTGCGCTCCGCCGACATGCCGTGATTGTTGTCAGCGATACGTCTGTTCTTTGTTACTTGGCCATTCTTGATCTTGCCGATATCCTCAAACGCCGATTCGAGCGTGTCAGTATCCCGCGGGAGGTTGTAACCGAAGCGATGTTTCCGCGAGCTCCCGCGCCGCTTCAGGCTTTGCTTCAAAGTCTTCCTGATTGGTTAATCGTCGAATCAGCCCCACCGCTGGATCTTCCTGCCCTCGATTGTCTCAATCGAGGCGAAGCTGCCGCCATTCGCTTGGCGATCCATCAAAGGGCAGACTTTGTTCTAATGGATGAAAGACTGGGAAGATGCGTCGCCGAACAGGTAGGTTTGCGCGTGGTCGGGACCTTGGGATTGATTGCTGATGCGACAGAACGGGAATGGCTCGATTTTGATGTTGCAATCAAACAACTCCTGAGCAAAACCAACTTTCGTGTATCGACCAAGGTTGTTGCCGAGGTGCGACAACGTATCCTGCCGCAGCGATAACCCCAGAGTATCACGACCGTTTCCGTATCGGGAGTATTCTGCATCGCGGCTTTCTGTAGCATGGTATGTGGAAGTTGACAAACCACACCTCCATTCCCGGCGTCTTCGCCGCCGGCGACATGCGCCGCAGCCAATCTCTGGTAGTATGGGCCATTCGAGAGGGCCGCCAGTGCGCCTGCGCCGTGGACCAGTGGCTGATGGGGAGGTCGGATTTGGCGGGGTGAATCCCGGTGTTCTCCAGGATGGATGAAGTGGCCTGTGGGTCGCTTTTTCTTGACGGCCACAATACTTTGGGGCATTTTGAAAAATTCAAGGTGTCTTTCAGAACAAGGAAGCCCCGTTATGTCCGTGTGCGTAACTCCATGATAATCAAGGCATTCGAAAAGCGCGATTTATGAGCATCACCATGAAAAGTATTGAGCATGGGATTTTTCAAGGTCCACTTTGGTCGAAGGTAATCAGCAGGATACAGCAATCTCACTGAGAGCTATCCAATGACCACCCATACCGACACGATCGACGAATACGCATACGATGGCGATTTCTACGACTGGACCATCAAGACATCCAAGCTCCTTCGCGAGGGACAGATCGGCGAAGTGGATCTGGAACAGGTCGCGGAGGAAATCGAGGATATGGGAAAAAACGACAAACGCGCCCTCTCCAGCTATCTGAAACTCCTGATTGTTCACCTACTCAAGTGGCAATACCAACCAAAGTACAGGGGTGTCAGTTGGAAGCTCTCGATTACCAACGCACGCGACGAAATACAGGACCTGCTACAGGACAGCCCCAGCCTGAATTCCAAGGTAGAACAATTGATAACCGATCGATACGCTTCTGCGCGCAAGCGTGCGAGCCTGGAGACCGGTCTCGCGCTCGATAGCTTTCCAAACGCTTGCCCTTTTTCGGTCGAACAGCTGCTCGACGATGACTATTGGTCGGATTGAGGAAAAAGCCCGCGTATGGCGGATAAGCTTGCGCCATCCGCCGTATGTTGGGCTTCAAAGATAAAACGGACGCCCAATTTTCCTTGACGGCAGGTGATCCGCCCTGCTCCATTCTCAAGCTAGGCGGCCTGTTGCCCCCGGATTGGTTTCCCCGATGAACCCATTTCCAATCCTACGGAATCATCCGGGAATTGACATAGAGATCGTTGCGTTGGATTTAGACTCTGAGTTTAGAGGAACAAGCGCGTGCAATTTACCATCACCCTGGACCGTGACGAAGACGGCGTCTGGAGCACCGAATGTCCTTCGATTCCGGGCTGTGTCAGCCAAGGCCGGACGAGGAGAGAAGCCCTTGCCAATATTCAGGAAGCTATCCAGTTGTGCCTGGAAGTCAGAGCGGAAAAGGATTTACCTTTGACTATTGAGACGCAGCAATCGGAGGGGGCTGAATGGTTACCATTTGGGCATGAAAGAAACCTAATGAGGTGAAACGTGGAATTTACGGTCGAAACAGAACGGGAAACGGATGGACGATGGATTGCCGAGGTACTCGAAATTCCCGGCGTAATGAAATACGGTAAGACCCGAGAAGAAGCCGTTGCACACGCCGAAGCACTTGCCCTTCGCGTGTTGGCGGAACGTATCGAAGAGGGTGAGCAGATTACTGCACCAATTAAGCATTACCTTTGCCGCATGAGTCAGGGGCCCAGTACAAAGGCAAAGCGTGTTCTGTCGGCTTTGTTGAGGAACGGATGGGAAGTCAAGAGGTCTTCTGGTCCTCATCGCACATTGACGGAGGCGGGCTATCCGGTATTGGCTCTTTATGGATTCCAGACTGATCGAAGGGGACGGCGGTCCGTAGCACTCTGACCGATGACAGAACAGGCAGTCTTTTCTCAAAAATAACAGCAAGTTATACGACGCCCCTCTGGCTTTCTGAGAAGGCGAATTTGCGCAAAATATCCTAACCAGTCTGGAATCCATAAAGAGCTACGGGGATTTCCCGGTGAATCGATCGGCACCCGAGGCGGCCGTCGCGGATTTTCTCCGGCGACCGCGGCCCTTAGTTCTAAGCTGCGGTGTCCGGCACTACGCCTGGGGTGATCCGGATTACATCCCGGAGCTGATCGGCGTTCCGAACCGGAAGCGGGAACCCTACGCGGAGCTCTGGATCGGCGCCCATGCCGAACTGCCTGCGGTGGCGCGGGTGGGCGCTTCGGAGGTACCTTTGCCACTGTTGTTGCATGGCGCCGGGGAGGCGGTGTTGGGCCGGAGGGATGCCGAGCGGTTCGGTGGTGAACTGCCGTTTCTGTTGAAGATCCTAGCCGCCGCCCAGCCCCTCTCGATCCAGGCCCATCCCGATAAATGGCAGGCACAAGCGGGCTTCGAGCGTGAGAGCCGGCTGGGTATCCGACCGGATGCCCCGAACCGCAACTATCATGACGGCAACCACAAGCCTGAGCTGATTGCGGCCTTGACCGATTTTTATGCCCTGCGCGGCTTTCGTCCGTTGGACAAGCTCGGGACCGTCTTGGCATCGGTCCCGGAGTTTCGTGATCTAGCGGCCGATTATCGCCCGACCAGGGAGTCGCTGACGGACCTCTATACTCGGGTCATGCACATGGACCAGGGCGCGGTCGATGCCATCCTTACGCCTCTGCTGCGGCGGTTACGGGAGGAAGCCGCCCGCCAGGCGTTCTCCAAGGAACAACCGGAATACTGGGTCTTGCGGGCGGATGCCGTGTTTTCGAACGACGGCCACCGGGATAAAGGGCTGTTTTCCGTATTTCTTCTGAATCCGGTGCATCTGTTGCCCGGAGAGGCTATGTATCTTCCCGCCGGCGAGCTCCATGCCTACCTGGAGGGGGCCGGGGTGGAGATCATGGCCAACTCCAACAATGTGCTGCGCGGCGGGCTAACGACCAAGCATACGGATGTGGACGAGTTGCTGCGGATCCTGACCTTCGACGCCGGCGAGGTAAAGGTCATCGGGACGGGACCGGGACCCGAGGAGGAGCGGGTGGTCTATGAGACTCCGTCCGAGGAGTTCATACTTTCACGCCTGCGGATAACCGCCGCGCGGCCCTATGCAGGTGTTGTCGGTCATACGCTGGAGCTGGGTGTGGTGATCCATGGCGAGGCGGTCGTCTCGGCCACGGGTCTCGAAGGGGGCCGCGAGGGACGACTCGAGCTCGGGCGCGGAGGCGCGTTCCTGATCCCGCATGGACTGGACTACCGGATTTCCTGCTCTATTTCCTGCTCCGGGGAGGCCGTGGTCTTCATGGCCAGCATACCCGGAGTTTGATCCGCCCGGCTGAGGTCGGTTTCATTGTTCTTTTCTTACTTTGCCGACCGGTAACGCTCAACTTAATGGCATTGAGTCCGGAGGAGGTGCGGCGAAAAATGAATAGTCAACCGCAGTTGTGTGACATCCTTGGCTACACGCCGGTGGTGTCACGCTTCGGGACCAGTGGGGTCCGGGCCTTGGTGACGGATCTGACCGATCTGGAGGTCTACAGCCTGACGCTGGGAACCCTGCGTTATCTGGAGGACATCGGTAAGCTCCGGGTCGGTGCGGTGCCGTGTGGGTCGCTGCGGATTCCCATCGCCGGGGATTTGCGGCCTTCGACGCCGCGGATTCTGGGGGCTACGGCACGCGCGGTCTTGGACGCCGGTTATCAGGTGGATTATGTGGGTAGTTTGCCGACCCCTGCGTTGACCTTCTACGCCCTCGAGCAGGGGGTCATGAGCTTCATGTGTACCGGGAGCCATATTCCGGCGGATCGGAATGGGCAAAAGGCCAATCGCTGCGACGGCGAGGTGCTCAAATCCGACGAGCCGGGCATCGTCGCGGCGGTGGAGGCAGTACGACAGCAGGAGTACCGGCGCCCGGCGGCGGCATCCCTATTCGACGCTAAGGGGATGCTGAAGCCCGAGCAGCGGCCGGTCCTGCCGCCGGTCAACCCGGTGGCCAAGCAGGGCTACCTCGAGCGCTACCGCCGGGTATTCCCCCGCAACGGCCTGCAGGGTAAGCGCATCCTGTTCTACGAATACGCCGCCGTCGGGCGCGATCTGCTGCCGCGCATCCTGGTGCACACGGGAGCCGAGGTGATCCGGGTCGGACGCAGCGATACCTTCGTCCCCATCGATACCGAGGCCATTTCTCCGGCACATCTGCGGATGCTCGCGGACCTCGTCGCCGAACAGCAGGCCCGGCATGGCCGGATTGATGCCGTTGTATCGACGGACGGCGACAGCGATCGGCCTTTGATCGTCGGCGTCTCCGCGTCCGACGATCCCACACGGCCCGCGTTGCGTTTTTTTCCGGGGGATCTGGTGGGCACCGTCGTCGCCGACTATCTCGAAGCGGATGCCGTCTCGGTGCCGATCAGCGCCAACCCCGGCGTGCACGAGCACTTCATGGGTAAGGGGCTGACTACGACCAAGACGCGGATCGGATCGCCCTTTGTCATCGAGGCCATGCAGGAGGCGTTGGCCCAGGGCCGACAGCGAGTGGTCGGCTGGGAGGCCAACGGCGGTTTTCTGGTCGGTTCCGAGCTGTCCCTGAACGGCGATGTGCTGCACGCGCTCCCGACCCGGGACGCCATCCTGCCCATACTCGCTGTGATGTACGCCGCGGCCGAACCGGGCGCGACGCTATCGGAGTGCTTCGACCGCTTGCCTCAGTGGTATGGGAGAGCGGACTTGATCGACGACTTTCCGCAGGACACCAGCCGTAAGATCCTCGCTTATTTCCGGCCACCGGACGGGGCTGTCCAGTGGCTGGAGTTTCAGCGTGATCGGGTCCTGCTACGTGATCTGACCGAGGCAACCATCGGCGAATGGTCGTCGAGCGACCCGGAAGGTCAGGCTTTCGATCGGAAACGGCAGGTGCTCGAGGGCATTTTCACGCCTGCGAGGGGATTCGGTGAGCTGGCGCGTATCAATGTCCAGGATGGTATCCGCTGTTTCTTCCACAACGGGGACATCGCTCACATCCGGCCATCGGGTAACGCACCCCAGCTGCGCATTTACGCCCATTCCCGCACCCAGGCACGGGCGGATGAGATCGCCGCAATGGCCGTGGCGGAACCCGACGGAATGCTGCGCGATCTGCAAAGGTTCATCGAATCCGATACCAGACACGGGAAATTGTGAGCGGATTGAGCATGGGAAATCATTGGAATTGAACCGTCGCCGATTGCGACCGATTTGCGTTTATTGGCGTTCATTTGCGGCAAAAAAATGGGTAGTAGTAGGGTAGTGGTGGGCACAGCCCTACGGGGGCACCCAGGTGTTTCTTATGACCTTCTAAAGGTGAAACGGGGTACTGGGTCGTGTTGACCTTTAGAAGGTCCGCACAGCGGACCCTGCGTTCGCGGGTCAACAGTTCCCGCCCGGGCACAGCCAGGTCAGGTCCGGGGTATTGGCCAGGGAGTTCGCCACCTGCCAGCGAAGATTATGGGGCACGGGCTGGTTGATCAGCAGACTGAAGGGTTCCCACTGCCCGTTGCGCTTTACGAATCCCGCATAGGTGCTCACGCCCCGCAGGGTGCCGGTCTTTGCCCGTATCCGGGCGTTCTGTTTCGGCAGGAGCGTCCGATAGGGGGCAAAGGCGTTCACTACCTCCAGCAATTGTCGGGCGCTCAGGCGGTTACCGCGGGATAGCCCGGCACCGTCTTCGATTCGGTAACCTCGCTAGTCGAAGGTCCGGTCCACCCAACGCGCACAGGCCCGCTGGGCCTTGGACATGTTCAGCGCGCGCCCATTACCTCGGTCCACCAGCTTCAGGAACAAGGGCGTTGGCGATGAAGTTGTTGGAGTATTCGAGCATGGCGGTGACCACCGACCGCGGATCACGGCTGTTCCGGTGGCGGTAGAGCCTTTTAATTCCCGCCGGCACCGGGCCGTTGCGCAGGTCGCTGCCTACCTGGAGCCCCGCCTGTTTCAGCTTGGCGTTCAGGAGTTCACCGAAGTAGCGTACCGCTTTTTCCCGCTGCTCGAGGTTGACCCGGTGCGTACCGGTCCCTAATCGCTGTCCGAACCGCCGCGCCATGGGGGTCAGCGGCGTTTGTGCCTCCGCGCTCCGGACCTTTCCACCTGTGTTGATAACGTTGACGGTATTGAAGTTGGCCGCCAGCCCGGTCACCGGCGCGTCATAGGGATTGTCGCCCGACGAGCGTCCGCTGATCGCCAGGTTGGGGTCGAAGTAGCTGTCGTCCGTACCGATCCCCGCGACCTTTCGGACCCCGCGCACCTTCAGCACCTTGGCGATGAGGTGCAGCTCCTCGGATACCAGGTAGGGATCGCCATAACCCTTTACCCAAGAGCCGGTTATCGTTGCCGAGGTAGAAATCCGTGTGAAAACGGTGCTCCAATCCCCAGCGTTCAATGGCGGCGAGGGCGGTCAGGATCTTCATCGTCGATGCCGGAACCATGGCACGATCCGGGTGGCGGCTGATGACCGAGCGACCGCGTTCCGTGACTAACAGATTCGCCTTGGGCAGCTTCAAGGCGCGGGACAGGGCGTCGCCCGAGCCGGCGATGGTCGGGGGGAAGCCTGTCGTCAGGATCAGGCCGAGCGTCAGCACGGCACCGAGAAACCGGGATGGGGATACGCTGTGTTGCATAAGGTTAACCTGTAAGCAGGGGCGTGAGATCCAGGTGCCCGGCGACCTGGCGTGGTTCGGGGGATGCCATCCAGGGCACCAGGCCCAGACAAGGCGCGTCGATCAGGGCCGCTAAGGTAGCCAGGTTCTCGTCGCGGACCGGCATATCCGGCTCCATCTGGTTCGCGACCCAACCGGCGAACCGGGCGCCGGACAGCCGGATACTCTCTGCCGTCAACAGGCTGTGGTTGATACAGCCGAGCCTGAACCCGGATACCAGGACCACCGGCAGCTCCAGGGCGAGCGGCAGATCGCTTGCGAACAGGGAGGGTCCAAGGGGCACGCGCCAACCACCGACGCCCTCGACGACCAGGAAATCGGACCTGGCCGCCAAATGCTCTGCGGCTGCGGCGATGACCTCCAGCTCGATCCGCACCCCTGCCTGGTCGGCTGCGATATGGGGTGCGATCAGGGGCTCGAAGGCGTAGGGGTTTATCTGCTGGTAGGGTATCCGGTGGCTGCCCTGGGCCTGAAGCTGCCGGGCATCCTGGTTACGCAAGCCCTCGGGGGTCGGTTCGCATCCAGATGCTACGGGCTTCATGCCGAGTACCGCTACGCCGTTCCGGCGCCGGGCCTCCATCAGCGCAAGCGCGATTTCGGTCTTCCCGCAGCCCGTATCCGTGCCCGTAACAAAGATGCCCCTCATTTTAGGTCCTGGTTCTCAGGCCGTCTCTAAGGCAATGCCATTAAGTTAAGCGTTCCCGATCAATGAAAAAGGGGAAAAACGACGAATCACACGAATCCTCACGAATAGATTCGCGCGATTCGTCGTTGCCTTGCGGGCCATCGGCATCAGGTTGTCGATGAAGGAATGGCCGCGCAACCGATGCTCCAATTCCGCCGGGTCCATGCGTTTCAACAGCGCATGGAGTGCCGCGCGGAGACCGGCGACGAGTGCCATCTCGTGGCACTGGATGTCGTCGAAGGCCTCGCGGGTCGCTTCCAGGGTCAGCCCTTCGGTCATCGTCCGCAAGAGCAGACCCATGGTCCGCATGAGTTCGGCCTGGGCCTGCTGATCGGCCGGCGGTTCTCCGGCGTCCAATCCCTCGAAGAAGGCTTGCAGTGCGTTCGTCTCGCCGGCCGCGGTGGGGGTTGGTCGTATTTCTTGGGTCTTTTCACGCAAGGGCGGGGGCGATGTTGGCCGCCCCTCGCGTGGGGTCGGTTTCGGAGCGGTCGGGGCAGGCGAAGATTCGGGGCCGCCGGTCGGTAGGTTCTGCGCTCCGGATTGTGGGCGCGATGTGTCCGCCCAGATGTCGTAGTTCTCCGGAATTGCCTCGGGCGGACTGTAGAAGGCGTTCAAGTCGGGGGTATGATCCGGTTCCGTCGCGGTAGCCGGGGCCCTGGGGGAGTCGCGCTCGGGCCCAGGCGTCCGGGGCCCCGCTTCCGGGGGTACCGGCATCAACTAGTCGTCGGACCCCGCGGGGGTTTCCTGTTTTGCCGCCGGGGAGGAGAATGGGTTGGTTGCTGTCGACGTCCCTCCGACCAGATCCATGATATCGGGTACGGCGCCGCCGGACGGGGTCTGCGCATAGGACTCGAATTCGGGTCTGCCGCCGGTAAGGAGAGCGACCGAGGCGGCGGGTTGCGGTTGAGCGGTCTCCCGTGAGACGCGGATCTCACAGGAACCGATGCTCAGCGTATCACCGTCATGCAGCTCGACCTCCTGACCCTTATGAAGCGCTTCCGTGGCCTTATTGACAAAGGTCCCGTTCGTGCTGGTATCCGTCAAAAAGAAGGCCCCCTCGCGAAAGCTGATCCTGGCGTGTTGTCGCCCTACCCAACGCTCGGGGTCCGGAAGCGCCAGCTCATTATCCGGGTTGCGCCCAATAGTCCCGCCGGTGATGCCGATCCTTGCGGTCAGCGTCGACTGTGCGGGGCGATTTTGATAGCGGACGACAGTCAGAATCAGTTCCATGGGGAAAAGTATATAACCTCCATCGATTATTTCAACACGACCACGGCGGGGCTTTCCAGGGCAACCGAAGCTACCCGCCGGGCCTTTGGGTTCGAATGGATGGTCGGCTACTCACGGATTTGCCAGAGGGTTGTCGAACTTGAAGCCGAACCGGCGCGGGTTTTCGCAGATGACGGCCGCGGAGAAGATGTAGAAGACATAGTCGTAGGTCTCCTTCGGGATCTTGTGGTGGCGCAGCAGCTTCCAGAAATTGCGCTCCCGTGGATTATCCGGTATTTTGCGTAGGCGCTTGATAATGTTGCCTTCGCCCCAGTTGTAGGGGGCCATCACCAGCAGACCCGAGGCCTGGGCGTCGGTACGATAGATAGTCTTCAGGTACCTTGCCGCGGCATAGGAGGCCTTCCTGAAATCGTGGCGTTCGTCGACCGGATCATACCGGCGCGTGTGTTTCAGTGGCCCCATCTTGAGACCGAACTTCTCGCCCGTGGGGGGAATGAATTGCCACATACCTTTAGCGGAGCCATAGAGACGGAGTATCCGGCTGCTCATCGGATCGACTGCGCGTGGTTGGAAGTTCGTCTCCTGCAAGGCGACATACATGAACTGAGGCGGCAACCCCTGGCCTGCGAGGGCAGCGCGGATGGTCGGAGCATAGTTGTTTTCCCGCAGGCGCCGGATTGCATTCTCCAGGCGGTTGGACGACTGCCACTTCTTGATGTACTCCTCGACCTTGGTGATGCAAAGCTTGCGATACTGCTACCTCGGTTTCGCCGAAGATCTTCGCCAGGCGCAGGATCAGGAGTTCTTCGGAGTCCGGGGGGATCAAACGGCTGGTCCGGAGCTCGTGCACGTAGGCATCATATTTTTCGCGCATCCTTGCGAGCTTGCGTTTGGACGCTGCGATCTCTGCGCCGAGCCTTGCGCTCCGTATATCCTCGCGATCGCGTTCCAGATCGGACTCGAGATTGGCCACATGCAGTTCGAGTTCTTTCATGTCATAGAAGATGTCGTTGGCGAGACCGGCCATCTTCTGCAGCTGTAGATACTGGAAAAGGGCCACGCCGGACACGGCGGTCAGCATCAGGACCACGCCGAAGATGAGGGCGAGATAGGTCCGCGATTGGCGTCGCCTGACATCCTTGAAGGCCCTGCGGATCAGCATTGTATGCTCCCCCGCCGGCGTCTCGGACGCGGCATCCAGATAGTGCCGGGATACGTCCTCCAAGGACCGTGGGCCCTCGTCCGGGGCCGGGGCGGGCGGCGGTGGGGCCGTGACTCGGATCCGTGGTCCCGCCTGGCCGAGTTCCAAGGTGACGGTACCGACGAGCGGCAACCGATCGATGGGGCGTCCGTTGACCAGGGTCCCGTTGCTGCTCTCGAGATCGCGCGCCCACCAGGATCCGTCTTGCGGGAAGATCCCCACATGGTGCCGGCTGACCCTTGAGGCGAGGAGGCGGACGGCATAGTCTTCCCCCCGTCCTACGGTGAAGGCCTGTGTGTACTTCCCGTAACCCGGCCGGTCGCCGGGCCCCGGATACTGGATACCGGATCTCGAGGCCGGGGGCATTCTCGCGGGGATGGGTGCCCTGGGGGACGATGCGGGTCCTGTCGTCATCATCGATAGACATGGCTTAGAACCTGTTTACGATCTTTAAGTCAAAGTGATTTTGACCCCGAGGAAAAGCGATGAGAGATTCCTACCCAAGTGATATAAGCCGAGAGCAGTTTGAGCCCTTACAAGCTATATTCGAGCAGTCCAAGAAGAAGACCAAGCCGCGAGTGGTTGATTTATATGATGTTTTTTGCGCCATTTTGTATGTACTGAAA
>Ga0209255_1000275_pt1 | contig 11379 bp, 13 predicted proteins | sample WorMetvaBAHAMAS2_FD_187394 | JGI IMG/M metagenome (GOLD analysis project Ga0209255, IMG submission 187394) | Marine gutless worms symbiont microbial communities from Max Planck institute for Marine Microbiology, Germany - Olavius vacuus... | ecosystem: Host-associated > Annelida > Digestive...
GACATCGGCAGCCCTCAAATGGTTCGAACTGCCCCACCAAAGAACCCCTTTCACCAACAACCGCAACCCAAAATCCGCCATATGCGATTCCCCTACCCTGAAAGGGGGGAGGGTATTGTGGCCGCTTCGCGACGACTCTTGGTCGCCCCTCCCCTGAAAGGGGAGGGAGTGGGGAGGGGTCCGGCGGCGTGGGCCGTTGCCACGGCATGTCGGCATTGTCGGATTCGGCTAGGCGGCGCCTCACCCACCCGGCCCCTGACGCGCCGTCTCCGGCAGCCAGGTGGCAAGCTCCGGCCACATCACCAGCACCCCGACCATCAGCACCATGATCAGGAACATCGGCGCCGCGGTCTTGGCGATATAGTTCATCTGGTGCCGGGTCATGCCCTGCAGCACGAAGAGGTTGAACCCGATCGGCGGGGTGATCTGCGCCATCTCGACCACCACGGTGACGAAGATGCCGAACCAGATCATCGAGAACCCGACCTCGCGGAAGGCGGGGATGTTCACCATCGGCTCGACCACCGCCATGCTCAGCACCACCGCCGAGATGCCGTCGAGGAAGCAGCCGATGATGATGTAGAACACCGTCAGCGCCAGGATCAGGGTGTAGACCGAGAGGTCGAGCGAGGCGATCCATTCCGCCAGCGACCGGGGAAGCCCGGTGAAGCCCATGCTCAGCGACAGGAACGACGCCCCCATCAGGATGAAGGCGACCATCGCCGAGGTCGAGACCGCGCCCATCATGCTCTCGGAGAAGGTGTGCCGGTTGAGGCTGCCCTGCGCCGCCGCCAGCACCAGCGCGCCGATGACGCCGATCGCGGCGGCCTCGGTCGGGGTGGCGTAGCCGAGATACATCGAGCCGATCACGGCCAGCACCAAGAGGATCACCGGCACCAGGAAGCGCGAGTTGTAGAGCTTCTGGCCGACCGACATCGGCGGCTCCTTGTCCGGGCGCTGGCTCGGCCGGGCGAAGTGCCAGGCGACGATGTAGCCCATGAACATCAGCGCCAGCACCAGCCCCGGCAGGATGCCGGCGATGAACAGCTTGGAGATCGATTCGTTGATGGTGACGCCGTAGACGATCAGCGTCAGCGACGGCGGGATCATCAGCCCCAGCGTCGCCGAGCCGGCCAGCGTGCCGATGGTCATGAACTCCGGGTAGTGGCGCTTCCTCAGCTCCGGGATCGACATCTTGCCGACCGTCATCAGTGTCGCCGCCGAGGAGCCGGAGACGGCGGCGAAGATGGTGCAGCCGATCACGTTGGTGTGCAGGAGCCCGCCCGGCAGCCGCGCCACCCAGGGCGAGAGGCCCTTGAACATGTCCTCGGAGAGCCGGGTGCGGAACAGGATCTCGCCCATCCAGATGAAGAGGGGCAGGGCGGTCAGGGTCCAAGACGAGGAGGTGGTCCAGATCGTGGTCAGCATCGCATCGCCGGCAGGGCGCGAGGTGAAGGCCACCATGCCGACATAGGCCACCCCTATCAGCGCCAGCGCCACCCAGACGCCGGAGCCCAGAAGGAAGAACAGGATGAACAGGAACAGCGCCGTTTTCATGAACACGCTGGCCTCGAACCCCTTGGCCGAGAACACGACCACCGCGATCACCGTCCCGAAGATCGCTGCCATCAGCCAGCGGGTCCAGGGAGGACTGGCAGCCTCGGGCCAGTCGCCCTCGCCCGCGACCCCCTCGTGCTCGGTCAAGAGGATGCGCAGGAAATGATCGATCAGCACGATCGCCAGCATCACCGTGCCGACGGACATCAGGATCTGCGGAATCCACAACGGCGTCGCATCCAGCCCTTGGCTGATGTCGTTCCACTTCGCCGAGCCGATATTGGTCTTGATCGCGTAACGGGCGAAGAACACCGCGGTGACCGCCGCGACGCCATAGCACCAGAGCTCGGCATAGCGCCGCCAGCGGCCGGTATGGGACAGCACCAGGTTGACCCGGATATGGGTGCCGCGGTTCATCGCATAGGCCAAGGCCATGAAGCTGGCCCCGGCCATGGCGTAGCCGGAATAGTCGGTGCTGCCGGGGAACACCTGCCCGGTCCAGCGCGCGCCCATCTGGGCGACGATCAGGCCGAGGATGGTGATCAGGAACGCCGCGCCGATCACGCCGCCGATGAAATAGAGGGTGTCGAGCCCGCGCCGAATGGTGCGCAACATCGGGATTACCTGCCAACTGGACACATGAACCCCTCCCCCGCTGAAAACGGGGGAGGGGAATTCGCGAGGTGGGGGCTTACTGCCCCTTGAAGGCGTCGATGATGGCCTGGCCGTCGGCGCCCGCGGCCTCGAACCACTCGGCGGCCATGGTCTTGCCGATCTCGTTCAGCTCGGCGACCAGCCCGTCATTGGCGGGCTGCACAGTCATGCCGCCGGCGCGCAGGCCGTTCAGCGTGAAGTCGGTGTACTGCACCGCGCGCCAGTGGCCGGCATACTCGGCCAGCTCGGCGCAGCCGCGGATGGCGGCCTTGTTCGCATCGGAGACGCCGCCCCAGACATCCTTGTTCACGAACACGTGGTTGCGCGGCATCCAGGCGTCGACTTCGTAGAAATGGGTCAGGTGATCCCAGATCTTGCGGTCGTAGCCGGTGGCCCCCGACGAGATCATCGACTCGGCGACGCCGGTGGCGAAGGCCTGGCTGATCTCGGCCGCCTCGATCTGCACCGGCAGCATTCCGGTCAGCTCGGCCAGCCGGGCGGTGGCGGAGTTGTAGGAGCGGAACTTGACGCCCTGCATGTCGGCGACCGAGTTGACCTCCTTCTTGAAGTAGAGCCCCTGCGGCGGCCAGGGCGTGGCGTAGAGCAGCACCAGGTTCTGCTCGTCCAAGAGCCGCTCATAGGTCGGCTTGGCGGCGGCCCAGAGCGCCGCCGACTGGTCGAAGGTGGTGGCCAGGAACGGGATCGAGTCGACGCCGAAGACGGCATTCTCGTTCTGATGCGCGGAGAGCAGCCGCTCGCCGATCGGCGCCTGGCCGGTCTGCACCGCGCGCTTGATCTCGTTGCCCTTGAACAGCGCCCCCCCGGCATGGACGGTAATGGTGATCTCGCCGCCGGTTGCGGTGCCGACGCATGAGGCGAAGGCCTTGCCGGTCTGGCTGTGATAGTTCGAGTCCGCATAGGCCATCGACATGTCCCAGTTCTCGGCCTGGGCCGCCCCGGCGGCGAGGACGAGCCCTGCGGCCAATCCAATCAACGTCTTCATGGTGTTCCCTCCTTTTGTCGTACGCTGGGTTCAGCGCCAGTCGAAACGATCGACTCTGTAAGGCGCAATGTCAATGTTCGGCTTGCGCCCGGCGATCAGATCAGCGGTGAGCCGTCCCAGCTTCGGCCCCATGGTCAGCCCCAGGTGCTGGCCGCCGAAGGCGAAGTGGATCGCCGGGGCCTTGGGTGACGGGCCGATCAGCGGCAGGCTGTCGGCGGTGGACGGGCGCTGGCCCATCCAGGTCTCCTCCACCTCCCAGCGCAGCTTGGGATAGAGCTGGCGGATGCGCTTTCTGATCCCGTCCAGCGGCGCCTTCAAGGGCGGGGCGTCGAGGCCGCTGAGGTCGACCACCCCGGCTAGGCGCAGCCCCTCCTCCATCGGCGTCGCGGCGATCTTGGCGGCAACGAAGGAATAGGGCGAGGGCGGCAGGTGCGAGGCGCCCTTCAGCATCAGGTGGTAGCCGCGCTCGGCCTCCATCCGCGCCTCGTGGCCGAGCCTTTTCGCCAGCCGCCCGGACCAGGCGCCCGCCGCCAGCACCACCCGGTCGGCCTCGAGCCGTGCGCCGCCGACCAGGGTCACCGCGGCCCGGCCGCCCTCGATCTGGGCGATGTCGGTCACTTCGCCCTGCAGGAAGCTGCCGCCCTCGCGCAGGAAATGCTCCCCCAGCGCCGCCACGTAGGGCCCCGGCGCGGTCACCCAAGCGCCGCCGTCTATTGCCGCGGCGAAGCCGAACCCGGGGCCGAGCTCAGGGTCGTGCTGCTCCAGCCGCGTCCGGTCCCATTCCTGCCAGGTGACGCCGTGGTCGCGGCGCAGGCCGAAGCCGAAGGCGTCCTTCTCGAAGGTCTTGCGGTCCGGGTAGAGGAAGACGTAGGGGCCCCGCCTGAGGAATCGCTCGGCCCCGGTGCCGCGGGTCACCGCCTCGTGCTGGTCGGGCGAATCGCCGATCAGCGCCGCCATGCCGCGGGCGATCTCGATGACCCTGCCCTGCCGCCCGTTCCACAGGAACCGGGCCAGCCAGGGGACGAGCCGCGGCAGGTAGTCCAGCGCAGGTAGAGGGGCGAGTCGGGGTCGAGCAGCATCCCCGGCGCCTTCCACACCAGCCCCGGCACCGACACCGGCACCACGCCCGAGGCCGAGACCATCCCTGCATTGCCGTAGGAGGCCTGTCCGGGGTCGCCGGGCCGGACCCGGTCGATCAGGGTGACCTCGCGCCCGTCTCGGCGCAGCCATTCGGCGGTGGAGATCCCGGTAATCCCGGCGCCGACGACGATGATCTTCATTGCTGTGGTCCCCTGCCAACCGACGCAACGCACCGGCGGGCCCAAAACGGATTATGCCGCAAATCCAAAGGATGGAGGGCAGCGACCGGCCGCGGGCGGAAGCGAAGCGCCCGCCCGGGGGGGCGGTCGGGCGCTGCCCGGCGGTGCCCGCCGGGCGGGGCGGTCTTGAGTGCAGGTCGGCGGCGATCGATCATTGCTTTCGTTGAATGGGCGTGCATTTCACGCCACCCACTCGCTCACCGGCGCGGCGGCGTCCTGCAGCGGCTCGGCGATCACGTCGACCAGGGTCGGGCCGTCATGCCAGATGGCCTTGTTCAGCACCGGCTCCAGCTCGGCCGGGTCCTCGACCCGCCAGCTCTTCACCCCATAGGCCGCCGCCACCGCGGCATGGTCGGTGCGCGAGAAGTCGACCGAGTAGTAGCGCTCGCCGAAGCCCGATTTCTGACCTGCCTTGATCCAGCCGTAGACGCTGTTCGAGAATACCACCGCGGTGATCGGCAGTCCCAGCCGGACGATGGTCTCGAACTCGCCGACGCACATGCCGAAGCTCCCGTCGCCCATCGCCGCCGCCACCTTGGCGTCGGGTCGCCCGACCTGCGCTCCCACCGAGGCCGCCAGCGCATAGCCGAGCGCCCCGTGCGCCCGGTTGGTGATGAAGGTCCGCCCCGGCTTGCGGATGGTGTAGAAGGCCGAGAAATAGGGGCAGGGCGTGCCCGGATCGGCGCAGACCACGGCGTCCGCCGGCAGCAGCCGCTCCAGCGTCGCGATGACCCGCTCGGGCTTGATCGGCCGGGCGTCGCTTTCCGCCAGCGGCTGGAAATGGGCGCGCTTGGCGGCCTTGGCCTCCGCCACCGCCTTGCCAGCCACGCTGATGTCGCAAAGCTGCAGCGTCTCGCGCTTCTTCGCCTTGGAATCGGTCTGCCAGGCCCGCGCCGCGTCGACCAGGGCGCCGAGGGTCTCGTAGGCATCGGCGCAGATCGCCAGATCGGTGCGGTAGCTGGCGCCGATCACCGCCGGGTCGGAGTCGATATGGATGATCTTGACCCCCGGCCCCGGCGAGCGCCAGCGCTCGGTGGTCACCGAGCCGGCCCGGCAGCCGATGAACACCACTAGGTCAGCGGCATCGACCACCGCCCGGGTCTCGGGCCGGCCGCCGTTGGAGCCGACGACGCCGAGGCACAGAGGATGGGTCTCGGGCAGGCTGCCCTGGCCGCTGACCGTGGTTGCCACGGTCACGAACAGCCCCTCGGCCAGCAATTCGAGGAACCGCTCCGCCCCGGCCAGCACAACGCCACCGCCGCAGATGATCACCGGGCGTTCGGCGTCGCGGATCGCCGCGAGCACCTTCTTCACGTCCTCGGGGTCCGGCGACGCCCTGAGCGCCGGGAACGTCCCGAACTGCGCATCGGCCCAGATCTCCTCCTCCGGGACGGCTGCCTTCTGCACGTCGAATGGCAGGCAGAGATGCGCCGCCCCCGGCCGCCCGGTGGTCATCTCGCGGAACGCCCGGCGCACAGAGAGGGGCAGGGTGGCGGCGTCGCTCAAGGTCCCGTTCCACTTGGTCAGCGGCTGATAGAGCGCCTCCTGGTCGAGCTCGGTCAGCGGGAACCGGCCGTGCGAGGTGGTGGCGACGTCGGTGGTGATCGCCAGCACCGGCACCGAGCTCTCCGATGCCTCGACCACGCCGGGCAGGATATAGGTTGCCCCGCCGCCCGACGGACCCTCGCAGACCCCGACCCGCCCGGCCACCCGCGCATAGGCGTCGGCCATGTAGGCCGCGTGGCGCTCGTCGCGGGTCAGAATATGGGTCATCCCATGGTCGAGCTGCGCCAGCGCATCGTAGAACGGCAGCGAGGTGTCGCCGCAGAGCCCGAAGATGTGCTTCACCCCGTGCGTCGCCAGCATCCGCACCATCGCCTCGGCGCCCGTCGACTGGTTTCTTCCGTTGGTCATTCGCATCCCCCTTGCCTTGGCCCGACGCTCGGCCGAAAGTCCGGTGCAGTCAAGGGCATCGACGGAGGCAAAGATGATCGCCGAGGGCGGAAAGACCATCTACGGCGCAACCATCGGCATCCTGATGCTCGATACTCGGTTCCCGCGCATCCCCGGCGACATGGGCAACGCCCTGACCTAGCCGTTCCCGGTGCTCTACAAGACGGTGCGCGGCGCCTCGCCCGACCTGGTGGTGCGGTGCAAGGCCGAGGGCCTCTTGGACGGCTTCGTCGCGGCGGCGCGGAAGATGGTCGCCGATGGCGCCGATGGCATCACCACCACCTGCGGGTTCCTCTCGCTGATGCAGCCTGAGCTGGCCGCGGCGCTCGGCGTGCCGGTGGCGACCTCATCGCTGATGCAGGCGCCGATGATCCAGGCGCTGCTGCCGCCGGGCCGGCGGGTCGGGGTGCTGACGATCTCCAAGCAATCGATGACCCCCGAGCACCTGGCCCGCGCCGGGGCGGCGCCGGACACGCCGGTGTGGGGCACCGAGGGCGGCAACGAATTCACCCGGGTGATCCTGAACGACGAGCCGCGGCTCGATGTCGAGGCGGCCCGGGCCGATCTGGTCACTTCGGTGCACGACTTCCAGGCCGCCCATCCCGAGCTCGGCGCCATCCTGCTGGAGTGCACCAACATGATGCCCTATGCGGCCGATGTGCGCGCGGCCACCCGATTGCCGGTGTTCTCGATCCGCAGCTTCGTCTGCTGGTTCCAGTCGTCGCTCGCGCCGGCCCGGTTCCCGCTGCCGTAAGCGAGCGCCCCGCAAGGTTTCGCCCCTCGGGCCGTGCGCTGGCGCGCGCAGCCCCTCGGGAGGCGCCCAAGGCCCCACCCCCGCCCCCTGGCGCGCCGCGCGCGTTGCGCGCGCGGGCGGTGGCAGTTAGGGGTGGTGGCAGTTAGGGGTGGTGGCGGGCCACCGCGCTCGCGAGCGCCGGGCGCGAAAGCGCACGGGGGCCGGAGCGCAACGATGTCTCGGCCGCAGATCGAGAAGGCCACGCGGGGTCCCGGACGGTGCTCCACGGCGCACGGGGCTGGCGAGGGACGAGGACAGCTTAGCCGGTTACCGGTCCGAGGTGGCGCTCGGGCGCGAACGCCTCCGGCAGCGGAAAACGCGGGGCCTTGCCCGCGATCATCGCCGCCACTGCGTCGCCGACCAGATGGGCGAGCCCGAAGCCGATCTTGTAGCCGCCGGTGGCCACGATCACCCGCTCCATCCCCGGCAGTGACCCGACCATTGGGTCGTTGCCCGGCGCCTTTGGGCGAATCCCGGCCCGGCGCTCGACCACCGGCGCCGTCGCCAGCGCCGGGCAGAGAAGGCGGGCACGGGCGACCAGAGCGTCGAGGCGGGTGTCGCAACCGGGCTGATCCCAATCCTTCTCGCTGGTCGAGCCCACCGCCACCCCGGTGGTATGGGCGACGATGAAGACCCTGTCGCCCTGGATCACCGGCAGCCCTGCCTGGCCCTTTACCCCGCTGCCCGAGGGGCGGCCAGTGACTGCTTCCAGCAGCGGTGACGCCCCGGTTTCGGCTGCCAGAACCAGCCGCCCGGCGGCGATCTCGCCGCCCTCGAACCGGGCCAGCCCTCGTGCCGGGTCGATGGCCGTACAGCGCCAGCCCTCGCGGACCTCCGCCCGCCCCGCCAGGCTCGCCTTCAGCGCCGACAGGTAGCGCCGCGGCGCCATCCGCGCCGACAGGGTGTTGTGGGTCACCCCGAGCGGTCAGGCCTCCGGCGTCAGCCAGCCGGCGGCCGCCGCCGGCACCGCCTCTAGTACTGCAAGCCGCCCCGCATCGCCCCAATGCGCTGCCACCACCGGCAGCTGCGCCTCGGCCCGCGCCCGCTGCCCGGCATCCGCCAGCGGCACCAGCCGCCCGGTCTGCGCATAGCCGGGATCGCAGCCGGTCTCCGATGCCAGCGCCGCCATCCGCACCGGCAGGGTGCTCAGCGCATCGAGCTGGAACTGCTTGAAGGCGCCACTGACCCGGCCGGTGCGGGGTCAGCGCCCCGACCAGCCCGCCGCTGGCGCCTGCTCCGACCCGGTCCGCCTCGGCCAGGATCACGGACAGCCCCGCCGCCGCGCAGGACCGCGCCGCGGCGAGGCCGAACACCCCACCGCCGATCACCAGCACATCCGCGGTCTCGACCAAACCCTTGCCCTTTGCCCGTCCTCAGCCCGGAACCGCCACTATGACGCAGCCGTCGCGCGATTCCAAGCTGAGCGGGACCAACCCGAGCGATGCCAAGCTGAGCTGGGACGAGGACGAGGTGCCGGTCTCGACCCGCTTCGCCGACCGCTACTACGCCGCCGACGGCCTCGCCGAGGCGCGCCACGTCTTCCTCGCCGGCAACGGCCTGCCCGCCGCCTGGGCCGGACGCGACGAGTTCCGGATCGCCGAGCTCGGCTTCGGTACCGGGCTCAATGTCCTCGCTGCCCGGGCGCTCTGGCGCGAGACCAGCGCCCCCGGCGCGACCCTGCACTTCACCTCCTTCGAGGCCTATCCGCTCAGCCGCGCCCAGATCGCCCGCGCTCTGGCTCGCTGGCCGGAACTGGACGCCCTCGCCGCCGAGCTGCTCGGCGTCTGGACGGAAGCCGGCGGGCGCTTCGACTTCGGCGATACCCGGCTCGAGTTGATCGTCGGCGACGCCCGCGACACCCTTCCCCGCTGGTCCGGCCGGGCCGACGCCTGGTTCCTTGACGGCTTTGCCCCGGCCCGCAACCCCGAGATGTGGGAGCCGGCGCTGATGCGGGCTGTCCACGACCACACCGTCCCCGGCGGCAGCTTCGCCACCTATTCCGCTGCCGGTCTTGTCCGCCGAGAGCTGACCGCGGCCGGCTTTACCGTGACCAAGCGCCCGGGCTTTCCGCCCAAGCGCGAGATGACCGTCGGTGCGCGGTATTGCCCTCGCTGCCAGACGCGATAAGTCCTCTGCTATCCGTCAATGCGTCGCCGCAGGTCCGACCAGCTACGATGTCCCGTAAACAGTGTCTGAGCGAATGATGACCGCCGAGCCCGCCTTCGCCTTCGACAACAGCTATGCCCGGCTACCGGACCGGTTTTTCGCCCGCTTGGCGCCGACACCGGCGGCGGCGCCTAAGCTCGTTCGCCTGAATCACCGGCTCGCCCGTGACCTCGGACTCGACCCGGGGATGCTGAAGACGCCCGAGGGCGTCGAGGTCTTGGCGGGAAGCCGGGTGCCGGCCGATGCGTCGCCGCTTGCGATGGCCTATGCCGGGCACCAGTTCGGGGCTTGGGTGCCGCAGCTCGGCGACGGGCGGGCGATTCTGCTCGGCGAGCTGATCGACCGCGACGGCGTGCGGCGGGACGTTCAGCTCAAGGGCGCCGGGCGCACCCCGTTCTCGCTCATGGGCGACGGCCGGGGCCATTGGGGCCTGTCCTGCGCGAGTACATCGTCTGCGAGGCGATGGCCGAGCTCGGTATACCGACCACCCGAGCCCTCGCCGCGGTCACCACCGGCGAGGCGGTCTACCGCGAGCGGGCGTTGCCCGGTGCCATCCTGACCCGCGTCGCCGAGAGCCACATACGCGTCGGCACCTTCGAGTTCTTCTACGCCCGCCGCGATGTCGAGGCCTTGAAGGCGCTGGCCGACTACGTGATCCGCCGCCACTACCCGCACCTCGCCGATGCGGCGAACCCCTATCGGGCGTTGCTCGAAGCCGTGGTGGCCCGACAGGCAGAGCTCGTCGCCCGCTGGATGCTGGTCGGCTTCATCCACGGGGTCATGAACACCGACAACTGCTCGATCGCCGGCGAGACCATCGACTACGGCCCTTGCGCCTTAATGGACCAATATCACCCGGCGACGGTCTTCAGCTCGATCGACCAGCGGGGCCGCTATGCCTATGCGAACCAGCCGGGCATCGCGGCGTGGAACCTCGCCCGCCTAGCGACGGCCCTGCTGCCGCTCCTCGGTGACGACGACACGGCCGTGGCGGAAGGGCAGGCCGCGATCGACACCTTCCCGCAGCGCTATGACGCGGCCTGGCGTGAGGGCATGGCGCGCAAGCTCGGACTCGACGCAATGGGTGACGACGACGTCGAACTGGCACAGGATCTGCTGGCGGCGATGGCGGAAAACGGCGCCGACTTCACGCTCACCTTTCGCGACCTCTGCACGCTGGCGGCGCCGGATGCCGGAGCGGATGCGGCGGGACAGGTCCGTTCGCTGTTTGCAGACCCCGCTGCGTTCGACGCCTAGGCCGGGCGCTGGCACCGGCGCCTTGCCAGCGAGGCCCGCGACCCGGCCGAACGCCAAGTCGCGATGCAGGCGGCAAATCCGGCTTTCATTCCCCGCAACCATCTGGTCGAGGAGGCAATCCGGGCCGCCGTCGACGACGCGGACTATGCCCCGTTCGAGGCCCTGATGACGGTCCTCGCGAGCCCGTTCGACGATCGGCCGGCGCATGCCCGCTACGCCGCGCCGCCGCGCCCGGACCAGGTCGTCCACCAGACGTTCTGCGGCGCCTGACCGGCGGTCGGCGGCGCCGTTGGCCCGCGACCGCGGTCGAGCGGGCAGCCGCCGCGCGCCGGCATTTGCGAATCGAGCCGGGCGAAGCCGGGCAGCGGTGCCAGCGGCGGCCCTGCCATACCGGCCAGGGCGGGCGCCCCTTGCCGCCGCATCCGCATCGCCTTCGGGACATTTCGAGAACGTCTAAAACTCAGCTCAAGAGCTAACCGAATTGGGACGATCTCAAGATTTTGTATTTACACCAGCCGCCCTAGTTATTGACTGCTGCCCGGTTTTGTGTAGTGATCGATGCGACGGCGGCCCTGTCTTGGGCGAAGAAGTTCCAGGCGTCGCAGCATTTGTCGACGATGTCGTCGTAGTCGTCGAAGAGGGTGATCGCGAGCTTGTTGCCGCGCAGATACTGCCAG
>Ga0209255_1000276_pt1 | contig 11370 bp, 14 predicted proteins | sample WorMetvaBAHAMAS2_FD_187394 | JGI IMG/M metagenome (GOLD analysis project Ga0209255, IMG submission 187394) | Marine gutless worms symbiont microbial communities from Max Planck institute for Marine Microbiology, Germany - Olavius vacuus... | ecosystem: Host-associated > Annelida > Digestive...
AGATGAGCCCCTACCCTGCGGCGGGCTCATCTCCGGCGGAGGGATCATAATGAGGACATTGCGTTCGCGCTGAAGCGATGTCGTCTCGAAGACGAAGGTTTGAAACCAAAGCGTGGAAAATCAACCAGTACGTGTGAGAACCCGCCGGCGAAATTCCCGGGGTTTGCAGAAAAGTCGAAGTATTCGCCAAATTCCCAACACGGCCCTGCCCTAAACCCGTCATCTTCCATCGCTAGAGTAGCGACGGTGGAGAAGTGGTGGATGTACCTATCGTAAGGGGACTACGTGATGGGTGAGGGAGTTTACATCTCGGGCGCCGGCTCGGAATTGGCCGATGGTGGTACCGAGGGGTTTCTCGGAACCGGTCTGTCGTTGGGGACCGAGATCACGCTGGTGGTGACGATGCTGTTCGCAACCTACCTAGCGATCGGTATCGTGCGCTACTACCTGCCGGGATTCAGCCTGCTGAACACGGTCGCGGACACGCTCGGTCTTCGCGACGACTGAGCCGCGGGCGACCGGCAGGCGATCTGACGGGCGGTGACGACCGGATGCTTGCGGGCGGCATTTGAGGCGGGGCCAGTCGCGGCAATGCGGTGGGCCCCGCCTCGGCGCCGTCTTTTCACACCGTGACGACGCACCCCGCACGCCGCCCTTGATGCGGCGGCGCAAGCGGGGCATGACCGGGGCCTGTGCCACCGAACGAGGATAGCCCAATGGTCCGCATCGTCGATATCCGCAACGCCGTCGTGCCGATCTCGTCGGATATCGCCAACGCCTATATTGATTTCTCGAAGATGGCCGCCTCGGTGGTGGCGCTGGTCTCGGACGTGGTCCGGGACGGCAAGCCGCTGGTCGGCTACGACTTCAACTCGAACGGGCGCTACGCCTGCAAGGGGCTCCTGGACGAGCGGTTCATCCCGCGGCTGTAAGGAGGCCGAGGCGATCCTTGGGCCGGACGGCAATATCGACCCGGTGAAAGTCTGGCCGCTGCTGATGGCGAACGAGAAGCCGGGCGGGCATGGCGAGCGCTCGGTGGCGGTCGGGGTCATCGACATGGCGCTCTGGGACCTAGCGGAGAAGGTGGCGGGGGTGCCGCTCTGGCGCATGATCGCCGACCGCTGGAACGGCGGCGAGGTTCAGACACGGGTCTTCACCTACGCGGCGGGGGGCTACTACTACCCGGGCAAGGGGCTGGAGGCTTTGCAGGCCGAGATGCAGAGCTATCTCGACCGCGGCTACCGGGTCTGCAAGATGAAGATCGGCGGCGCGCCCCAGGACGAGGACATCGCCCGGATCGAGGCGGCGCTGGAGGTGGTGGGCAGCGGGCAGAACCTCGCCGTCGACGCCAACGGGCGGTTCGATCTTGAAGCCGCGATCCGCTACGCCGAGGCGCTGAAGCCCTATGGCCTGTTCTGGTACGAGGAGGCGGGCGACCCGCTCGACTACGCGCTGCAGGCGGAACTGGCCAAGCACTATGATGACCCGATGGCGACGGGCAAAAACCTGTTCAGCCATCAGGACGCGCGAAACCTCTTGCGCTATGGCGGCATGCGGCCGGACCGGGACTGGCTGCAGTTCGACCCGGCGCTCTCTTACGGGCTGGTCGAGTACAAGCGGATGCTGGACCTCTTGCCCGAGCACGGCTTCAGTCCGCGCAACTGCATCCCCCACGGCGGGCACCAGTTCGCGCTCTGCATCGCCGGCGGCTTCAACATGGGCGGCAACGAGAGCTACCCGGACGTGTTCCACCCCTTCGGCGGCTTCTCCGACCAAGTGGCGGTCGAGGACGGCATGGTCGGGTTGCACCAGTCGCCGGGCGTCGGCTTCGAGGAGAAAGCGGCGCTGATCCGGGTGATGCGCGCAGCGACCGAAACCTGAGCCGAGGGCCTATCGCGCCGGCACCGGTTCCAGCCACAACTCGAGCGTGCCCGGGCGCGGTTTCGCGCCGGTGTAGCCGGTGAGATCCTTGCCGACGACATCGCCCCGGTAGCCGCTGTCCCTGAGGACCTGATTGACAACCGCGGCCAGATCCAGAGCGCGTTCGCGGTCGTCGTCTAAAAAAAGCGCACCTCCTTCTTGCCGGCGGCGCTGCCGATGCGTTCCTCCCCTGGCACCTCGCAATTGTGCAGCTTCAGCCGGTTGGAGATGTCCTCTGCCACCTTGCGGGAGACGCCGGCGAACTGGAAATAGACCGTGATCTGCGGGAGCGGCGCCATCTGCGCCGCCATGAACGCGGTGTATTTCTGCGAGAGCTCGCGAAACCTCTCGATCTTGACCTGCGACGCCGATGTCAGTGACGCCGGATCGCCTGGTGTCCCCTCGTCCGGGGTCCCCTCGCCCGTTGTCTCCTCGCCCGTTGTCCCCTCACCTGAAGTTCCCTCGCCCAGCGCTCCCGCCTGCCGCAGGTCGTGCAGGCTCTGCTCCAGCGTCGCAACCTGATCGGTCAGTGTGGCGATGTCCGACTTCAGCCCGTCGAGGTTGCCGGCGCCGGCATAGAGCTCGCGCGCGCGCTCGCGCTGGGCGGTGATCTGGGTCTCGGTGTCGGTGATCTTGGCGGTCATCCTGTCGAGCTCGGCCTAGATCCGGCCGGTCACCGACTCGACCTTGCCGAGCGTCGCTGCCACATTGCCCTCGATCTCCGCCAGCCGGAGTGTGCGGGCGGCCATCCACTCGTCGATGACGTTGAGGCGGGTCGCCGCCGTGTCGGCGACCTGCTGGGCGTCCTCGGCCGCCTCCCTGGCCGACGCGACCGAATCCGCAACCGCATCCTGGGCATACTGCTCGGCCTTCTGCCGAAGCGAGACGATGGTCTCTTGCATCTCGGCATTGCCCTTCTCGATCGCGGTCCGCGCGGTCGTCACCGTGTCGTAGCCTAAATAGCCGAAGGCGGCGAGGAAGGCGGTGGCCGCGGCGCCGTAGATCCCGAACAGCCGGCGGCGAACCCTAGTCTCGACCTTGTCGCCGAGCCGGGATTCGAGGAGTTCGAGGGTGTCGTTGTCGATTTCCATGATGGTCCATTCCTCTTCGCAATCGCGACCGGCGCAGGCAGCCCGGCTTTGCGGAACCAAGCGGATGGGAGGTCACAAGAACAAACGCTATCCTGGGGCGTAATGGCTATTCCTGCCCGCAAACTGGCAACAAAGCTTGCGGCAAAGCCCGGCGATTGTCAAAACAGCGCAGGAGTTCTTCAGCTGTAGCAGCGGTGGTCGCGCATGACCCGTTCCAGCCCTTTTGGCGACCCCATTGGCGATCCCCTGCCGGAAGGCTGGACCGCCCCGCCCCGGCCGATACGGGCGGCGATGCAGGGACGTCTCGTGCGGCCGGAGCCGCTGCTGCCGGCCCATGCCGCAGCGCTGCATGCGGCCAATGCAGAGGACCGCGAGGGGCGGATGTGGACCTATATGGGCTACGGCCCCTTCGCCTCGGCCGAAGCCTACGGGACTTGGGTCGACGAGGCCACCCGCGACGGCGATCAGATGTTCTTTGCCATCCTTGACCAGGACGACGACCGGCCACTGGGCGTCGCCAGCTACCTGCGCATCGCCCCTGCCGCCGGGTCGATCGAGGTCGGCAACATCGCCTTCTCGCCGCTCTTGCAGCGCCGGCCGGGGGCCACAGAGGCGATGTACTTGATGATGAAATGGGCCTTCGAGGCCGGATATCGGCGCTATGAATGGAAGTGAGACACGCTCAACGTCCCTTCGCGGCGGACGGCGCAGCGGCTGGGGTTGAGTTATGAGGGCGAGTTCCGGCAGGCGCTGATCTACAAGGGGCGCAACCGCGACACCGCATGGTATGCGGCGATCGACAGCGAATGGCCGCGGCTCCGGGCCGCCTTCGAGACCTGGCTGGATGAGGCGAATTTTAACCCAGATGTGCGGCAACGCCAGTCGCTGATCGCCTTGACCCTTCCGATCCTGGTCAAGACCGGCTGAGACCGAATGCGGAGGCACTGACGACATGGGCATGATTGGCGATTTCCTGCGCGCCGTCGGGCAGGTGTTCGATGGCCGCTTTGCCGGGGTGCTGCTGCAGTCGCTGGCGCTGACCATTGCCCTGCTCGTCGGCGCCTCGACCGGGGCGGTGTGGCTGGTCGGCTTCCTGCCCGAGAGTTTCGACCTGCCGCTGTTCGGCGAGGTCGGAACGCCCTTAGCGGCGGTGCAGGGGCTGACGCTCATGGCGATGCTGGGGCTCTCGGCTTTCCTGATGTTCCCGGTGGCGGCGATGTTCGTCAGCCTCTTTCTCGACCGGATCGTCGCGGCTGTCGAGGCGCGGCACTACCCGGATCTGCAGCCGGTCCGCCCGGTGGGGCTCGGCGAGGCGTTGAGGGCGGGGCTCTGGTTCACCTTCATCGTCGTCGCGGTGAACCTAGTAGCGCTGGTGTTCTACCTGATCTCCGGCCCGCTGGCACCGTTCATCTTCTGGGCCGTCAACGGGTTCCTGTTCGGGCGCGAGTATTTCGAGCTGGTGGCGCAGCGGCGGCTGGAGCCGGCCGAGAACCGGCGCCTGCGGCGGCGCCATTTCTTCCAGATCTGGCTGTCAGGTTCACTGATGGCAGTGTCGTTGAGCGTGCCGGTGGTCAACCTGATCGTGCCGGTGATCGGGATCGCGACCTATACCCACATGTTCCACCGGTTGTGGCGGCGCGATCCGTAGCATGGGTCGAGACCCATCCTACATCCGGACCGCGCGCCGCAGCGCCGCCCGTGCCAGCAACCGGGTCGAGTCGAGCGTCGGCAGCGGCGAATTGTGGTCGCCGATGATCAACGGTATCTCGGTGCAGCCCAGCACCACGGCATCGCAGCCGGCATTTCCCATCCGATCGATCACCTGCTGAAGACGCTCGATCGCCTCCGGGCGGAAGATGCCTTTGACCAGCTCCTCCATGATGATCCGGTTGGTCTCGTCTCGCTCCGCTGCGGTCGGGCGCAGCAAGCCGAGACCGCGGGCGGCGAGCTTCTCCGGGTAGACATCGCTGTCGACCAGCCAGCGCGTCCCGGTAAGGCCGATCCGGCGAAAGCCCCGCGCCACTGCTTCGTCCGCCACAACCTCCGCGATGTGCAGCGAAGGCAACGGCGAGCACGGCGCAACCTTGGCCATCGCCTGATAGATGGTATTGTCGGGACAGATCAGGAAATCCGCCCCCGCACGGGCCAATTTCCCGGCAGAGGCCAGCATCAGCGCCGCCACGCCCTCCATGTCGCCGCGGTCGAGGCAGGCGACGTAGTCGGCAAGCGACGCCCCGTGCAGGGACACCTCGGTATGGGCATGCGGCCCCATCAGCGCAGCCCCCTCGACACATATCGTGCGGTAACAGAGCGCCGCCCCCTCGGCCGAGCAGGCGACGATGCCGATGTGGGCGGCCACGGGCCCTCAGCGCTCCGATGGCAGAGTCACGAAGCTGACGTCGTCGAGGGTGATCCAGCGATTCTCGATGGCGGCGTAGGCGGCCACGAACACCACCGTGGCGATCACCGTGGTCAGGATCACCTTCTTTTTCACCATGGCGTCGATCGGAGCGCTGGGCGCGCTGCCCGGGACCACCTCGCCGTCCTCCTGCTGGCTGGTCTGCCAGAGCGGGTTGATCATGAAGAACAGGATGGCCCAGATCACGCAGTAGAGGACGATCGCCGAGGTGATCGCCATCTCAGACCTGTTCCAGCTCCACCAGCGTGCCGTTGAAGTCCTTCGGGTGCAGGAACAGCACCGGCTTGCCGTGGGCGCCGATCTTCGGATCGCCCGAGCCCAGCACCCGGGCGCCGGTGCTCTTCAGCTGGTTGCGGGCGGCGATGATGTCGTCGACCTCGTAGCAGATGTGATGGATGCCGCCGGAGGGGTTCTTGTCGAGGAAGACCTGAATCGGCGAGTTCTCGCCCAGCGGGTACAGAAGCTCGACCTTGGTGTTGGGCAGCTCGATGAAGACGACCGTGACACCGTGATCCGGCTCGTCCTGCGGTGCACCGACCTTGGCCCCGAGCGTCTCGCGATAGGTGGCCGACGCCGCCTCGAGATCGGGCACCGCAATGGCTACGTGGTTCAACCGTCCAATCATCTTCGCCTCCTTTGGGTTCGCCTCGCCGGGATGTATACTCGCGGCGGCAAGCTGGCAAGGGACGGGGCGTCGCGGGCCGGGCAAAGGGCACCGGTTTTGTGCGGCGGACCCAATCCAGGAGTTGACAGGTCGGCGATAAGACTCCACCCGGTGGATGCCCGAGAGATATAGGCACCCGCACCGCGGCAACAGGAGGTTGACGTGGACCAAAAGGTGAAAACGGCTGAGAAGCGCGCCCGAGGGCGCCAGGGCGGCAATCCGTCGGAGACGTCGGTTCGGTTCGTCACCGCCGCCAGCCTGTTCGACGGCCACGATGCGGCGATCAACATCATGCGCCGGATCCTGCAGTCGGAGGGGGCCGAGGCGATCCACCTCGGCCACAACCGCTCGGTCGACGACATCGTCACCGCGGCGATCCAGGAGGACGTGCACGGCATCGCCGTCAGCTCCTACCAGGGCGGCCATGTCGAGTTCTTCAAATACATGATCGACCTGCTGCGCCAGCGCGGCTGCGGCCACATCAAGGTGTTCGGCGGCGGCGGCGGGGTGATCGTGCCGTCCGAAGTAGCCGAGCTGCACGACTACGGCGTCGCCCGAATCTACACGCCCGAGGACGGCCAGCATATGGGCCTCAAGGGCATGATCGTCGACATGATCGAGCGCGTCCGCCAGGACATTTGCGCTTCCCTTCCCGCCGACCTGGCGACGCTGCAGTCGGGCGACGACCACCAGCTCGCCCGGGCGATCACCGGCATCGAGAACGGAGCCATGGACGCGGCCCTGGTCGAGGCCATCCGCGCCGCCGCCGGCCAGGCCGGGCATGTCCCGGTGCTCGGCGTCACCGGCACCGGCGGCGCCGGCAAGTCGTCGCTGGTCGACGAGGTCATCCGCCGGTTCCGGTTCCACTCCAGCGAACCGCGCATCGCGATCATCGCCATCGACCCGTCGCGACGCAAGACCGGCGGCGCGCTCCTGGGCGACCGCATCCGGATGAACGCGATCTCGGCCCCGAACGTCTTCTTCCGCTCGCTGGCCACTCGCGGCACCGTTGGCGAGGTGCCGGCGATGCTGCCCGACATCATCGCCGCCGCCAAGGCCGCCACGTTCGACCTGGTGATCGTCGAGACCCCGGGCATCGGCCAGGGCGATGCCGGCATCGTGCCCTATTCCGACGTCTCGCTCTACGTGATGACGCCGGAGTTCGGCGCCGCCTCGCAGTTGGAGAAAATCGACATGCTCGACTTCGCCGACGTGGTGGCGATCAACAAGTTCGACCGCAAGGGGGCCGAAGACGCGCTGCGCGACGTCTCGCAGCAGGTCTGGCGCAACCAGGAAGCCTTCGACAAACCGATCGAGGAGATGCCGGTGTTCGGCACCATCGCCGCACGGTTCAGCGACGAAGGGGTGACCGCGCTCTACCGGCAGCTTATCGACAGTTTCAACGAGCGCAGCCTCGGGCAATGGTCGACCGACCTCAGCGGTGAATATGGCCGCGCCAGCAAGCCGGGCGAGGCGATCATCCCGCCGAGCCGGCAATGGTACCTGGCCGAGATCGCTGGCGAGGTGCGCGGCTACCACAAGACCATCGCCGAGCAGGTGCGGATCGCCCGCGAGCGCCAGCAGCTGCGCGAAGCGGCACGGATGCTGGCGGAGGCGGGCGGCGATGCTGCAAATCTCGACCAGTTGCAGAACAAACGAGAAGAAGCCCTTGATTCAAGGGCAAGAAAACTCTTGGAGATCTGGCCGCAGGTGAAGCAGAGCTACTCCGGCGACGAGTATGTGGTGCGCATCCGCGACCGCGAGCAGCGGATGCAGATCACCTCGACGACGCTGTCGGGGACCAAGATCCCCAAGGTGCTGCTGCCGGCCTATGAGGACGAGGGCGAGATCCTGCGCTGGCTCCTGCGCGAGAACGTGCCCGGCAGCTTCCCCTACACCGCTGGCGTCTTCGCCTTCAAGCGCGAGGGCGAGGACCCGACCCGGATGTTCGCCGGCGAGGGCGATGCCTTCCGCACCAACCGGCGCTTCAAGCTGCTGTCCGCCGACATGCCGGCGAAGCGGCTGTCGACTGCGTTCGACTCGGTCACCCTCTACGGCTTCGACCCCGATGAACGGCCGGACATCTACGGCAAGGTCGGCAATTCCGGGGTCTCGATCGCGACGCTGGACGACGTCAGGGTGCTCTATGGCGGGTTCGACCTCTGCGACCCAACCACCTCGGTCTCGATGACCATCAACGGCCCGGCGCCGGCGATCCTGGCGATGTTCATGAACACCGCCATCGACCAGCAGCTCGACCGGTTCCGGGCCGAGAACGGCCGCGAGCCGACCGACGAGGAGATCGAGAAGACCCGCGAATGGGTGCTGGCCAATGTGCGCGGCACGGTGCAAGCGGATATCCTGAAGGAGGATCAGGGTCAGAACACCTGCATCTTCTCGACCGAGTTCGCCCTGCGCATGATGGCCGACATCCAGAACTTCTTCGTCCGCAACGACGTGCGCAACTTCTACTCGGTGTCGATCTCGGGCTACCACATCGCCGAGGCCGGGGCGAACCCGATTTCGCAGCTCGCCTTCACGCTGGCGAACGGCTTCACCTATGTCGAGGCGTATCTGGCGCGTGGCATGCATATCGACGCCTTCGCACCCAACCTGTCGTTCTTCTTCTCCAACGGCATGGACGCTGAGTATTCGGTGATGGGCCGGGTAGCGCGGCGGATCTGGGCCACCGCAATGCGATTCCGCTACGGCGCCAACGAGCGGTCGCAGAAGCTGAAGTACCACACCCAGACCTCCGGGCGCTCGCTGCACGCGCAGGAGATGTCGTTCAACGACATCCGCACCACGCTTCAGGCGCTGATCGCAACTTATGACAACACCAACTCGCTGCACACCAACGCGTATGACGAGGCGATCACCACGCCGACCGGCGCGTCGGTGCGCCGGGCCGTAGCGATCCAGCACATCATCAACAAGGAGTGGGGGCTGGCGAAGAACGAGAACCCGAACCAGGGCGCCTTCATCATCGAGGAACTGACCGATCTGGTCGAGGAGGCCGTCTTGAAGGAGTTCGAGCGCATCTCCGAGCGCGGCGGCGTGCTCGGCGCGATGGAGACCGGCTACCAGCGCGGCAAGATCCAGGAGGAGTCGCTCTACTACGAGACGCGCAAGCATGATGGCAGCTACCCGATCGTCGGGGTCAACGTGTTCCTCAACCCGGAGGGGCAAGAGGTGCCGGAGGTGGCCGAGCTTGCGCGCTCGACCGAGGCCGAGAAGCAGAGCCAGATCACCCGCCTGCGCGACTTCCAGGAGCGCCACGCGGCGGAATGCGGGCCAATGCTGCAGCGGATCAAGGATACGGCGTCGGCCGGCGGCAACGTCTTCGAGGTGCTGATGGACGCGGTGCGGGTGTGCTCGCTCGGCCAGATCTCGAATGCCCTCTTTGAGGCTGGCGGGCAATACCGGCGCAACCTGTAGGCCCCGCCCCGGCCGGGCGAGGACACGGACGGCCGCCTGTCAGCGCCGTATCCGCCCTATCGGAGGGTGAAGACTTCCGAAGGCCGCTCCAGCCCCCTCAGCTCAAAGACGCCGAGGCTTTCGAGATCGCGCCCGGACAGCGCTGCCACCGGCGCAGTGAGCAGCACGGATTGGCCCGTGGTCTTGCACAAACCCTCGACGCGGCTCGCCGCGGCGACGGCCTTGCCGATCACCGTGAAATTCAACCGGCGCGGCGCGCCGACGTTGCCGAAGAACGCTTCGCCGCGATGGAGCGCAATCCCGGTGCGCAGGGGCCTCCACGACGCGACATCCGCCAGTTCGTATGGATCTGCATTCAATTGATCGAGCGCATTGAGCGCCGACTCCGCCGCGGAAATCGCCGCGTCCGCTGCGGCGCCCTCGTCTGCAAATGCCTCAAACGGAAACACCGCCAGAAGCCCGTCACCGATGAATTTCAGCACGTCGCCGCCGTGGTCGATGACGGCGCCGGCAAGGCAGCCGAAATAGGCGTTCAGCACTGCCGTCAACTGGCCATCGCTCAGGTGATCCGCGAGTTGCGTGAACCCGCGTAGATCCGACGCCCAGATGATTGCGTCTATCGCGGTTCCCGAACCTCGCTTTATCGAGCCGTCCAAGACCCGGTGACCCGCGTCCTCTCCAAGGTACGTGGTCACGACGTTCTCCGAGATGCGCTCGGCGATATGACGCTCGACGTGCAGCGCGAAGATGCGCAGCAGTTTTTCGATGTCTTCGAACTGCTACGCCGTGAACCTACCTGCCTGCCGCGTCGCGACGGTCGCTGCATTGTGGAACGTGCCGCCGGCCCGGAGCGGAAACGCGGCGTACTCCGTCATTCCCCGATAGGCGAGTTCCTTGAGCAGGGGGCTCAGATCCGCACGCTCGGATCCGTCAATGCGGGACAGGAATCTCTCGCCATGCTCGATCACCCGGAATAGGGGGGGGGTCGGCGATAGGCGTCCGATGTCAGCACCCTCGTATCGGCGGTGACTTCATCGCAAAGGCCGTCGTCGATGTTCCAGTTCCAAGCGTAGCCGTAGAGCTGCGGGTGAAGCGTGCCGACATGCAGGCTGCTCCTGACCACCTGCATCCCCGCCGCATCCATCCGCCAGACGAATTTCTGGTAGAAGTCGAGCAGATCGCGCGACGCCAGCGCGTCCTCCAGCAACCACGCCTCGATTTCCGATGGCGTCCGCGCAGCGAGCGCGCTGCGGTCAAAGGTGCCTCGGCGCAGGAGCGTGACAGCCGACGAATATGACTGAGACGCAGGGGCAATCGAGCCGCCTGCGACGTGTCCGGTCTGTTGTGCACCGCCTACCATCCGACCCGTCCAATTCGCTCGGGCAAGCCCGTCACCTTCGGTATCCACCTGGTTGTTGAGCGGACGGCGATGTCCACATCGGTGGTGGCTTCAACCGATCGCCGCAACATACTCTGCGAATCTCTCCGCTGGCGTTCGATATTGCAAGGTCTTACGCGGGCGGTCATCGAGCTGACGCGCAACGGCGCTCAGCTTTACCTGGGAAAGAACGGAGAGATCAGTGCCGTTCGGGAAAGGCAGCCAACTAAACCACTACCAGCTGACGCCGGCAGGTTTGTCGGCGTGCTGCTCGATATACTGAAGTATGATGTCGTCGGTGACGTTGCCGCTGGTCGTGCAGAAGTAGCCCCTAGCCCAGAAGTGCCGGCCCCAGTAGCGCTTCCTGAGGTTGGGGAACTCGCGCTGCACCCTGTGCGATGAGCGCCCTTTCATCCGGCGGACCACGTCGCCCACCGCGAGATGCGGCGGGATCGACACC
>Ga0209255_1000277_pt1 | contig 11361 bp, 7 predicted proteins | sample WorMetvaBAHAMAS2_FD_187394 | JGI IMG/M metagenome (GOLD analysis project Ga0209255, IMG submission 187394) | Marine gutless worms symbiont microbial communities from Max Planck institute for Marine Microbiology, Germany - Olavius vacuus... | ecosystem: Host-associated > Annelida > Digestive...
CAACTTTATTTATCAGTACTAGCTAATTATAATTTTAATTAATTAGATAGCAGCTAATGCTAATTCTAATTAATTAGATGCATTTTCAGCTAATTGTAATTCTAACTATTTAGCTATTTGCAGCAACTAATTCTGATTCTAATTAACTAGAAGCTTGTGTAATTCTGCACTTTTCGTTGTCTTTCTGAATGACTACAAAACTGTTTGAAATTAGTCGATTAATCGAAGTTAATTTTTAGAGATCAATCGCTTAAAAATGTATCTAGTACCAGCCCTAATAAGAAACAATGTGTGACACTGACTCTGACTCCCTGAGTTTGCTGAAATCATCTAATATGTCTCAATTTTATGTTCGTCTCACTTGTAATTAGTTTCGCATGAAGACTTCGTATCGGGCAAAAGTCAGGTACTTGTGTAGCGAGAAGCCCCTAAGACCGCCTGAGTGCCCTGACCAAGGGCTCTGTCCCTGGACCCCGCTGGGGCACAGCCCCTAGACCCCATTTCTGGTCGGCTTTGCCTCCAGACCCCCTGACCAAGGCCCACGCCCAGACCCTCAGAAGTAACTCCCCAAAGTTTTTCATCCCCCCCAACTGGAGGTGAGTAGAATAGGCACTGGTCACGGGACTCTCGACAGCCGCTCATTGGAACAACACAGTGCAACTATGCGTTACAATATGTACTGAAATAAGTGTTCTTATAAAGTATAGTAGGTCTATGCACCCAAAGATCTAGTGTGAAAAAATTACACGCTGATTAGCATTTAACGTTGCAATTTTCTTGTTCGAAATAAAGTGAAAGTCAATAACCAAACGCAACTGAACACGTTTGTCAAGTTACTCAAGTATCACGAAAAATAGGGGCACATACTTACACACTGATTGCTTATGGATGCATTGCCTTTTCGATACAATTTTACGAGACAACACAAAACAGATGTCGACGGCTTGCAGGTGTGGATCGTTTTGCTGACGACATCGCATCCATGATCGGATTTCGTCCAGGAATCTACTGGCGCATTTGCTGGAAATTCATCGCACCGTGCTTCCTATTGGTAATACAGTAGCTGTTTTCACGTTGTACGCGTTCCAATTATTTACAAACTTTTAATGACGAAGACACCAGTCATAGGTCGTGCACGTAGGCGCTACTGCATTTTCAAGGTTATTTGACGCGTATGTTGCTGTCTTAATTCACGTGGATTTGACTTAACGTTTTATAGCAGTGGATTTTGTTACACGTCACGTCGTCACATGACGCGATTTCGACCAATAACATTCATTGTATTCTAGTTCGTGATGCTTACGTATACTTAGTTTGGCCACGTACTTGCAGCGCTTCGCCACAGTCCTTGATCTTAAGCAATTTTTACTTGTGAATCGTGCGCTTCTTGCCACGAGACTTACACAGTGGAGAATGGAGATCGTCTTTGACAATAACATACTTTCAATTACCTCTACTCTTTCTGATCTGCGGCTACAGTTCTTTAAAAGCTTACTTCGTAAATTCTGTGTTTATTCAGGTACTATTGACACGGTAATACCGCGGTATTTGCAGTTGTTGTTATTTCACCGTTTGTACGCTGTTCTGTCCTTCAGTTTATTATAGAACTACTGTGTTTCTGTGTCAGTTTAGCTGGTGTTTTTGCCGTGAATGTTTTGCTGAGCAAAACGTTGACTATATGTAATTTACTGGTTATGCAGAACTTTCACCCACAACTGCAACAATCTGTTAAACACAGTAAACCAACATTAAAGTACCTGTACGCAAAATACTGCAACATAGCCGTACTGCATTGCACCCCAGGGCTCTTTGCTCAGTTTGTGAGCTTGACGTCCGGCTGTTAGCCTGCTACACATGTTTTGTGTCGAAAATGCACTAGAATATACCATTTTCAGACGAAAGAACTGAAAAAATTTGTGAAGAATGGGTGTAACTCCCTTCTCACATTCCACCTATTTAATACGCCAAACCTCAGTATGACACCACGGCTATAAGCAGGGATGTCAGGGTCTTGAGCTCATTTTTGGTCTCGTCTTGGCCTCACAGTAATGGTCTCGGCTCGGTCTCATGAAGTACTGGTCTCGGTCTCATATATTTTGGTGTTGGTCTCGTGGTCTCAAATCAATCACTTGTTCCTCAAGTGTGTGTTCAGCTGTTTTCTGTTAGTACTCATATCTGGTCATTATGAATAACTTACTAGTGAAGAAATCGTCATCATCGTCGATTATTCATCGTTTGTTATTTCAAATATGTAATAGATAATAAAGCATACCGATTTGTTTTACTTTCACGTGCAGTTGAATCAATCGTTCTGGTCTCGGTCTCGTAGTTTTTGGTCTCGGTCTTATAACAGCTTTTTTTTGGTCTCGGTCTCGGTCTCGGTCTTGGCCTTGGTCTCATTATGTTCTGGTGTCATTAACAAGCCTTTCTGTAAGTGCATCCCGCGACGAAAATGTTGGCCGCGCCTATAATATTGTCTGTGATGAGTGTGGTGTCAACAGTGCATCATTGTGTTCGGCTTCGTCTGGTATGAACCGCTGGAGTACGACAAATACGTCTATCCTTGGTGGGCTAATCTTCTCGGCTGGATGATGGCTCTGTCGTCCATTCTCTGTATGCCAGTCTTGGCAATAGGTGGCATTCTACTGACATCAGGCACTCCTAGAGAGGTTAGTTCGGTCTAGAATTGATTGTGATTGAATTTGTTTAGACAAATTTTTGTTGTTTTAAAAGTCTCAATACTGGTGTTTTTTTGTATAGAATATATCGAATATTCGTTTATTAAGAAACACAAATAAAAATTAAAGCAAAATAGCATAAAATTGAACGTTTTCAGATTTTTAGCTCAGCCAGCGGAGCTATTAGTAGCCTATCTCCGGTCAAAAGATGTCTGTGTGTCTGCATGTGTGTTAACCACGGTGTCACAAATCATAACCGCTACACGTAGACTTGTATTCTTGCATGCACAGACTTACTGGTGAACTCCGCTGATCACAAACCAAAAACTATCACTCTGACTTACTTTACTGGGTTTATAGATCATTTTGCTTAATAGTTGTGCTGCCAGCTAGGCGTCATGGTCCATGGGCTGCTTCTTCTTTTTACCGGTCGCGCTATAAGATGGTATTAAAATTACTCAGCATGCGATTTTGACGTTTGTCGCCCTGCGGGGCGACACGATTCACTGATTAGCATTCCAAATTTCACTTTGGGAGGAGATATTTGGGGGTTTTAGGGCCCCCCAAAAAACAAAAAATTGCCAAAATTGCCTGCTTCTTCGCTCCGCAGGGGCGAACCCCTTGCCCGATGTTGGTGAAATCCGTAGGGTTTATGAGGGTAATCGGTCTACAGAAGTTGTTAACATTTGGTGCGATTCGGTTAGTAAATTAGTTATTTATAGGCAAAAAAACTGCGATGGGGCATTTTCCCAGAAATTTTCGGAGTCCACTATCTCCGAAACTACTGGTCCGATTCAACAAATCAAAGGCGTGCAAAATTGTACGAACATCCTCTATCTTCATGCAAAGTTTGATGGAGATTAGAAAGATGGAGAAAGAAAAGTTGGGAGTTTTTGTTTTTGTTTGTCACGCTCTGGATCTTGAACTGTGACACCATGTACACTCTGAGGCAAAAAACTGCACCATTTTATTTTTGCAATAACTTTATTATCATTCTTTATTTGAATAATTATTGGTATACATATACCCTAATCAATTTGGAACAAAATGACATCAAAATCATCAATCTCCTCTAAAGGATGTCTCTATAATACCTTGTGAAATGCAGCGTACGTACACGTGTTATGACCAACGTCGGTTTTGTCACGTAAATTCGAAGGGCATATAGTTTGTGCTCACGACTTCGACCATTTAGGAGAAGGATAGAAAAAAAATCCACAACAGCCTGTTAGTACGGTGATTGTAAACGTGCACATGTATAAAATTTTTCGAATAACTGTTTCATAGCAGCACTATAATTTGTCGAACTTTTAAGTGCGGTAAAAAACGGGCGAAAGTGGTCAATTGTGTGCACCATATCACTATCACTAAGATGTTATTAAATGTTAATGCAACTTTTTATGCTTTTGTTTAACGGTAGGAATGCAGTTGTGCTCACATGTAAAACTTTTCCAATGTGTCCCCTGTGGTCGGTAGGAGAGGGCACAAATTTTTGAAGTTTTTCGTCTCGCAGGGTTAACAGATGTCAGTGAAATTTGGCGAGACGAAGGAGACTGGAGGTCTCCTTAAACTGACCAAATTTGGTGTTGTTACGTTAATATTCGGGATATACGGCCCCCAACAATATGCTGAGAAGCAACCGAAACACGCCCGGCCGGTGACGCGTTGGCTTCTAGCGAATTTATAATACGTGTTCCTAGTTCTTTCATGTATTAGCTTTGGTGTGTGTGACCATATCACACTGTCGCGTGAAACATTTATGTGGTCTGTGTCGTACTGTATCACTGTGTGATTTGCTTCAGACCTGATGGTCTTTCTGGCTGTTTTAGGCCTACATTTTTCATTGTCATAGCCTAGTTGACATTTCGATCAGCACTATAGCTTGCGAATATCTAGAGAGCCTACTGTTAACGTGGCTCTACTTGTGTACTGTCTGTAAAACAGCGCTTCATGAAGCTGATCAAACCATGGCGGGATACTCACAAGGAGGCTGTGGTCGTCGAGTCTCGTGCGAACGGTGGCATTGAGGTGATCCTGTAGTGATGAATAACTACGAGAAGGTGGATCAGTGTTCGCACCATGACGCAGCCTAGCAAGCGTCCGTCGTTTACTCGACGCCTGATCCAGCCGCATCCCCACGAATGACAATCGATTCCCTGCTGCAAGCGGCCGCTTCAGATACATACACTCACACATATAGGCTTTTCGTCTTTGCGTCTAACACAGAGAATATGACAAATCTTCACATCGAATGACCAAAAGTGGATAAATCTGAAGTAGGCCTAGATGTGATTCCACGTGCAGTAAAACCAAATACTGGTATAAACGCATACAGATAAAGGTACAGAATTCGCATAGCTACTGGCAGTTGTGGGAAAAGATGACTGACGGCCACCATTCTAGGCCGATGCAGTTGATTACAAATTGACGTTTATCCCACAAAAGGCTTCGTTTCGTTTCGGCTACAATCATTCTGAAAGACTCAGCAATTGCTAAGATGGCCGCGCAATGTTACGCAGTTGGAACTTTCGCTGTCAAGTGTGGGGTACCTCTTTCAACACACTCTTTCTTTCTCAGTAATCGCTGAGAATATCCACATAAATCATGTATTGCCGAAAAATACATTGTTTGGGCTACACTTCAGTTCCCGTGTGGGCCAAACTTCAGCCACTGTGACGTACTTAACCGCCAAAACTACAGAATTGGCGAAATAACGCAAAATAACGGCCATTACACCGTTCAAGGTCATTCAAAGTCACCGATTTCGGTACCAATGTAAAGCCCGTTTCTATGTGTTCATATAAACTTACATCGCAGCTTGCATGCATCATTTCCAAGATATGGCACATTATTACTCCATTTTTTTCGCGGTCGACAGGGTGATTCTCTTTAACGCACTGGACGTGGGTGAATCCCTAAATTCAGAATTGCGAAATTTGGCCTCAAAAACAGAAATCCCCTTCTATCGTAGGGCGTGGAAAGTGTTTCGACATCTCGTGCCGTTTAGGCGTGACTCACGAGTGTGATATTGAGACAGACAGACAGACAGCCAGACATACTTTGCATGGATATAATGCCACGCTTCACTACGTGGCGCAGCGAGAAAGGGAAGTTTACATGTCATACATGTTCGCACGTGCAAACGCCATTTAACTATTACTTGCGGAAGTTGGGAGGTAAAACATATAAGATCACGTCTGTGTACGCACACTACGCGATTAGCAGTGTCTAGATTAGACCGGTGTTGCACAGATAGGTTGAGCTATCTGCAGAATGTTGTTAGCATGTTTCGTAGCCTGAGTTAGTTGTGTGTTGAATTATTGTTATTGTGCTGCCCGGTCAATATGACCAAAATTATGTACCAGGTCCGGAAAGAGGCCTAAGCCTACCAAGTGGAAATGCTGCAACTAGGATAGTTTTGTTGCCGTTACAAGCCTGGTGAACACCACAGGTTGCGTTTCATGTAGGCCTATGTTACGTTAAACTTGCTCGATACCAGCTAACGGCGACGTACCGTAGTAGACTGTTGTAAGTTTAGATTATCATAGTCGTGTGATTATCAGTCGGTCGCTCTCGAGTGTTTTCATGTGCCAATTGCTACCACTTTGAGTTAATATTAACAAGCTCAGTGTTGCAGAGAAACCGCGCGTCGCTTCGACTTCTGTATTGGATACGTTTGCCTATCTAAACGAAGTAAACGTCGGCCAAGGTCAGTCTTTCAACAAGTGCCGTCAAAATGCGGATCACTGTAACTTTGATGTGCCTTATCACAAAAAAAACTTATCTACACATAACCATTTTAATTATTGATCATTTGACATAAACTGTACGACCAAGTTCACAGTACACTGTAAATTTTGCTGAAACCTGAATATTATTGAGGTCGTTTCATAATGTTCTGTATTCAGCATTAGTTTTAGAACACAGTGCCGGTTTGTTTCTCTAATATCTTTTGACCTTGAATTGCCTAGAATAAACATAGTCACTGGCCAACAGCTGAGCTCATATATGACTTGCTATCAGTGCCCTGCAGAGACCGTATCACCAGCTTGCCGTCTTGACATATAACAGCTCGACGAATGTCCATGAGAATTCACTCAGTAACAAGCAAAAATGCACGTGTAAGAACAAGCTATCAGTGGTAATTAAACTGAACGCAATCTTCAATTCTGACTCTCTGTAAGACTGGCAACTGACACCAATGTCAAATCAGTCTTCCGTAGTCGAGCTTCACCACAATGAATTGTTTATGCACAATGCATGTGCACGATGACTGTAGTGTACCTTCTGTTATCCTTCAACATTTGCGCATTTGCAGCCTTCTTGAGGGGATCTTGCGCGTTACAAATAGCCTTAATAATAATAATAATAATTTACACAATGTTAACATCTCATTGACAACCGGTCATCAGCAGCTCTACAATCTCGTACCAACCTGTTCCATAATGAACGGTTCATAGTAAGTGTAAAAAACTGTACAATAATTAACATCACTCTCATATACCTTTTGATGCATTTTAAACATCTTACAGTAATTTTCACTAAAGCTCAACACACAGCAAGCAAAATGAATATGTAATATCAATGTAACAAAATTCTACTCTGAAAATTACTGCAAATCATAAAAGTAAAACAATAGTCACAGTAGCATTCATGACTATTACTTACCAACAGTGGTCAAAGTGGAAAATAAGAGGTAGGGAATGGTACATTCAGGTTTGGACCGCTTGTTGGTGGTCGTGTTCCCCCTAGCATTAGTGCACACAATGCCTTAAGCCATAAACTAGAGGCTGGGGAATGGCATTCTCTTGTGTCCTACAGCACTACAACTACTGATTACAAATGAATAACACTGTTATCAACTTACTCTCAATAAATTTTATGATATCAGATGCGAGACTGCATAATATGGCTTGCATATACACACAATGCACTAATTATGCAATTCGGTTTCACAATACGTTAGCGCTACGTTAGCGCAACATGACACAAAAATCGATATTGAACGAATATTCAAAATTCTACTACCTGAAACTACTCAGTGGTTAGGAAGTTCCTGTAAATATATTCTAGCTTTTAACTACAATGTACTTAATGATTGCTAAAGAACTGTTCAAGACAACACACATAAAACAGATAGGAATACAGTGGCAGCTCTAGACTATCTTGGTTGGGGAGCCACTGGGCTGGCAGCCGTTACTGTGGGCCGGCTGTGATCCACTGGTTATAAGAATTTAACAAAGAAAATTAATAACATTATCTGCATTATTTAAGCAAAGCATGATGCAGGTGGGTGGCGGCTGCTAGAGGGGGAGGTTTACAGTATGGGGCTCGGCCCCTCTGATCCCGATGTAAAGCCGCCACTTTGTGAATAGTACATTTAAAAACTGTGTTAACAAATGAGTAACTTTGACAAATTTCATTAAAACACACCCAAGCATTATGCAGATAGGTGAGAAAATGTCTGCCAAAGTGCTTATTTGATCATACGTGGTTTCACTGTGATACTGACCTTGTGACCTCAAAATCTAAATGTTCACCTTTGTGCCCAAATGCATCATAGCCGGTGAAATTCCTACAAGCGATTTACGAGATATCGTGTGATCAAATACAACACACAAACAGCCCAAAAATTGAATGCCACCGTCACCATTCTAACAGTGATAGATGCAGAAATAATATATCTTTGTAGGGTTATGTGCAACACTGTAATACAGAAAAAATATTTTAAAAGATTCAGTTTGAAAACTCGACACTAAATGACAACTCTTGACCCTTCACTTTAACTCATTTTATAACCAAAATCAATATCTGCTGCACTGATATGTGCAACAATTATTTTTAAAGAAATATGTGAGCTTTGACACTACACTGCCAAAATGTATGAATCCACAATTATAGCATTCACATGTAACATAAGGGCAGTTACTGTGCACTGTAAGTACAGCCATAGTGACTCGTGTTTACCAATGCTACAGAAACCCAGCGCAGCCAGTTCAGTGATTTTTAGAGTGGCCTAAGTGATAAACATCACTACAAGGACCACTATAGTGTCAAATGTACAGTTAGATGACAATATCAGGATATGACTGCTGGAAGAGGAAGGGTTTAAGTCGGCATCGGAAACTTGAAAATGTTGGCATCGAAACAACGTTAACGGACAATGAACAAACAGAAGTTACAATGTCTCCGCTGCCTATGTGTAGTGCAGACATAAAAAACAGAATTGATGACAATAGCAGAAACACAGTATCACTGTTGGACTGTGCCTATAACAACACAGCAGTCAGTCATCTGAAAGAACTTAGTAGCAACTATCCAGTCACAGCTGACTTCTCAATCTCTAGCAGCCGAACACAGATGAACGATGATAGTAACATGACGATAAAAGCGAACATGACCGTCTTTGAAAGCCGTGAAGATGTCTTCTGCTTCCTCAATGTGACACATCAGGCCCTGGCACTGTCCTCTATTAATCAGCTGTACTGATCTGTGCTATGAATCTGATGCCTTATCACTGTCTTCAGCGTCAGAAGATTCGCTGCTCGTGCTGCTAATGCTATCATCTCGATCCACATCTCTGTCTCTACCTGTCCTGTCAGTTTGACGAGCACTGTCTTCTGCATTCACCTGTCCAGGTGTGCCATCACTGTCATCATCACTGTCAGCATCATTCCTCGTACGTGTTGGCTCTTCTGGTGGATGTAAGTCGTCTTCAGTCAGAAGATTTTCCTCTTCATCATCTTCATCATCATCATCATCATCATCTAGCACAATCACAATAACAACAATAACAGCAATATTCAGGATAAAGTTTATGTTGCTGTCATCATGACAATGTCATTACTATGAGAGTTCACGCAGTTCAGCTGATAAATATAGAACAGCATCTAACAGCAGTAGACCCTTTGAAGACCATTCTGTTCCGGTTGTCGTTCCCTGATGTGATCTGACAATGTACGGTGCTTTATCTGCACGCCCGTCGCTCAGTGCTGATCTGTCACCATGTACTGGCTACTACAAACTGATTTTATTGACATTGTGCAGTGGTCCTGCAGCAGCAGTGCGATAATGCCAACTAAATAATATTCATTTTTACTACTACTACTATTACCCTCAGACTAAGCCAACCAATGGGCTGTGAATACACCTGTAGGACGCTATCATCTACACCACCATCATCATCATTTAGTACCAGTCAGCCCAAAAGCTGATACTTGTTTTACCATCCCACGGAAGACAGAAGGCTAAGTCAACCTAGGCACTGCAGTAAGCATTTGCAGCCCATGCCCAAAGCTGTATATTGCAGTTATTTTTTCAGACAAACACAAAAACTGCCCACAGTGTGATTGGATCTAGGATCTGAGGCATGTTACAACTAGACCACTGCAACTGGCTATTATAACAGTGTTACACAGCTCACCGTCCTCAAACAGTCTGTAGTAGTTAGGTACCACTAGGATTAGCATCTCCAACAGTGTCATACTTAGCAAACATTTTTTCTTCACTGTGCACGTGTTGTTTAGATTGGTTAGTTCCGTCTGCTGCCAGTTGTGGTAAATAAAGATTATGTGTAATCATAGCGAACAAGTAGCAGTTTTCAGTTATAATCACAGCCATCAAACTGAAACAGCCATAACTAATGTTGTCTTTAAACTGTAAAGAATGACGTGTTTTGGACCCAGTACTTCTGGCACCTCATGACAACTTCAACTAGCAACATAAAGAGAAAACGCCCAGTGAAAACACACATTTTGCTACTAAAAGTAGTTAAAATTTTGTCTAGACAAAGGTCACTGAGATGATTTTGAGAAGTGTGACACAATTTTCTACAATCTAAAGATAAAAGCCATCATTTAAGTTACTCTTTGATCTGATCAAAGTGCACGATACCACTGAATAAAAAAAGCATCAAACACAATTACTGTCTGAGCCTTCACACTATAACTGAGTAACATTAACATGTCCTTTAAAGCCTTATACAAGCTGTACCAAGTGTGCAGTAAATTAAAACAAATCTAGTTTTGCTGCTTCTGAAGCAGGAGCTGCCAGCACCCGTTATTACACAGATACACATTCACTGTGACAAATCACAATACAGCTGCAAACCATCAGCTGCTGTATCTTCAATACTGTTGCTGGTCTCTTCCGTTTGCTTCTTCCACATCTTGGCCATCGCTAACAGCTTCAGGTTCGGCTGAGCCGTCTCGTCGTCAGGGAATATGTAGTCATAATACTCCTCCCATCCAGCATCGGTCTACGACACATTAACACGCCACTGTTACAGCGAAACTACTCCAATGCAATAGACACAAAATGTGCAAATATATCTTTAGTACAAAAACACACATCTAACACACTCAGTTTTGTGCATTCTTGTCATGGTCAACAAGAGTGTACTGCACTGTGCTATTCTGCAGAGCTTACAAAACTCTAATGCAGTGCAATTGTCACAGTTTATGCTGCAGGAACTGCTGCACAAACACATAACAACAACGATAGCGGTAACGATAACAGTAAATCTGTCACCACTGTTATTGTCAAATTTCACCGGCATTCAAAACAATATCGGCACACGATTCACAGAACTGTTCACCTACCCCAGACTCAGTCTGAATCTTGCGACGTCGTTTAACTTTGTTTGGCATCATTTTGACAACAGCTGCAAGCGTCTGGTCATCTC
>Ga0209255_1000278_pt1 | contig 11352 bp, 7 predicted proteins | sample WorMetvaBAHAMAS2_FD_187394 | JGI IMG/M metagenome (GOLD analysis project Ga0209255, IMG submission 187394) | Marine gutless worms symbiont microbial communities from Max Planck institute for Marine Microbiology, Germany - Olavius vacuus... | ecosystem: Host-associated > Annelida > Digestive...
GTACGATGATCATCTTAGGCTCATTGGAAAGCGCGTAGTGGACTTCCTATCAGCGTTAATTGAACTTTTTTCGCTAGGTGTTACAGCTGAGGCGCTACGAACGATTATCGGTTCAAAATCGGCGATTTTGCTAAAACGGGGGCCGGTTGACCCAAAATTTCAGGTAGAGAGGGTCTCCCCCACCAACCATTCTTCTTCTCAGTAAACTAGACTAAATTATTTTTTGTATAGAATAAAAATCTGTACAGATCTTTCTTATGTTTTGTCACAATTTACGCGTGTGACAGATAGACAGACAGACGGACGGACAGACAGAATTTTCATCGTTTTGTACATTCTGCCAACAATATTATTAAAAATTTATGAAACATGATATAAATAGCATCAAATCACTCTGAAACCATCGTAAATGGATTCCCTGACCTCGAAAACCATAGAAACGATGTAGTGCACATGAAAATATAATAACAATCGGTGATAATATGGCGATCTTAAATTACGGCGGCCATCTTGGACGCCATCTTGAATTTCAGAGTTACAGTAGCTTATTGAAAAGGTTGTCCACCCAGATGTTGTTGCAGGAGGTCTAAGGAATCCAACCATATATAACAACCTTTCATAGCAAACCATGTCTGTTAAACCACTTTTGCCCCCTGGGTATTATAGCATATTTTTGCTGTAGATACGTTATGTCACGCTGTGATCTTGACCTTTGACCCCTTGATCTTGAAAGTTTGTGGTACATTGTATGTCAAGTGGTCATAGTCTGTAGTAAATTTGAGCGAAATCGAACAATCCCAGGCTGAGTTATTGATAATTTAGCAAATTTTTGTCCACGTAATTAATTCATGCTGTGACCTTGACCTTTGATTCGTTGACTTTAAACATTTGTAGATTTAGGATCGTTCAAGGTAATCCAAGGTCAAAGGTCATGGTGCCAATTGATAGCCCATGGCTGGTTTTCTATTCGACTTCCATTGACCCCATCATCGTATCTGCCACCGTTTCCTAAATATGTGACGTATAATTTTAATGACCTTGAGGTAAAAAAACAGTTCAAAGTCATCCACGGTCAAAGTTCATAGTGCTAATCGAAAGGCCATCGGTGGTTTCATCTGATCTCCAGTGTGTCCAACATTGTATCTATCACCGTATTCGAGACATTTGACATTAAACATATTTTTTTCATAAAAGCAATGGTGAGGATTAATTCCACTTCCGGTTTGGCAGACATAAATGTTTCCGATTTCCACCAAAAATAACCGAGGCTCTACCTTGGCGGCAAGTTTGGTGAACATCGGTGGAAGATTGCGATTTGTAGAGCATTAAACTCGCTTTGTGTGACAGACTCACATGCACAAACTGATTTTATAATCTACCCAATGCTGCTAATGCGTTGGGTAGATAATTATCTGCCACGTTAGATGACAGAACTCGAAAAAGCAGACAAATTATAATTTGATTAACGGTGCGGTTCAAGCGTGCGTATTCATTCGCGTATTACGAACAGTGATATATGTATATGACGAGCAGTATGCGTGTGCGGTTGGCGTCGTGCAGACTCTACTGGGATTTGGTGATGCTGGTACTGCTGCTGGCCAACATGATCACGCTGCCTGTTGCCATCTCGTTCTTCAATGACGACCTCAGCGCCCATTGGATCATCTTCAATGGAGTCTGCGACACCGTCTTTCTCACTGATCTCATCATCAACTTTCGAACCGGTGCGTCTTACGATTTGACTAAGTTCCTGTCAGAAGTTATAGCATTGAATATTTCTACGTTTTTTCAATTTTCATTCTTGTATTATAGTACCATCTTACCAAACTGATTCGTTAAATAGTCAAACTTTATCTTTTATTCTTATCTCCCGCGACTTCTATTTATCAGAACTGATGAAAACCGTATGTACAGCTGCCAACTGTTTGTATCCTCACATGATACTGTATGATTTAATCAATTTATCAGTCTTGACAAAGTGTATCGTTTAACGTATAAAACTTCTGAACTTAGCATAGCATCGTAGAACACAGAAATCGAATTAAATCAAAATAAAATCAACGTTTTCAGTGAAAAACGTTTTTTTAATGATATGAGATATTTTGTCAGAAAACTTCGAGTTTAACTACGACGTAGGCTATGCGAGATACAGCGCATTACTTGTCAAATCGGAAACGCAGAAACAACAAAAAGTGACGTTATAGTTTAATAGTCTAAATGCTTAGCGAAAACGCTAAGCATTTAAACTATTGAACTATAACGTCATTTTGTGTTGTTTCTGCGTTTCCGATTTGACAAGTAACGCTGTATCTCGCATACGTTGAATTCGCTAGTTGGTGCTCCATTCTGTTTGCGACTGTTGTTAGGCGCGTGTTGTGCGGTCTCTTCTTGCGACTTATTTACAGATTGTTTCAGTTCGAACGATATTTTCTTCCGTCATCGCTGTCACTAGCCTTCGGCTGCCTAAACTTGCAGTTGGCAGTGTCGAGGTCACAAAAACAATATTGCAAGAACACGATTGATGGTTTGACAGTTCCAGTACTATTCCTGAAATTCTCTTGCGATCTGACGCTTGCTATGTTGCAACAAATACTGATAATATTAGTATGTAGATAAAATACCACATACATGTGTGAATTTTGGCATTTAAATAGTTTTCAAAATGATAAATGCATGTGTATTATTTGGTATTTCAAATACCATTTACTTTCACGAACTTGTATTTAACACGATCTACACAAAATTGTTGCATGTAGAAAGAGCTATCATTTTTTCGTCTGTAAAATGAACAAACTGAGTAAATCGGTCCTCTGTTCACGCCAGTCAGTGAGTCAACTACCAAACGCGCAATACTGTTCACTTAAATAACTAATAATGTCTTTGAAATGCAAGATCCAGGGGAAGAGATGTGGCGTGGAATGATTTATTTGGGTTTCAAACAGTTAATTTCAGTATGGACATAAGTATTTGAAAAAGTGTTTAAACCTTTAAAAAGTTTAAATATATTTAAATAGTATTTTTATACCGTCGTAAAACCAGTATTTAAATACTTTGGACCAACTATTTTCAGTTATTTAAATGCGTTTAAATATTTAAATTTAAATATTTAAGTATTTAAATACTTTGCACAGTAAGTCTGGCTGTACTAGTCTATTCTTTTTCAGTGTAGCAAGTTATAATTACTGATAATTCGTCTTTTGAGAACACACCAGTGTCGTTACTGAAATTTTAAAGTATGAATAGTTCTGTAGACGCGAAAGGAATTTTAAGGAATTTTTATACACAGTCTGGGAATTGTTACAATAACGCACAGTTATAAGGGTCTTATGCGCCACCCAGTACATTGCTTGATGTCATAAATCTCGTTCGGAATGTGACGAATACCAGCTAGTTATGCTTGGCGGCGTCTCGACATTCGAATTTTTTTTATGAAAAACACATAAGCGAACGCCGTTTTCGGATAATCGGCCCCACTCGGCGTCTCCGTTGATAAACGAGGACCCACGAACGATGCCGTCCGTCCGGCCGTTTGTCCATGCCTCGCCTCCGAAGACGTGCAACTATTTTCGGGAATTATGGACGCGCCGCGGCGACGAGGACGACGTCGACGAAGCGACATGAGACAGACAGTGAGAAGGAGAGCGAAGCAGAGCGGCGGCGGCGGCTTAATTGACCGGCGTGACGTCATCTGTTTGTCCATCTGACCGTGGTCAGCTGCGCTGCCGCCATCAAATTAACTGTCGACGCCGACTGGCCACAACTGGTCGCAGATGTGACGACGACGACGGCCGCCGCCAGCCATGCAGCTTCCGCAGCATCGCGACGAGACGACGCAGAACGCCGAGTGAACGCGATGTGTCCACCGACCGACAGACAGTCGCCGTTTGTTGCGAGTCGCTTTTCGGCCGCGCGTCGGCCCCTAAGTGAATTACGTCGGCTCCATTGAAAATCTGAGACGCACTTCGGTCAGCGGTAAAGCTGGTACGGAGGCTGGCGCGTTGATCGATCGATCAAATGATCGATGACGAAAGTTAATCTGTATAGACTACCGGGCGGACGGCAGCCCTCTCGCCCGCCGCAGCGCACGTACGGCGATACGGTGTCTGAAGCAACGGCGATGATCGCTAGTATGCTTCTCATCATCTCGTTGTGAAACACGATAGGCGTTATAGGCATCGTTACCGCATGACTCACTGCATTCGAACACCGTTTATGTTATGACCACATGTGTCTGTCACACTCGTGGTCTGTGTCAAAACGGCTTAATTTTCCCCTCTTTTCCTCTTCTGTGTCCTTTACTTTTCTCTATCATTTCCTCTTTCCTTGCTTTGCACCGCTCTGCTCTGATCTCATTTCGTTTGCATTTCTTTCATTTTCCGCAAGGAAATACACAATATCCAGACTTACAGTCGTTGTAGCGAGGCACTTAAAATATGTTCACAGTAGCAATAGAAGTGGCATTTGTACATGGTGCATTACAAGACAGGAAGCCACTAAAGCGACGCCCTCTCGCCAAACAAATATAAATGTGTTTTCAGACCACTCGGAACTGTCCAACAGGTAGGTTGAGATGCTGCAGTGAAGACAGGAGACTGTGTCGTAATCGCGGTTTATGCTGTTCGAAATCTTCCGTCACCGAGTAGTTAGTTGTTGGTTGTTGTAACTAGCCAGGTGCAGACGTTTGACAATCTTACCCGACGGCATCCAGAAATGCGCGTCAGCTAACAGTCATTGGCCCAGTACTGCGGAGCCAGTTTGTTTAGTGATTTGTAATTGCAAACCAGCAAACGAATCCAGCAGTTGAGCAGAATAAAAACATTAAATGGTCCGAGAGACCGTGGATTCAGTCCGGTAGGAAAAGAAAAGGTCTGTAGAGGAAATGATTTAATCTATCAATGCTATATTACAGTCAATGTGCTGCTTTACTTTTTGGCGAGGAAGTGGCCGAGTGATTAACGTCACTCGGCAGTAAGCAAGAGGTCGCAGGTTCGAATCCCGATGCCGCCGATAGTGATTGGTAGTGATATAATCATTTGTAAATATTTACCTTTATATATAGGTTGATCCTATGTTCAGTATGCGTGCGTATAAATTGTTTCGGTTTATACTAGTAATTACTTAAGTTACGACATTCAGGTAAACCTATCGCTTGTTAGCATCTAACTATACCCGTGCTAAACCTTGTGTTACGTTTTGTTTTGCATTCTATTGTATCAATGCTGTCCTGCGTGACGGCTTGTTGTTGGTTCTACTGATTGTACATGTAGTTGTAGCGTTTCATCTGCAACTGTAGTAAACGAAGATTACTATTATAATAATAATAATTATTATTATTATTATTATTAAGTACCCCCAGGAAGTCAATGGAGCATTGCAGCTCTCTCAGATATATTGGCGTGATGTGGTTACACCGACGTGCACCGGAGGGTTAGCATGTGCGTCTGCATTCTGCAGTGATAGTAAGCGCCTGAAGAACTGTCAGTGATGCCGTACAATAGTGAGTTGCACCCAGACGATGCGGACATAATCCGAACATAATCAAGACGGCACTTTATGGATGCTTGGGCAAATTTGCTCGCTACATTCGCAGACAGTGACCGGATGGCCATAGATGCATTAAACGCTTTCTGTAGTTCAGCCAAACCTTGCTTTCATGCGCAGGCGACACGTTTATAGCAGATCACGTTGTAAACTGTCGATAAGTTTCCGAAGTTTATTTGAATGCACATCCAGTAGTGGGCGTGGTGTGGCGACTTGATTTGATTGAATTGGTAAGGATTAAAGCTTTCAACCTATAAGTCAACATGCAGATCGTGCACGCCACAGTGGTGGTACTTGCACAGTTGCGCTCCATCAATCAATCGACCACACTTTGTCGACTGCGTCTGCAATGAGTTTCGCCAATTTCCGACAGCGAGCTTGCAGCATCGTGAAACTTTCTAGAGATGTAAATCGAATATGATTGTTAACTTCGATGCTCTGAGAACGTATTTTAGTGGACGTGTCGCCGCGGACGTTCATCGCACGGCGTTTTCATAATCGACGGCATGCTCGATAACTGAAAACATTTAACCAGAATTTATGCATCAGACTATTTTATACACATGCGCATTTTATGCAGTATGATGTAAAATTATTTACGCACGTTGGCGACACAAAAGGCACAGTTAGGTAATTTCGGCGTGAAACAGTCGTTGGGTATTATGAAGTTCACCACTACCAGAGACTTCGCAGCGTACATGGTATCACATTTTTTCACTTATACTGAATTATATGCCTGGGTTTAATACGGTCATGTAAAAATTCGAAATGATCTACTTATAAAGATTTTAAGTCATCCGAGTGTTTCATATTCCTTATCGTGGTTTTCAGTCTGAAAGCAATTTAACTCGTTCCGATAACGATAAACTTAGTTTATATCAGCATAACAAAGTGAAGTCGTGTCGTCATACTTGCGGAGTCTTGGTAACCATGACGACGCCGGACTAGGCATCTCACAGGACACGTCAGACCTGCTGGTTGAATCTGTAAAGCGTGGCGTCGGCCCGGGCAGCCGTCATCGCTGGCGTGCTGACCGGCGCAGTCTAAATTCGATCAAGACGTATTTGGCATACGGCCGCCGCGACGCACGGATGGGAAGGGCAGGCGGCGGGCCATGGCGGCCGGCGACGATTGACGATCGCCGGCTAATCGCATTGCTAGGTGCCCGCACGTTCTTTTACAGTGTCGCCCGGTCAATCGACGACCAGGTCACAACGTCGCCTGACTTCTTCCGTCGGCAGTGACGGCAGTTGCAGCCGACGACGTCAGGGGAGACGATTGTAAGGTCGACACTCGACCACGAGTGAATCGAGTCAGTGACGTTTGACAGTCCAGCTCTGATTCGATGAGCGTTAGCGACTTTATGTCATCGCTGGTAACTGCCATCGAACAACTGGCGTCGTCGTCGTTCAGCCGATCATATCGTGTACATTTGCGGTTACGAGTTTATGAAGCTGATATTGCAAATTTACTGACGCATACGTAATCCAAATGTGGCAATAATCATCGGTAAAATGTGGATTTGCAAATAAATGGAACGTGCTTGCGTCGTAGAGCGGCAAATGAATGAGAGATGTTACCTAGTGGAATGTGGTATGAAAAATTGTGAGAAATTCGTTCGGGAGGGGGGAGGGTAAGAAATTTTGTTTTGTGTACATGCCAGACATTATTGTGTTGTACTGTGATGCTGTGTAGGTATCATAGCCGACAAGTTCGTGGAGGACATTATCATGGAGCCAATAGCGATCGCAAGACACTACCTCAGAACGTGGTTCCTTGTCGACTTCATCAGCTCAATTCCACTCGATTATATCATACTCGCTCTGTCGCCCGACACCAACGTAACACAGATGATGCATGCAGGTGCCCGCAGCTTTCGTCCGAACTAGACTTACTTAGTTTGAGGTTAACTGGCGTAGGCCAAGATAAGTCAGTCACTTAATCAATCAGAAATTAGTGTCAAGCATACATTAAGTAAGGCCGGCAAGTGAGAAGTCAAATAAATTGTGACTCTTACATAAATTTGCATATATAAACCAATCACTACTTCGTACAGGAAGTAGTTTTACAGTGTTTAGGATTCTAGAATAATTCGGGCATAATAATGTTCTGTTGATTAGTAAATTAAAACGCTCATACGACATTTGATATTAATTAACAATGATTTGTTCATGCTACTGGGAATCTTATTAAAGTCTGTCTGTTACCAGCTTGCGAGCGGAAATTTCGGTGCATTACCTGTGTAATGAGTACATAAATGCCGACAGCGAGGGTCCACGAGAGAGATTGATTGCAGATGCAGATGGATTGATGATTCTTCGTTGTTACATCTGATGCAGCAAAAAGAAACCTGCGTACCGCATCCAGTTCGTGGCTGGGCAATGTATACCCAACCCAGCACAATCCTCCGTATTTCAAACGTAACAATCCACCCATCGAAAAGCAACGTATACCAACTTTCCACTGTCCCGTTATACGACGTACACGTGAGAGGCAATTAAACAAGCATAACGTCGTCGACGAAATACTGAAGAATTATTTTGGCACTATTTAGTGAAGAGCGTGCACAACCGGACTGTGGAGTGATAAATTGTCGCGTCGGATGGTCTTCACTGCATGACGACGTGTATAACGTGAATGATTTCGCACGCGGCAGAGAAACATTTTCAGAACGAGAATGACACAGCGCTGAGGCGGTGATCAAGTGCAGTCGGTGCTCGGTTCGTTATGGGCGAAGTGTCAGAATTCTGTGTTCGGACTGACTGATGCAGTGTACGAGCACTCGTCACGCGTGAACAGCAACGCAATAACGGCAACAACGAACGCCGCGCGCCGCGCCCGCATGATTGGCATCCGGCGTCAATCGCCGCCGCTCGGTGCATTCAATGGTGTGACGTCACTGGCACAGCCTCCTCATCATCCGGCACTCTGAGGCCGTGTTCGTTCGAACGCATCGATTTCCTCATCCGCACCGCATCACCCCGAGGTCGGTCCGTCTCGCGGGATGTCGCCGATAAGCGATCACCTCCAAATGAATACTCGTTATGAACAATATTGCGATTCTCCTGCCGCAGTAGCCGTCCGTCCGCGGCCAGCCCGTCAGCGTGCACGTTAGTTGACGCGAGGCGGAAAACGACGACAGCTGATGGCGATCTATGAGCCGCATTCGTCATAACGAGTCCGACTAGTTACACGCGGCACTCCGCGGGGATCGACCAACGCATCATTGTAAATAGATTTCTGCTGACGGCGGCGCGGAAACGGGACCCGGCTGGCAGCAGACACGCGGCGGTCGTTCGGCAGTTGGCACTGTCACAGGCTGACGTTCGACACACAGGCTTTCCATCACAGTCAACGTCGATCATTCGCCGCTGAAACTATGAATAGATGTATCTGGTCACGTGCCTGACAGTCTTTGACGCGCAGTCGCTGACAGTTTCCATTAGCCGACAGCAACACCGTCTTGGTTTAAGGTGTCGATAACGTCATAACTGACAGCACAGCTAGCTGTAAGGTGTGACCTTCGCTTTAACGATTCGTCTGTTTCATTGCCACGCGTGTCGCATACATCATCACTGCTTCTAGGTCAACAACCAGGCCATTTCCAGAAGTTTACAAGTATAGTATAGAGTAAAAATGTCGTGCATTTAGACAAAAGTGAAAATTAAAGTCAATTTCTGTTTTTTAAATGCGTATGCGTGAATACAGCAGTACAGACCTGGCATACTGCCACTGTAGGCATACTAACACCGAATTCAAAATAATGATGAATAGTTTATCGTTATTATTAGTTTAAAGTAGTTTAGCTACAACTATTCGCTTGTTATTTGGTTCACACGTTTAGCTAATATTAGTTATCGTCATATGCAGCAATTTTTGTTATACAGGGTGCTTCATTAACGTTCCATTTTTGTCAGAAAACCTTCTACACAAGCACATATCTCCATAATCTTTGCTCTCTCGCAGCTTTTAATCAAATGTTTGTCTTCAACGACAAATTTCATTGTTGCAGAACACATCTGCATGACGCCAGAACTACGACATTGACACCAAAAATATTTATTCATTAGTTTAGTAATTTTTATACAGTATAAGTAAAATGTACATTTACTCAGCTACGTTTACTGAAATTATTATGCAAATAAAACAAAAAGGCTTGTTTTTTTATTGAAACACAGTCTAGTTACAGTTATCTTTCTACCCAAGCGTAGCATAGTACAGTGATATGTACATGCGAGATCGCGCCATTTAGCTTTTATGCGGATGGAACTTCAGTCATTCCGTAGGCCCTTGTCACAGTTTGCTTTATATCAACAAGACCTGCTGTGACCTTGACCTTGACCCCATGACCTTCATATACGAACTTGACCCGTGTCCCTTGAAGACATCCGCACAAACTAAAAATGAACTTTCTGTATCAAAGCTTTCGAAAGTTATCGTATTACATACACAGGCCTACATACAGACATACAGACGTACAGTTAGAGAGACACCGAAAAAAGTACAACGCTGTTTCGCGCGGGTTGTAAAAAATCTTCTTAATCGAAATACCGAAGTTCGCCTGGAGAATTATTTCTACATCGCACTCGGTAAGTCATCGTCGCGCGCGGTGAGCGCAATATAACACTGTTGGACTCGGTGCATTATTGCCGTGTTCGTCTGCAGGTCGAGCGTTGCGCATGTTTCGACTCATAAAGTTGCTGAGTCTGCTGCGGTTGCTGCGACTGTCTCGTCTTGTGCGCTACATCACTCAGTGGCAGGAGGTCGGTCGGTTATCAATCAACCGTTCAATCAGTTGCTAGCTGAGTCGCTCTTCCATTCTACTCGGATGTAGGACATTTCCACCTCCTCCCTCCCTTCCTGGACGTTTCCTTCTCGGACACGTACCCCTGTCTCCTGGATAACACTACTTAACCGTCCCGAACCCCAAATGGATGTCTTTAGCAGGGATATCAAGGTCTCGAGACCACTTTTTTGATCTCGGTCTCGTCTCGGTCTCTCAGTAATTGCTCTTGGTCTCGACTTCGGTCTCATGAAGTACTGGTCTCTATCTCATACGTTTTGGTCTCAAGTCAGTGTTTTGTTAATACTCATATCTGGTCGTTATGAATATTTTTACCAGTGAAGAAATCGTCATCGTCGTCGATTATTCATCGTTTATTATTTCAAATATGTAATAGATAACAAAGCATGCCGATTTGTTCTACTTTCACATGCAATTGAATTGACTAGGTCTCGGTCTCGTAGTTTTTGGTCTCGTTCTCATAACAGTATGTTTGTCTCGGTCTCGGTCTTGGTCTTGCACTCTCTGGTCTCGGTCTTGACCTTGGTCTCACTATGTTCCGGTCTCATTTGCAAGCCTGGTCTCTCGTGAGTTTTTATATTTAGTGTTTGCCAGGGGCATGTATCGTAGGGAGAAAGTCTAGGGACAATGCCCGGATGTCTTTTAAACGGGCCTACCCCACCGCAAACAAACGCTATTGAACACACGCACTGTACATATACGAGCACAATCGCATCGTCACAGCTGTGCGGGGCGCTCTATGCGCGGTCGCGTATTTATTGGTTCCGTGACCTCGGGATCAATGGATGAAAAATTTCTTCATGCAGATACGAATATAAGCGCATGGAAGACGCAGACCATTGGCGATCGTGCCTTCGGCGTCGCTGCCGATCGTATGCGGAACTGCGTCACGCCGGACGTCAGTACGTCACTGTTTATCTTCCAGCGACGACTGAAGACGTTACTGTTTCAGCTGAAACGTCCACTGGATTTCAACGTCCGACTTTTTTTGACGTGATACTGTCATA
>Ga0209255_1000279_pt1 | contig 11349 bp, 9 predicted proteins | sample WorMetvaBAHAMAS2_FD_187394 | JGI IMG/M metagenome (GOLD analysis project Ga0209255, IMG submission 187394) | Marine gutless worms symbiont microbial communities from Max Planck institute for Marine Microbiology, Germany - Olavius vacuus... | ecosystem: Host-associated > Annelida > Digestive...
GCCGTCCGCGTCGAGCAGCTGAAGACCCGGATCAGGCTCTCCCTGCCGTCAGCTTGCCCGCACGCCCCGATGATCGCGCTCATGCTCCGCCGGATACATGCCCAAGGCCCGTGAAACGCGCGGCCAGCGCCGCCGACAAGCCCCGAACACCAACCCCCCAGGCGAAGACCAAGTTCCGGCATCATCCACACCCGGCAACGCCGGGCGATCCAGCGCGAAAACCCGAAACGAAGCCAACTTCATGAATAAATCGGGATAGAAGGCGGCGAGTGTGAACAGAACAAAAACAGAAAGTGTTGCCACGGGTGTTGCCAGAACAAACCGTGGTCAAGACGGCCCGTGATAAGTCTATGAAATCTTCGGAGGCGACGGCCGGAATCGAACCGGCGTGCACGGATTTGCAGTCCGCTGCGTAACCACTCCGCCACGTCGCCGCGAGGTGTGCTTCGGGCGCCGCATCGATCGGGGCCCGAACCGGATGGCGCGAGCCATAAATCGGTCTCTGACAGAAAGCAAGCGCCATACGGCGGCGCGGCAACGCCGGCTTTGCCAATCCGCGCTTGGCGGCGCAGTTTGTTGCGCCCCGCAGATGGATGTGGCAAGTAGACGAGGCTGGTGCAATCTCTTGAGCGGAACAAATCTATGACTGACTTCGCCGCCGCCCGCCAGGCCATGGTCGACAACCAGGTGCGGCCTTCTGATGTAACCCGCTACGCCATCATCGAGGCCATGCTCTGGGCGCCGCGCGAGTTATTCGTGCCGAAGGCCCGGCGCGATGTCGCCTATGCCGGGGCCGAGGTCGAGCTGGCGCCCGGCCGTGCGCTGCTGGAGCCGCGGACGCTGGCCAAGATGATCGAGGCGGCGCGGATCGGCCCGCAGGACCTGGTGCTCGATCTGGCACCTAGGTCCGGCTATTCCAGCGCCTTGATCGCGCGCATGGCCGAGGCGGTGGTCGCCATCGAGCCGGATGCCGAACTCGCCGCTTGGGCGCAGACGCTGCTGGCCGACGTCGAGGCCGACAATGTCGTGGTCACCTTCGGCGACCCGGCCGTGGGCGACCCGGCGCATGGACCGTTCGACGTGATCTTCATAAACGGCGTCATCGACCAGGTGCCCGACAGCCTGACGGCCCAGCTCAAGCAGGGAGGCCGCCTGGTGGCGTTGTTCCGCAAAGGCGGCGTCAGCCAGTGCTGCGTCCTGACCCGTGCGGGGGACGGCGTGTCGTGGCGCTACATTTTCGACGCCGGCGGGCCGGTTCTGGCGGAGTTCGAGGACAGCGGTGAGTTTGCATTCTGACCGGATCCGGGGGATCCGGCCAAGGCGCGGGGACACAAAAGAGCAGTGGAACTGCGAAGGGACAGTGAAGTGAACCGTCTGTTTGAATCGGGTCGCGCAGTGCAGGCGGGTGCGCTCTGCGTCGCGCTGGCGGCGGCTTCGTCATCTGGCTTCGTCGGTCAGGCCGCGGCCCAGTCGCTGGCGGACACCATGGTGGCCGCCTATCTCAACAGCCCCGAGCTCGCCGCCGGGCGCGCCGATGTGAAGGTGTCTTCCGAACGGGCGGTCCAGGCGCGCGCGGGCGGTCTTGTCCGCGTCGAGGGCCAACTCAGCGCCGAGGCGTTCACCCGGACCAACGCCAACCAGTCGGCGGCGAGGGTTCCCAACTATCCCACCGCGATGTCGTTGACCGTGATCCAGCCGATCTATACCGGCGGCCAGGTCGAGAACCAAACAGAGGCGGCGGAAACCCGGATCACCGCCCAGGAGGCCGTGCTGACGGCAACCGAGCAGCAGTTGCTGCTCGACGCGGTCACGGCCTTCCTAGACGTGCGCCGCGACGAGGAGTTCGTCGCTCTCGGCCGCAACAACGTCCGAGTGCTTACCGAGCAGCTCCGCGCTGCCCGCGAGCGCTTCGAGGTTGGCGAGGTGACCCGCACCGACGTCGAGCAGGCCCGGTCCCGGCTGGCCGGTGCGCAGAGCAGGCTGGCTGCCGAGAAGGGGGCGCTGGCGAACTCGCGGGAGACGTACAGCCGGGTTGTCGGCGGCTATCCCGGAGACTTGCAGCCGCCACCTCCGCTGCCTGACCTGCCGGAGTCCCAGGATGAAGCGGTGTCGATGGCGCTCCGTGACGACCCGCAGGTCATCGTGGCCCGGCTCCAGCGCGAGGCCACCAGCAGCGACGTCCGCGCGGCGATCGGCGCATTGCTGCCGCAGGTCTCGCTGCAGGGCCGGGTCACGGCCGGCGATACCTTCAACGACGGTTTGAAGGCACCGGAGACCGCCAGCGTCGGTGTGTTCGTGACGGTGCCGATCTACAATGGCGGGTTCAACTATTCCAACGTGCGCGAGGCCCAGGCTGCGGCCGAGGGGGCGAATGCCGACATCGACACGGCGATGCGGTCCGCGGTGCGCAATGTCGGCGCTTCCTGGTCGAGCCTCGACGTCTCTCGCGCCTCGATCCGGGCTGGCCGGCTCGAGGTTCGCGCCGCCCAGCTCGCCTTCGAGGGCGTGCAGGAGGAAGCCAAGGTTGGCGCCCGCACCACCCTGGACGTGCTCGACGCCGAGCAGGAGCTGCTGAATGCCCGCGGCGGGCTGGTCGCGTCGCGGCGCGACGAGCAGGTCGCCGCCTACAGCGTGATCGCGTCGATCGGCAAGTTGACGGTCGAGCATCTGGGTCTCGATGTCGGCGCCGCTGCCGATGCGGCGAGCTACTACGGATCGGTTCGCAATCGGAACTTCAGCTACGACGCCACTGATGATACGGTGTGGCGGACGACATGGCGGCCGTGACCGCCCTGCCCGGCCGGCTTCGGGCCGGTAGCGTCGCTGCGGTCCGGGCCGGGAATAGGCAGGCATGAGCACGGCCGACGAAGCAAGGAGGTCGATGGACGACGTGTTTTCCTCGCTGCGCAAGCTGTTGGGCCGTGGCAAGCCGGCCGAAGAGCCCGGACCGGAGACCTAATTGGAAGGACGCTCGAGTGAGGACCGCCCGGCCGCTGACGCGGCGCTGGACCGCTCTGCGGGCGAGGACGAAATCGCTCTGACGCGGCCGGTCGACGCCGGGGCGGAGGATGATGATGGCGACGACGACGCCTTGGTCCTCGCGCCGGCGATGAAGGTTGGTGGCCCCGGAGACGCGCCGGCACCTGCGCCGGAGCCGGATTCGGATTCGGATCGGCAAGAGGATTTGGAAACCGCCTCCGACGAGGATCAAGCGGAGCCGCTCGGCGAAGAAGGTGCGCCGCCGGAAGCGGTGACCGAGGACCTGTCCGTCGCGACCGAAGCCGCGGCACCGGAGGCTGAGCCAACCGCCGCCGAGCCGACCGAAGCGGAAGCGTCTCCGGACTGGGTGCGGCCGATCCGGGAGGTGAAGCGCGGCGCCGGGGGCGGCGATGCGCCGCCGGAGGACGTTGCCGAGGGCGCCGGACCGCTCCCCTGGGAAAGACCGGATTGGCGCAGCGGCCCAGATCAGGCGGCGGACGAAGAGGCAGCGCTGGCAGAGAGTCACTCGGGTTCCCCACCCTCCGACGCGGAGGCGGTGGAGGCCGAATTCCGCCGCTTGTTTGCCACCACGGAGAAACACCCAGCAGAGGAAACCGCTGCCGACGAAACCGCTGTGGAGGAAATCGCTGCAGAGGAGCCCGCCGCAGAGGAGCCCGCCGAGGCTAAACCCGCCGAGGCCGAACCCGTCGAGGCAGAAGCGGTTGCTGAGGTGCCAGAACCGGACGAGTCGACGCCGATCGAGCCGGAGCAAGTCGAGCCGGAGCTTGCCGGCTGGGACTCGACGGCAGAGGAACCCTCTGCGGAGGACCTCTTGGCCACCGGATCGGTTGCCGAGGAGATCGTCGACGCGGTACCTGCCGAAGATGCGGCGAGTGGGGAAGATCTGGCCGTGGGCGGGCTCGCCGCCGCGATGCCGTCGGTTGCCAAGCTGTCCGATACCGAGCTGTCCGAGGCCGGGCCGTCCGACGAAGAGCCGGCGGCGCCGGAGCCTGAATTGGAGGAGCCCGGGTCTGAGCCCGAGCCAGAACCCGAGCCGGTGGCGGCGCTCCCCGAATCCGCGGTCGACCCCGCGGCCCTGGAAGCGGCCGTCCGCCGGGTGCTACGCGAGGAGCTCTATGGCGGGCTCGGCCAGCGCCTGACGCAGGAGATCGCGCGCGTCGTCCGCGAGGAGATCGAGAAGACCTGGGGCTGACGGCGGCGAGCCCGCTGCGCGCCCTGCGCCCAGTCCGAGCCGGTCCGCGCTTCGCCCCTTTCCCCGGCGCGCGGCCCGCGCTATGAGACCCCCCGAGACAAGAACGCCCGACCAAGAAGACGAGCGGACTCATGGACAAGACCTTTGATGCGGCCGAGGCCGAGGGGCGGATCTACGCCCGCTGGGAGGAGAACGGCTGCTTCCGCGCCGGTGCCAACGCCTCGCGCGACGAGACCAACTGCATCGTCATCCCGCCGCCGAACGTCACCGGCTCGCTGCATATGGGCCACGCGCTCAACAACACCCTGCAGGACGTGCTGATCCGCTGGAAGCGCATGCAGGGCTACGACACCCTCTGGCAGCCGGGCACCGACCATGCCGGCATCGCTACCCAGATGGTGGTCGAGCGCAAGCTGGCCAACGAGGGCAAGCCGGGTCGGCGCGACATGGGCCGCGAGGCTTTCGTCGAGACGGTCTGGGACTGGAAGCACCATTCCGGCGGCCAGATCCTGAACCAGCTCAAGCGCCTCGGCGCCTCCTGCGACTGGTCGCGCGACCGCTTCACCATGGACGAGGGGCTGAGCCGGGCGGTGCTCAAGGTCTTCGTCCAGCTCTATCACGAGGGGCTGATCTACCGCGACAAGCGGCTGGTCAACTGGGACCCGCATTTCGAGACCGCGATCTCGGACATCGAGGTCGAGCAGATCGAGCAGAAGGGCAACCTGTGGAACTTCCGCTACTATCTTGCCGACGGGCTCAGCTACCGCCATCCCACCGCCCATGACGACGAGGGCAACCCGACCGAGTGGGAGGAGCGCGACTACATCGTCGTCGCCACCACAAGGCCCGAGACCTATCTGGGCGACACCGCAGTCGCGGTCCATGCCGAGGACCCGCGCTATGCTTCCCTCATCGGCAAGGACGTCATCCTGCCGATGGTCGGCCGGCGTATCCCGATCGTCGCCGACGAGCATGCCGACCCGACCAAGGGCACCGGCGCGGTCAAGATTACGCCCGCACACGACTTCAACGACTTCCAGGTCGGCAAGCGGCATAACCTGCGCCAGATCAATGTAATGGACTCGAAGGCTTACATGCTGCTCGAAGGGAACCCGGATTTCCTCGAAGGCTGCGAGCCGAGACCGGAAGCGATGCTGCTGCACGGCAAGGACCGCTACGAGGCGCGCGACATGATCGTGACCTTCGCCGAGGCGCAGGGCTGGCTCTACCGCATCGACACCGAAGTCCATGTCGTCCCCCATGGCGACCGCTCGAAGGTGGCGATCGAGCCCTGGCTGACCGACCAGTGGTTCGTCGACGCCGAGACGCTCGCGAAGCCCGCCATCGAATTTGTCAAGAACGGCACCACCGAGTTTGTGCCGAAGAACTGGGAGAACACCTACTTCCACTGGATGGAGAACATCGAGCCCTGGTGCGTCTCGCGCCAGCTCTGGTGGGGACACCGAATTCCCGCATGGTATGGGCCAAGGCTCAACAGCGACCCAGATTTCCATAATCCATCCGCCGGACCAAAGCCCTTCGTCGCGCAAACTGAAAGCGAAGCGGTGAAACTGGCAGAGCAATACTACCAGCGCGAGGTGGTCGTTTACGACGATGGTATTGGTTCTGAGGCGTTCCAATCAGCGTACGCCAACTTCGAATGGGCACAGCGCACCAATCTCAATCAAGACCTCTGGATCCAAGCTGCCCGGGGCCTTCCGACGACCCAGCTAGCTGATGGTAAGGCGCCGATCCACAGAGATGACGACGTCCTCGACACCTGGTTCTCCTCCGGCCTGTGGCCATTCTCGACCCTCGGCTGGCCTGACCAGACGCCGGAGCTCAAGCGCTACTACCCCACCTCGGTCCTCGTCACCGGTTTCGACATCATCTTCTTCTGGGTCGCCCGGATGATGATGGATGGGCTGCACTTCATGAAGGATGCCGACGGCAAGCCGCTCACCCCCTTCGACACCGTCTACGTCCACGCCCTGGTGCGCGACGAGCACGGCAAGAAGATGTCGAAGTCCTTGGGCAACGTCATCGATCCGCTGGAGCTGATCGAACAGTACGGCGCCGATGCGCTGCGCTTCACGCTCACCTCGATGGCGGCGATGGGGCGCGACATCAAGCTCGCGGTCAGCCGCGTCGAGGGCTACCGCAACTTCGGCACCAAGCTGTGGAACGCTGCCCGCTTCGCCGAGATGAACGAGTGCAAGCCGGTCGCCGGGTTTGACCCGCGCAGCGTCACGCAGACGGTCAACAGGTGGATCGTCGGCGAGACCGCCCGCGTCGTCTTGGCCACCCAGGCGGCGCTGGAGGGTTTCCGGTTCAACGACGCCGCCGGCGGGCTCTACGCCCATATCTGGGGCGTCCTCTGCGACTGGTATGTCGAGTTCTCCAAGCCCCTCTTGCAGGGCGACGACGAAGCGGCGCGCGACGAGACCCGGGCGACGATGGCCTGGGCGCTCGACGAGTGCCTCAAGCTCCTGCACCCGATCATGCCCTTCATCACCGAGGCGCTATGGGGCCAGATCGCCGAGCGCGACAAGATGCTGGTCCATGCCGACTGGCCGGCGCTGCCGCTCGACCTCGCCGACCCGGCGGCGGATGCCGAGATGGGCTGGGTGATCCGGGTGATCGAGGGCGTGCGCTCGGTGCGCGCCGAGATGAACGTGCCCGCCGGGGCCCAGATCGAGATGGTGGTGACCGGGGCAGGGGCGGCGGTCGGCGACCGGCTAGCCCGCAACGGCGAGCTGATCCGCCGGCTGGCCCGGCTCTCGGCGATCACGCCGGCCGACCACGCCCCCAAGGGCTCGGTGACCCTGGCGCTCGGCGACTGCGCCCTCAGCCTGCCGCTGGCCGGGGTGATCGACGTCGCCGCCGAGCGGGCGCGGCTGGATAAGGCGATGGCCAAGCTGGCCAAGGAGATCGGCGGGCTCGACGCCAAGCTGGCGAACGAGAAGTTCCTCGCCAAGGCCCCGGAGCACGTCGTCGCCGAGCAGCGCAAGCGCCTGGCCGCCGCCGAGGCCGAGCGCGGCAAGCTGGAGGCGGCGCTGGCCCGCCTTGCCGAGCTGGGGTAGGGCGGGGTTTCATCCCGCCCACGACCGGCGCCGCAGAATCCCATCCCACCCTCGGGCGGGGGAAGCGTTCTGGCGCAGCGGGGAGGTGAGCTTGCCGGTCAGCCCCGCTGCCGTTCACCCGCGGTTCGGCACCACCTCGTAGCCCGGCTCCTCCGGCTCGTCGTCGACCATCTCGGCCGGGAAGCCGGGGGCGCGGATGTCGGCGCCCGTGGCCTCCTCCAGCCGGCGGATGATGTCGTCGGACTGCGCCCGCTGGCCGTAGCGAGCGATGCCGTCCTTGAAGATCTCGATCATCAGCGGGCTGATCTCCAATGGCACCCCGGCCCGGTCGGTGATGGTCTGGAAGAGGCCGATATCCTTCAGCACCAGGTCCATGGTGAAGTTGATGTCGCGCGAGCCGTTCAGGATCACCTGGCTCTCGGTCTCGTTCACGAAGCTGTTGCCGGACGAGATGCGGATCGCCTCGTAGGTGGTGGCGAGGTCGAGTCCGGCCCGCTCCATCGTCACCAGCGTCTCGCACATCGTGAGCAGGTTGGCGGTGGCGAGGTAATTCGTCATCACCTTCAGCACCGATGCCGAGCCGAGCGGGCCGGTGTGCAGGACACGCCTTCCCAACGTCGCCAAGATCGGCAGAATCCGCTCGAAGGTCTCGCGCTAACACCCTGTAAAGATGTAGATATTTCACGTAGATGCCCGGTGGAAACCGCCCGAGACCGAGCAGTCGACCGGCGCGGCGCCTGTCGCCTCGACCAGCGCGCCGAGGCGCTTCACCTCGGCCTCGTCGGTGGTCGACATCTCGGCCCAGATCTTGCCCGGCGCCAGCGCCGACAGGATGCCGGCCTCGGCTTCCATCACCGCAGACGAGGCGGCGGGCGAGGGCAGGCAGGTGATGACCAGATCGCAGGCGGCGGCCATCTCGGCCGGGCTGTCTGCCCATTTGGCGCCGCCATCGAGGAAGCGCTGGGCAACGCCGCGGTCGAGGTCGCGCACGGTCAGGTCGTGCCCGTTACGCAACAGCGACCCGGCCAGCTTGCCGCCCACGTTGCCGAGGCCGATGAATCCGATTTTCATTGTCTTGATAGATCATTGTCAGGTTTTGTTAAGATGCCCACAGGGTCGGCGAGCCCGCCGCCGCCGGCTCGCCATGCTCGCTGAGCAGGAAGGTACGGCCGTAGCGGTCGCGGCCGTAGTCGGCATCGATGGCCGCGAACCCGGTGCCGTAGACCAGCGACGAGGCGTCAACCTCGAGCGCCTCGATCACCGAGGCATAGAGATCGATCGACGCGTCGGTCTCGTCGTCGCGCCTGAGAACCGTGGTCTCGGACTTGGCCACCAGCCCCAGCCGTTGGCCGACCCCGAGCAGCACCGCCTCGTCGAACCAGTCCCACATCGGCACCCGGTCCGGGATACCGCGGGCGAGGGCGGTGAGGGTCCGTTGCTTGCCGTCCATGAGCTCTCCTCCCAGCCAGAAGGGGTGTCAGAAATCCGTCGGCGCCCCGCCCTCGGCCTTGCGCCGGGTGACGAAGGCGTCGAGTTCCTCCTGGACGCCCGGGTCCATCGGCGGCGCCTCGAACTCGGCCAGGATCGCCTTCCAGATCCGGTTGGCCCGCTCCGGGGTCTGCAGCGCCCCGGCCTCGGCCCAGGTCTCGTAGTTGCGCCAGTCGGAGAGGAAGGGGCTGTAGAACGCGGTCTCGTAGCGGTCTTGGGTGTGCTGGATGCCGAAGAAATGCCGCGCCTCGTTGCCCTCGGCGATGGCGTCGAGGGCGAGATCGTCCTCGCCGAGGCCGATCGGCCGGTTGTAGGCGATGATCTGCTGCAGGGTCTCGCAGTCCATCACGAACTTCTCGTACGAGGCGCAGAGGCCGCCCTCCAGCCAGCCGGCCGAGTGATAGACGATGTTGGCGTGACCCGAGGTGCAGGCCCAGAGCGAGAACGCGCTCTCCCACGCCGACTGGGAGTCCGGTGCATTGGAGGCGCAGGCGTTGGAGGCGCGCAGCGGCAGGCCGTAGTGCCGCGCCATCTGGCCCGACATCTGGGTCGCGCGCATGTATTCCGGGGTGCCGAAGGCGGGGGCGCCGGTCTTCATGTCGACATTCGAGGTGAACGAGCCCATCACCACCGGGCAGCCGGGCCTCACCAGTTGCAGCAGCGCAATCGCCGCCAGCGCCTCCACCGTCTGCTGTGCGATGGCGCCGGCCAGGGTCACCGGGGCCATGGCGCCAGCTAGGGTGAACGGGGTGACAATCACCGGCTGGCCCCGCCGCACCATCCGCATGGCCCCGTCGAGAATCGGCCAGTCGTGGATCAGCGGCGAGGTCGAGTTGATGTTGGTGTACATCCGCGGCGTAGCCTCGAACTCGGCATGGCTGAGCCCGCCGGCGATGCGGACCATCTCCATCGCGTCCTCGACCCGCTCGGTGCCAAGCGCGTAGCAGTGCATCACCTTGTCTGTCAGCACCAGCTTGTCGCGGAGGCAGTCGAGGTGCCGGGTCGAAGGGTGCAGGTCGACCGGCTCCGCCGGGTAACCGCCCATCAGGTGAATGCAGTTGAAATGCTGGCTGAGTTTGACTAGGTCGCGGAAGCTATCCTGCGTTCCGGCGCGGCGGCCGCGGTCGAGGTCGGAGCAGTTCGGCGGGCTGGAGACGTTGACATAGAGCTGGCAGCGCCCGCCCACGGTGACCTGCCGCGCCGGGCTGCGCGGGGTGATGGTGAAGCTGGACGGCGCCTTGGCGACCGTCTCGCGCACCAGCGCCCGATCCATGCGGACGCGCGGCGAATCCGGGTCGACATCGGCCCCAGCGGCCTTGAGCACGGCCCGCGCCTCGTCGTGCAGGAAGTCGATGCCGATCTCCTCGATGATGCGCATCGCGGCGTTGTCGATCGCCGCGATGCCCTCGGCGTCGAGCGGCTCGGTCGGGGCATCGAGGATTTCCGGGATCTGCTAGGGAAGCTGAGCGATGGCGCCGCCGGCGCCGCGGCGGGTGTTGCCTGAACGGCCGCCCGAACGCCCGCCTGGCCGACCGGGTGTGCGCATACGCTTTGGTGTCTCAACGGCCGGGTCGGTCATGCGTGCCTCGTTGCTGCGGTTACCTGCTCACCGGAGCGTTAACGGCGGAATCCAGGGAGTCCCGCCGGTCTGCGGCAGTTGGCGTCGCATTTCGACCAGAATGGCGTCAGCCGCGCCGGTCGGCCAGCAGCGCCGGAAGGTGTTAGATCGAGGGCAGCACGTGGTCGGCGTGCGGCGCCAGGTCGTCGCGCTTCGCCGGGCCGGTGAGCACGGCCACGGCCATCGCGGCGCCGGCATTGCGGGCCAGCTCGAGATCGTGGCGGCTGTCGCCGACCATCACCACTTCGCCCGGCGCGAGGCCGGTCGCCGCGGCGAAGGCCAGCAGCACGCCCGGCTCAGGCTTCATCCCATGGCCGCTGTCGTAGCCGGCGACGAAGTCGAAGGCGCCCGCCGCTCCGGCGATGTCGAGCTGCAAGAGGGCGCTGCGTTCCGAATCGTTGGTGGCGACGCCGAGGGCGTAGCCGTCGGCCCTGAGGCCGGCGAGCAAGGCGAGCTTGAGTTCGCTGACCTTCAACCGGGCTTCGGCCAGACAAACAGTCGGGTAGTCTCCGATCCACGCGGTGCGCTGCTTTCCATCGTGCCGATATGCAAGGCGGAAAACCTTCTTTCCCGATGGCATCACGTCGATGAACAATCCCCCACCATCGGAGCGCCGATAGCGATTTTCCTCGGGTTTGAATGACTTGACCTCCGTGTCCGTGAGTGGCACGGCGTCTCACTCTCTCCATAAATCGGCGTTGTCCGACATCCGGGGTTGTCCAACAAATCGGTGAGATTCTAACGCGTCTGTCCAACACTTGTTCAACAAATCAGGTCATGTCTTTTTTCCGTGTTGGTCAAGCTGCGAGCATTCTCTGCCATGCGTTGTTTTGGGCGGTGGCTTGGCCGGCGAGCCGTGCGATGAACCATGCGATATAGACGGGGAGGTTCTTTCTGGCCGGTCCGCAGAACGGCCGGATGAAGGCCTTGAAGCGGCTGTGCAGGCTGTTGACGGTCTGGATGTGGAA
>Ga0209255_1000280_pt1 | contig 11341 bp, 2 predicted proteins | sample WorMetvaBAHAMAS2_FD_187394 | JGI IMG/M metagenome (GOLD analysis project Ga0209255, IMG submission 187394) | Marine gutless worms symbiont microbial communities from Max Planck institute for Marine Microbiology, Germany - Olavius vacuus... | ecosystem: Host-associated > Annelida > Digestive...
CTGTGATTGATATAAAAGAACGCGCGAGACTTGCGGCACGTGAAAACGACGCCAATGTCGACGAAAGTCTAGCTCTCGAAAACATCAGAGAATTCCTACGTGTTAATGCCTATTGGGAAAAGCGCGACATGCTTCCAGGAAGCTCGAAGATTGGTGCAATATCCGATGCCATATACGGAAGCCGTAAAGTGATGCTGGTTGTTAGCTCGGAGTATGTGAGAGATGGGCGTCGTGCGTACGAGATTGAGATGGCTGTTGATAAAAGTTGCAGTGCTCACCGTCAGCTGGAAGACATCGTGATCGTTCTTCTCGACAAGGAAGCGGCGCTGCAGCTTCCAGCGGAACTGCGCACGAAGATCGAAGATGCGTTGGAATGGACACCGGATGACCAGGATGGACAGGAACTGTTCTGGCGACGACTGCAGGATCTACTGCATGCCGACGACGTCCCACTGCTGAATGTTTGAAACTTTTTGGCATATAGTAGGCCCTATCAGGCTTGTTCATGAGACCAGAACACAGTGAGACCAAGGCCAAGACCGAGACCAGAGAGTGCGAGACCGAGATCAAGACCGAGACCGAGACCAAAAAAGTGGTCATCCCTGTATAGTATACGAAACTAAACATTGTTACATACGTTTTGTACAGTGGTGTATTTTTTGCATACATAAGCAGCTGCCCGACAACCGTAGGCTACTGTAGGCTGTAAGGTAAGGTAAGGTAGGATAAACGTGGATTTGTATAGCGCCTTGTCGTGATCACACCTCTAAGGCGCTCAGGTATGGCACGCGTTCTCAAGGGATCTCACAGTTTTACCTGCACACCCCGCGTTTATCAGCTAACGGAATGTTAAGCTTATTATTATTATATCAACGAGGTCCGTTGCCATTAGGTTACTGATATACGTTCCAGCTGTGGGCTAGGGAGTGGCCAAGTGGTTAGCGCTACTCTGCGGTATGCAAGAGGACGCGGGTTAGAATCCCGGCAGTGACGAAATTATTTGTAAACATTTATCGTATTTAAGTTTATCATATGTTTAGTATGCATGCGATTTCGTTGCTTCTGTTAGTATTAATTAAGTTAAACGTATATCGCTTGCAGCTTAATATACCCGTGTTCAGCCTGTTGTTATGTTTGGTTGTATACTTGCTTTGTGTTCGGTTGTATATCTGCTGTCTTGCGTGACAGCTTGTGTTGTTGGTTATTGATTGTACTTGTATACTTAGCGGTTTGTCTACAGTATAATAAACGAAGATTATTATGATTATTATTAAGACCATAACGACAACATAACAAGAGCTACTCACGTTCGGATGAATGCATTGCTTATTATCATCATCATCATCATCATCATCATCATCATCATCATCATCATCATGAACTTTATTAGGAGTTGATAAACGCAATTGGACAATAGAAAGCGATAGAAGTAATAAAGCATGAAAGTAACATACATGTAGTTAAGCTAAGAGCTACAACAGCTACACACATGAGGCGATCAATCATCAACAGTTTTTGGTATAAAGTCCGTATAAGAAAGTCTAGATTTATGTTGTTAATTACTGTTCTGCGTTACTTAGTCTGGTGACATGTGACACTGCTAATGATAGGCCTGTTATGCAATACTGAACTTCTACTGTTTGTGGAGTAATGTCGGATTATTTAGAATGCTGTACAGTATACGCTGTGTGTTATTAGGTTGTGGTTGTTTACGTCTGAAAGTTATGTGATTAAGTCAATCTGTCATATTGTGAACATCTGTCTAAGAATGCTTTGTACATGTAGTTTATTGTGTGTTGCTCTTCTGTTAGGTTGAAAGGGTAAGATGCAACATTTTATTGCGTAACTGTCTCCAGATAAATTGCATCATTTACTATATTAGTTGTTTCAACCTTGTGACATACTTATTGCTGATTAACATTGCATAATGTTTGTATTTGCAGTGTCGTCTTATATTCTGCAGTAACAACTAGCACTATTGTTTCTTCAGTTTTCAGCTCAGCTGGCTGAGCTAATAGTATAACCGGTCAAAAACTGTCAGTTTGTTTGTGTGTCACAGTGTGTGCCTGTGTGTTAACCACGGTGGAACAGATCATAACCGCTACACGTAGAGACTTGTAATCCTGCACGCACCTGCTGATGAACTCTGATTTAAAAAACGAAACAAAAACTAGATCAGTCTGACCTAGTTAACTGGGTTTGTAGGTCATCTTGCTGAGCCAGCTGAGCTACACAGCCCAAGGGCTGCTTGTTCATGTGATTTATGCTGCTTTGCAACAGGTATAATTTGCCTCAAGCACATCATCCTTTGTGCGTATTGTAACGTGGTGGAGTGGTCCTGGTGGGAATCAAGCCTTATCTGTAAGACCAACTAGTTTCCTTCAGTGCTTTGACACTGTTGGTTAGGTCGTATGACCTGTAAAAATCGTCCCCGAAATGACCTATAATGTGTCGAGTGGGACGTTAAGCCTCTACACTACTACTACTACTAGTGCGTTCCGCTTAGTCGACGCATTGTGTGACGTCTGCATTGTGAGCTTGAAGAAGGATTGCTTTGTGTGTATTTATAGTGTAGGAATGTTTTGTTGTGAATTAGTCAGTAGGTGTGAAATATTGCGTTATCTGTCTATAGTTGACTAATTTTATACATTCTTTAATATGATAATATTGCATTAGTTACGTTAATACAACTCTTCTTTGTTGAAGAAGTCATTTCGTAGTCATTTCTCACGTTCTAGTTAAGTCAGTGCATTGTACTATGTGCAGATATATTGTGAACTTGAAAAAGCAGCGTTTCGTTGTGTAGTATAGCGTAGAGATGTTTTTGTTATGAATTAGTTAGTAGTTTTGAGTTATCGTTATCTGTGTATAGTTAATTCACTAAGCTTGCTTATACATTCTTTAACATGATGGTGTTGCATTAGTTACATTAATACTAGTTTACTTCCTTGAAGAAGTTCTGTACTTGTGTGTCGTTATTGGGAATAAAATGTAGCCTGCTCAGATACTGCGAGCTGTGGCTGTCCATATGTCGTTAAAGAGACTAAGCTCACTGACAGTATTTTTGATACATCCTATATATGTAGGCCTGTATGGTATATCAAGGTCAGAAAAAGCTTGTGGATATAACTGGAATATGATTGCCACTTTCTTAACTACATTAACACTGCATTTTCTGTCACTCACAGTCACAGGATGTAGTCTACATTGTCACATAAAAACTGGGCAGATTTATTTTTATGATATGATAACATCAGCAAGTGTGTACCAATTTGCACATTTCTTTTTGTGTTGCAACCAGAAATTCCCTGTGGTAAGGTCCTTCTATACAGTAATCCGCTGCATCATAACTTTGTCATTGCACTAACCCTGAGAAAGAGCCAGCCAGTACTATTAATACCGATACTATCATGACGTTTCAGTATAAAGCAACAGTATTTAATGGAAACATTAGACATAACAAAGCAACGCGACTAAACATGTAAAAGTGCATAGAATGTTTAAATTCCCATTTATTGTACAAAAAGTAAGTGTTTTTATTCCACTGAACACTTTCAGATATATTTTCTCAAAACTTTGCAGTATATTATATTGTTCAACAGTTGTGTTTAATTTCATGCAAAAATATGCATGCAATGCTGAAATATCAACAAAAGTCAGGGGCTTACATTTTAAAAGTTGTTTAGAAGTATATTGCATAGCACCCACTGTCGTCAGTTACTTCCCCCATTAAAGTTTAACCCTATGAAACTGGGCACTTCTCATTGCGCTTTTGCTCTCCGCTACTGCTATTATAACCTCTACAAACATTCATTTTTGTTCTACGATGTATACTTGACGGGGAATATTAATTGCTTGTGCTGATGCTTTTGCTTCTATTCGTTGTTTCGTGTATTTCTGTTTTTTTTTAAATTTAATTTAATGTTTCTTTCCTCGTTAATGCTGTATTAGTTACACACACATTTTCACAAACGTAGTTTGCTCTATTTTGCTATGGCTATTGTGTCTCATTTTCTGTGCTCCTTGATGGCATTTGACTATCAAGAAACAAAAGGATTACTTACTTACTTACCAATTTACAACCGGAACACATTTGGAATCTAGCCTGATTAGTGCAGAACTGGTGCACCAGTGACCTGTTTTCTATAGCACATCCCTGAGGTGCGTCCTTCTTGGCTACGCCGATGCACTGCTGGTTCGTTTCGTCGAGCTGTGATCTACCGGGTGGTGATGAGCTAGGATAGATTAGTGAATACAGCGACGAGCAAAAAGTCGGCACACTTGACACGTACAGCAATTACGGGCAGGGAGCACCCGAGTTGCTTCTTGCTCGTAATTGCCGTACGTTACCGATAAACCAGACTGACAATGGCATGTATAGTAGGCCTACACTGCACCCAGATGATTCTGTTACTGAATATGATATTGGAATTACGCCCAAATGAAAATAACGAATGCTGCTGCTGTCGGCTCGTGCTTAAAATGATGCCATACACCTTCGAATGCTTGACAAAATGTCTCTTATTTGACGTCCATCATCGATAAACGAAGTTTTGTGAACACCAACAATATCGAAATTTCATCACATATTTTCATGGAAACAAATACAATGCCATAATATATCTTACCCTAATTTTAAGTAAAACGACAGTTACCGTCATAGGCGACAGCTTTTCTTCTGAAATGATATGAAAGTACACTGATTTTAAGTGCGTTCGAAAACCGACTAAGAGCCGCCTTAGTCTAACACACCATGGAAACAAATCCAGCCGTTGAGCAGAATAGAAACATTAAAAGACTAAAGTTGCATCGTGGCATGTTAGTACCTTGTACTTTAATGTACGTAGGATATCGCAAATGTCAGACTGAATTTGTAATTAAAGGTGCAAATTCTTCCAGGTGCGATACGTCTATTGAAGCTTTTCTCTAATTATGCGCATTAGCACTTTCTGCAGTCGGAAAGTCGGCTCGCATGGTTACCGTCACGAGCACAGGTATATGAAGCATTAAAGAAACGTCAGCAATGTAACTCGAGTTCTAATGCAAACTGTTTTATGTAAATTATTTCAAACACTAACTGGATCCGTCCGAGGCGAAAAGCATTGGCGGATCCAAGGAGGGCCCCATCATGGTTTTAGGGAAGGGCCTGCCCCCTCCCCAGGCTGCAGAAGAAATTGTTAAAAGTCGGTAGGTTTTTAGGACGGCACAACCTCACTCAAATGAAAGGCCCAATGGAAACGCAGAGTTCCCGATAGTTCCCATATTCTTTTAATGGAGAACAAACACAGGAAATTCTTCGTCATTTAGGCACTCAAAAAGGTACAAACTTATGCTTAAAATGCATCAAAATACGTTAAAATACGTTTGACGGCCGGGCTCTTCCCGGGCCCGCTGGGGAGCTTAAGCGCTCCCCAGACTCCCTAGCCGCAATCAAGGGGGTCCTACTTCTAAGGGGAGAGCAGTAAAGGGAAGGGAGGGGAGGGGAAGGAATGGAAAGAGAGGGGGAAGGAAGGGGAGATAGGAAAGGAAGGGAAGGGATGTTTCCCCCTAACGTTGAGTCCTGGATCCGCCAGTGGCGACAAGCATTAATAGCGTACACATAGCCTTTGTGTGCATCTCCGCCTTAATCCAATACAATATTCAATGTAACAAAATATATAACAAAGAACTTTGCAGAGCAGACACAGGACAGATGGATGAGCAGACAGACGAAAGAAAGAGGACGCGCGCAGTACAGAGTCATTAATGTTGCTAGTTATAGGCAGTATTAATGTAAATGGTATTTACTTCGAGAATAAAACCAAGTTCAGCGGCAGTAAGTTGATGCTTATGTCCATTATATACCTGGTGGGCCAAAAAAACTGCATAAATTTAAAAGTTTATAATCCTGTGTATGACGATGTAGAAAAGCGATCCATACATCAAAATGTTTAGTACGTTATTCAGAGTAAGACCGGTGTTTTGAACCTTATCACAGTTAAATATTCTTTGCACTAGTCTAATGAAACCATGTAACACTCAAATAATGATTCGCCGTTTACATGTGACGGGCATTCTACTTTTTTCAAGCGTACCGGATTTCATTGAAGTGGTGTAATCAGTACATTAAAACATTTTATCAGGAATAAGGATGCTGTTTCAAATTTCACTGCAGCTGAATATTCTAAATTAGTCCTATACCACACTGAAAATAACAATTTTCCGTTCATGTGCTTCCACGTACCAGAGTTTATCGAAGCAAAAAACTTCCCACGGGGTACAGTTCATACTTCATTTCTTGCTGCAAAAAATGTATTGTCAAAAGACCCGAGACGCTGATCGTCTGAAGCGCATTTTGTTCATTATTGCGCCCGATAAGTCAGAGCACAATAAAAGGGACGTAAAACCAACTGCTAAAACGAGCAGCCATGGTGATTCTGGTATATATTTGACATGATAAATTTGTATCGACCTACAGATGTTCATAATAAATACTGATTGTGAAATTTGATGGAATTGTGTGCAAGAATAGAACGTTGCGCTTAAATTTATTAGTATTTTCAGTGGAGGACGGTTTTTAAACTTGCGCAAAGAATACCTAAATGTGGTGACATTTAAGATATAGTCTTACTCTAGATATAGAACTAAACATGAAAAACTTTTCTGCATCATCATATGCAGGAGTTACAAAGTTGTAAAAATGGTTCAGTTCTTTTGGCCCACCCTGTGTATATCATTTGGGTCTTTTCGTCGTCGGTCTCATCCTCCGCACACCGGCTTCATCGCGATCATGTTCTCGGCGCAAGTCTTGGGTAGTTGGATGACCTTCAGCAGCGCCTCCTCGACGGCGTCGAGTGCCTTGATGCAGGCGCTGAACGGCAGCAGGATGACGTAGAACCAGTCGAGGAAGAGTGCCAACCACAGCGACAACAGGATCAAGAAGAACCAAACGATTGCCCACAGGATGCCTGGGCACAGACCGCCGGCACCGCCGCCTTCCCCTTCACCCATTGAAACCGCTTTTGTAGTAGTAGTAGTAGTAGTAGTAGTAGTAGTAGTATTAGTAGTAGTAGTAGCTGCTCTCCACCGTGTATTTCACGTAGATGAAAGTGATGCTCAGTGATGCTCGCTAACGTTAATTCCTGCAGTAAAACAGAGCACATACGATGTAGTACATAGGATAGATGTTCATCCCGAGCAGCAGTCTAATACACACAGGCATAAGTATCTGTGTGTGTGGGTATATGAATATGTTTGAAAAATATATTATTGACGAATTGGATATTGTACACGGAAATTTGTTTAGTTAAGTTATTTAAGTTATTCGTTTGTTGTATTATTTTTTTGCATATCTACCATGTACTGGTGAATAAAGATCATTATATACATCCGGACTTGGAGCACCGAATCGCTTTTTAGTGCAATGATAATTTGTTGCAAGTCTATTTTAAATTTTACCGCCAACTATCTAAATCCTTTTGAATTTTTCTAGTAAATCGTTAAGAACTATTTTATCTATGACCTTTTAATCTTTGTAATTACCTTTATATTTTGTGTATTTTATATTCTGTGTATATATTTATGTACTAAGGCCACCCTAAGAGCTTGTCTGAGCCAGACGTGTCTTGTTCAGCGACCAGCCTGACCAGGTCGATTTCTTATACTGCATTATTGCATTATTATTACTGAACGAAAAAAGTGATCAATGGATTGACACTGACCGAGATAGAAGTATTAAAATTAATTAATTTAAAATGCCATAATGGTATCTCGAATGTTTCCAGATTTACACACCAGTGGCTGCGTCACAACAGAGCGACACTTAGCAGGCAGAGTTTGCGCCCCTTTTCGCAGCTTTTTTGTTAATTATTATAGGGTTATCTCACGAACAAAAATACGCCGATGTTAGATGAACTCTATTCGCCTACATGTGCTATAATCACTGGGCCTCGTTATTTCACTATCACGCTACGTTATGTATATACGTGTACTTAAACAGCAACAGTAGATTTTTTTACAGTCCACTTTGCCGGGAACAAACGTTTGAAGCTAATTACAAAGCGAGTCGTGCTCACTGCGTACAACGACAGTAGTGAGGATGTAAATTAATTGTAGTTGATTTTAAAAAAAAGAAAACACGGTGATCTGTGCGTTGGAAACCATATCTCGATGTCTACCCCGTACACATATGTGTACTGTTGTTGATTATACAAAAAAATAAATTGCTTGCTTTAATTTACCTGTAGTGTCAGCAGCGAAGATGTCGCGGTCAGCCAGTGAACGTGTCTAGGACCTGAGTTGACCAACTTGTCGCCTAGCAGGTCGTCGATCAGAGGTCAGTGTACATAGTAGTACGCCGTAGACCCGACACATACGAGTCAGCGCACCTTGCACGGCGTTCGTGGCAACCCGGTAAACATTATTGATAGCGTGCGGCGGGCAGGGTCTGGCTTCGCGCCATCAGCTGCCGTTTGCCGTGGCGGCCTCCCCTCACCCACCCTGCTTCGCCCTCCCTCGCCCTCACCCTCCCCAGCAGTAGTCATTTCTATGAGCACGACGATCATTACAAGCTGTGATCATGACGAACAGCACAAAACAGTTCGTCATGCAGGCCCGTACAGAGGGTCCTTGGGGTTGCGAAGAACCACATAAATTCTAAAACGTGAAACAACACTCCAAACTTCAACCATCGTTGTTCACATTGTTTATTTTTCTTATTTTTCTTTCTTTTTATCATTTTACTTTGTGTACCTCGTGTACGATTTTCATTTTAAATAAATAAAATAAATATTGCCTTATCGAGTTTTCGTGATGTTAGTTTTTGGCGGTACAACGTAGTTAAGCGCGGCATTTGCTATCAGAATGTCTGTCCGTTCGTCCGTCCGTGCGAATGTGAATAGAGGCATTTATTTTATCAGTCGGAACGCAATGCACTGGTTTAAGTCAATTAAATGATTGTAACAATATATGTTATTTCCTAAAGTCAGTAAAATCAGTGTTCATAGTTGTAGTGTAACATATCACTGAGTAAAAGTTATGCTGCACATTCAATACCTGTAGGCCTAGTTTGTGTGCTAGGTTGAATCTGAGAAAAAAAAAGGTTTGTGGCTCTCTGTGCATATGAAATCAGTCGTAAAACAATGATTTTTCCACGAATTCGCATTCAACAACAAAGCACTTAAAACATTCGTCGAATTTCGAATCTGTTGAAAATGTTCGTTCGAACGGTGTCGAATTCGAATTCGAACTTCGTCACATCTCTACAGACATGTAACAATGGCATTCGAATCGACAATGCGCAGGTCAGTGTTTGGCTTCAACTGCTGCTGCTGCTGGCATGCCAGTGAGCATTCACGGTTGCCCGGATGCGTCCTGATCATTGATCACACACCTATTGGCGTAACCACTGGAGACGATCAATTAATTATTGATTGAACATTAAACAAAAGGTCATTAACATCGATAGCTGGGGCTCGGATAAAAGAAGTGCCACAATCTGTAACTGCCATTATGTTTAATCATACCGCATAATAACAGTAACGTTATCCCATCTGTAACTGTTAGATTGAAATTCAGCAACATATAGGATCGTGAAAGGAAACTGAAATGCCATGATACGGCAAAGCGTATGTGTATGTGTTGAATGCTTTAATGAATCTCATGATGGTAATTCGGTACTTTATTCTGCACCAAAAACTCTTCCATTAACAGGTGATTCAAAATCAAGCACCAGAAAAACACAAATAAGTTCATAAATTATAATACTCATCGGCAATGTACCAGACAGCTGGTTTATTTCACATACAGTTGCACTCTAGAACCAGTCAACCACTTTTCAAGTTTGCGTGAGCGTGATGAACGTTCGATGACTTTATTAATTGCTTTGACTGTTATTGTTTCGATTACTGTTATAATTGTAATGATGAATTGATTGATTATTGATTAGTAATGATATCTGGTAGTTGTTGATCGACAGATCAAGTCAGATCGAGTTAGTTCTCTAAGAACTGTAGGTCGTACATGTAGGCCTATATATATGCTGTCCACGTTAGCTGCGAGTTTTGCATGCTACCGTGACCGCACCGCGAAGGCACTGAACTTACACCTCGAACTAGGCTCGAAGTAGTTACTCTAGGCTTACTTACCTATAGTTTAGCTGAAAAGGCCGTTCAGAAGTTCAGTTATGCCTGATCTTAATTACTGTTGGCCGTGCTAAAACATTCATCTGATTTCGTACAATAGACATTTTTTGTTGACACATGTACTTGTAGATCTGTTGCATATAACATATAAACCAGGCTACCTTATTAAATCTGATAACATTTCACAGGAGACACGAATTCCAACTACTCTTATTTATGTGCATAATTAGTGGAAACAACATTGCTTTCTAATCTAAAGCCGACCACCCGCAAATGCGTGAATTTAGTTACGCTTTCGGTCACGTGACAAAGATGGCGGTCACACCATTCGATCCGCTGTAGCCGAAAACGCCATGATACACGCAAACCTCGTGGGTCTATCTTTTATAACCGGAGTTATGGGCGATCAAAGTTTTACATTGGGGGAATAGGGATGGGGGCGACTGAAAACGCGGGACTGGAAAACGCGGGACTGGAAAACGCGGCACCAGACTGCAGGGGTGGAAAACGCGGGACTGGAAAACGCGGCACCAGACTGCAGGGGTGGAAAACGCGAGAGTAGCACAGTGTGGAAAGCCGAAGTCTCCGTTATTTAACATTGTTACAACAGCCACTAGCACTAATGTGAACCAGAAGGACTTTACGCATTGGAATAGTTTTATTGTATAATTAAGGCGGAATTGTATCTCCCTATTTAACGCAGACTCGGTTTAAACGTCAGCTACCCAGTTTTGACGCGACTACGTGAAACAGATTCTCTTGTTGCCTGCAAAGTGCTCTGATATGTTATTTGATACGATTGGTGATTCGTTCCTTTTCTGTAGCATTTCACCCTGCCTATCCATTATGTGTTCTAGGTCATTATGTGTACCTTTTTATTATGAAATACAGTTGATGGATGCATGGATATCTATTGCGAAGGATGTTTTTTGCTGTAATTGTTCTAGGTTACCTATCGCTCCTCCTGCTATCTCTGCTCAGGCGGTGTCGCTAACTAGTACAGGTGGAAGGGTTAACCGGGTAATTAGTCACATTTTCTGCGACTCTCAACTGTAGTCGTTGCAAGATCTATCAAACAACGGCGAGTACATAGCTGTTTCAACTGTGCTCAAGCTCAGTCTTGCTTCTATTGTGTGAATCAACTCAGCCCATTCGCGGTCTACTTAGTTAACCTACTCAGTTTAACCGTCAATACGCCTAAGAAGTCGTCTCTACTCAGC
>Ga0209255_1000281_pt1 | contig 11337 bp, 14 predicted proteins | sample WorMetvaBAHAMAS2_FD_187394 | JGI IMG/M metagenome (GOLD analysis project Ga0209255, IMG submission 187394) | Marine gutless worms symbiont microbial communities from Max Planck institute for Marine Microbiology, Germany - Olavius vacuus... | ecosystem: Host-associated > Annelida > Digestive...
TGTTCCTGAACTACGACGACATCGTCGCCCACTGCTGCGAGAGCTGGTACAGGCTCATCGACCAGACATGGCGCATCCGGTCAATCGGATTGCGGGAATGGGCTCATGGGTCATAGACCGCGCTCGCCGGTAGAAGACGAAGGTTTGAAACCAAAGCGTGGAAAATCAATGCCATGACCCCCTGCGCAGGCTTGCGCGGGACGGCGCCCCGCCGCAAGCCTCTCGCTCAGGCGTGGGCCGCGGCCAGCGCCTGGTTGATGTCGGCGATCAGGTCCGCAGGGTCCTCGATGCCGATCGACAGCCGCACCACGTCGTCCCCCGCCCCGGCCGCGGCGCGCTGCTCCGGCGAGAGCTGGCGGTGGGTGGTCGAGGCCGAGTGGATCACCAGCGAGCGGGTGTCGCCGAGGTTCGCCACATGGCTGAATAGCTCCAGCGAGTCGATGAACTTGACGCAGGCGTCGTAGCCGCCCTTGAGCTGTGCCGTGAACAGCGCCCCGGCCCCCTTGGGGCAGAGCTTGCGCCCGCGCCGGTAGGAGGGGCTCGACTTCAGCCCGGCATAGGTGACGGCAGTGATCCGATCGTCGTTCTCCAGCCAGTTGGCCAGCTTGACCGCGTTGGCGACATGCTTGTCCATCCGGAGACTCAGGGTCTCTATCCCGAGCAGGGTCTGGAAGGCGCCGGCGGGGTTCATGGTCATGCCAAGGTCCCTCAGCCCCACCGCATGGCCGTGGATGGTGAAGGCAAGCGGCCCGAAGGTCTCATGGAACTTCAGCCCGTGATAGGCTGGCTCGGGCTGGCTGAGGCTGGGGAACTTGTCCGAGGCCGACCAGTCGAAAGTCCCTGAGTCGACCACCACCCCGCCGGTCACGGTGCCGTTGCCGGTCAGGTACTTGGTCGCCGAGTGCACCACCAGGGTCGCCCCCATCTCGATCGGCCGGCATAAGTATGGCGTGGCCGAGGTGTTGTCGACGATCAGCGGCACGCCCTTGCGGTTGGCGATCTCGGCGATCTTCGGGATGTCGGCAACATGGCCGCCGGGGTTGGCGATCGACTCGCAGAAGATCGCGCGGGTGCGCTTGTTGCAGGCCCGGCTGATCTCGCCGGTCTTGTCGATATCGACGAACTTCGCCTCCCAGCCGAAGCGGCGTATGGTCTGGCTCATCTGAGTCACCGTGCCGCCATAGAGCCGGTTCGAGACCACCACGTTATCGCCCGGCCGCATCAACGGGAACAGCGCCACGATCTGCGCCGCATGGCCCGATGAGCAAGCGACCGCGCCGATACCGCCCTCTAGCACCGCGACCCGCTCCTGCAGCACCGCCACCGTCGGGTTGGTCAGGCGCGAGTAGATGAAGCCGACCTCCTGCAGGTTGAACAGCGCCGCCGCATGGTCGGCATCGCGAAACACATAGGCCGTGGTCAGGTAGATCGGCGTCTGCCGCGCGCCGGTGGCCGGGTTGGACTTGGCCCCGGCATGGACCTGCAAGGTATCGAAACCGTAACTCATTGGTCTGCGTCTCCTCGGATTTTGTGTGATCTCCCCGTTGCCATGCATAGCCTCCCGTGCAGGAAATGACAGCGGAAATCTCCCGGCGCAGCCGGCGCGGCGGCTCACTCGGCAGGGCTTTCCGCGGCCGCCGCTGGGCGGCGCTCGATCACCAAGAGCGCGACGCCGGCGATGACGATGCTTCCGCCGATGAGGATGGTCGGCGTCAACGCCTCGCCCAGCAGCAACGCCCCGCCCGCCACCGAGGTCACCGGCGTCAGCAGCAGAAACGGCATCACCTGGTTGACCTCGTAGCGGCCGAGCACGTGGTACCAGCAGGTGTAGCCGAGCGCCGTCATCACCAAGCCGAGATAGAGCACCGTGCCCCAGACCGACAGCGGCGCCCCCGCCAGCGCCGCGAGCTGCCCTTCCTCGACCAGCACCGAGGCAAAGAAGAGCTGCGGGGCGGCAACGACCGAGACCTAGGCGATCGCGGTCAGTCCGCCGATCGGGCCGAGCTTGCGCACGATCGTCTGGCCGCAGGCCCAGAAGAAGGCACCGCCGAGCACCAGGGCGACACCGAGCTCCTGCCCGCGGATCCGCGGCTCGCCGGTGATCAGCAAGATGCCGACGAAGGCGACGGCCATGCCGAGCAGGCGCTTGCGCCCCAGCCGTTCGCCGAACACCACGGCGCCGACCAGCGCCAGGAACGGCGCCTCGGCCTGGACCAGCAGCGCCATGGTCGAGGCGTCGAGCAGCTTCAGCCCGTTGAAGGTGAGGCCGTATTGCAGGGTCGAACCGATGAACGCGGCCAGGAACAGCCATCGCAGCGACACCCGCGGCACCCGCACGAACCAGACCAGCAGCAGCGCCGAGACGCTGAAGCGCAGCGCCATCAGCAGGATCGGCGGGAACTGATTGACCGCGGGCTTGGCGAAGACGATGCCAAGGCCCCAGGACGCCGGCACGCAGATCGCGATCAGGATGTCGAGCGGTTTCAAGGCGGGCCGGGGTTTCGGTTAGGGGCAACCGCCTCAGCGCAGCTTCGACGAGATCATGCCGGTGTTGGAGCCGCCCCAGCGCAGTTCGCCGAACAGGCGCTGGTACTCGATCTTGGGGCAGTGGTTCATGATCACGGTGAGGCCCTTGGCCTCGGCCCGCGCGGCCGCCGCCGGGTCGATCACCCCGATCTGCATCCAGATGGTCTTGAGCCCGCGGTCGAGCAGCGCCTCGATCGCCTCGTCGACCACGCCGCCGGCCTCCTCCGAGCGGCGGAAGATGTCGACCATGTCGATCGGGTCATGCTGGCGCGGGATCGCGGCCAGGCTCTCGATCACCGTCTCGCCAAAGGCCTCGGTGCCGGCGTAGCGCGGGTTGACCGGGATCACCTTGTAGCCCTTCAGCTTGAGGTACCGGGCAACGTAGTAGGACGGCCGAACGTCGTTCAGCGACACCCCCACCGCGGCGATGGTGCGGGTGCGATCGAGAATGCCCTTGAGATGAGCGTGCAAGTACTGCGGCGTTTCCATGGCTGAGTTCTGCCACGGCTCGACGCCGGGCGCGAGAGCAAAAGCGCCGCGGCATCAGTATCGCAGGGAGGGCAAAAAAAGGTCCGCCGGTGTTTCACTCTCTTGGAGGAGACCGGCGGACTCAAAATCGGAACGAGGGACAGTGAGTTTCGAAGCGGGCCGTTCAAATCCGCTTTACGCGCACAGTATGGGGATTCGATTGCGGTTTTGTAACCCTCTGTTGCAATTTCGTGAGCAAGATTCCTGTTCAAACGGCATTTTTTGCGTTCGCGATCGCTTCGGACGCAGCATATAGAGCCACGGCAGCGGCGTTGGAGACGTTGAGCGACGCGAACTGCGAGGCGGCGCTGATTCGTGCAAGGGCGTGGCACAACTCGCGCGTGCGATGGCGCAGACCGACTCCCTCGGAACCACACACCAGACCGAGCGGACGGCCCGAATCAGTTGCCAGCAGCGGGCCGAGTTCGGCCTGTGCGGCGCCGTCGAGACCGACCAAGAGGTAACCCATATCGGCCAGCTCCCGCATCGCGTCGCCGAGGTTGCGGACCCTCAGATAGGGCTGGCGCTCCAGCGCCCCCGACGCAGCCTTCGCCAACGCCCCGGTCTCGGGTGACGCGTGGTGGCGCGGCGCGATCACCGCCCGGGCGCCGAACACTTCGGCCGAGCGCAGCACCGCCTCGACATTGTGCGGGTCGGTCACCCGGTCGAGCAGCACCACGAGCGGCGCCGGGCTGGCCGCGGTGGGCGCGCAGAGATTCGGCGAGACCACCCCAATCCAGCGGCTCCGTCTCGAGCGCCGCCCCTTGGTGGACCGATTGCGGGTCGAGTGGCGCCGGGAACTTGCGCGGATCGGCCACCTCCGGCTCGATCGCAGCCGTCGCGATGGCCTCGGCGAGCTTTGCCGCGGCGTTCGGGGTCACGATCAGCCGGTGGCGACGGCGGCGGGGGTTCATCAGCGCGTCGTGCACCGCGTGCAGGCCGAACAGCCAATGGGTCTCGGGCCCGGCCCTGCGGGCACGGTCGCGCGCAATGGCCCATTTCGGCTTGCCGGGCCGCTTCCCGTGCCTTGCGCCGCGATCCGGGCGTGTCTCGGACATCGGTCTCCCTCTCGACAGGGTGCCGAGATTAGGCAGGTTGGCGGAGAGAGAAAAGGCGCGGATTGTCTGTTGACAGCACCGGGGGCCGGCGCCTACATCCCACACACCCGGATTGGGGGATGCGCTGCAAGGTGCGGCAGCGGACTGTAAATCCGCCGGGGAGACCCATGCTTGGTTCGATTCCAGGATCCCCCACCATATCACTCCCACTTGATCGCCAAGGGATTGCGACGGACCAATATCGCGACAGCTCCGGGGGCCGGATGACCTACGAGATCATATCGCTGGAGACCGACGGCCCCGTCGCCGTCCTGACCCTGCGCCGACCCGAGCGCCTGAACGTGATGAACGCGCAAATGCTCGACGAGATGATGGCCGCCTGCGACGAGGCCGAGGCCGACCGGGCGATCCGGGCGCTGGTGCTGACCGGCGCCGGAAAGGCGTTCTCGGCCGGGTTCGACCTGCAGGCCCAGGCAGCCTCGCCGCCGCAAGGCGAGGCGGAATGGGCGCCGGTGCTGCGCAAGGATTTCGACGCGGTGATGCGGTTCTGGCACTTGTCGAAGCCCACCGTCGCGGCGGTGCACGGCCCAGCGCTGGCCGGCGGCTGCGAGCTGGCGCTCGCCTGCGACATCACCGTGGCGGCCGAGGATGCCCGCTTCGGCGAGCCCGAGCTGCGCTTCGGCGCCGGGATCGTGGTCATGCTGCTGCCCTAGCTGGCGGGTCCGAAGAAGGCGAAAGAGATCCTGCTCCTGGGGCTCGACGACATCCCCGCACGCGAGGCCTTGGAGACGGGGATGATCAACCGTGTGGTGCCGACAGGCAAAACGCTGCCGACGGCGCTGAAGCTGGCCCGCCAGCTCAGCGTCGTTGACCCGGCCGTGGTGCGCCAGACCAAAGCGGCGATCAACCAGACGATGCGGACCATGGGGCTGGATCAGGCGTTGGAGGAGGCGCTGGCGGCGGATGTCGCCCTAGAGGGCACCGGCAGCGACGACAAGCGCGAGTTCCTGGCGCGCCTGCGCGAGGGCGGATTGCGCGCGGCGCTGGCCTAGCGGACGGCGCGGTTCGATGTCTGACCGCCGGATGCAGGGCGAGGTGGAGAGAGGACCCGACCGATGAACGCCGTTCTGATCGACTGGGGCACCACCAATCTCAGGGCCTGGCTGGTCGACCCCGAGGGGCGGATCGTCGACCGCCGCGCAGAGCCGATGGGGATCCTCCAGATCCCCGGTGGCGAATTCGCCGCGGCATTCGAGCGGGCGGTCGGGCCGTGGCGCGCTTGCGCCCCCCGCCCGGTCGCCATCATGTCCGGGATGATCGGCAGCCGCCAGGGCTGGGTCGAAGCGCCCTATGTCCCCTGCCCGGCTGGCATCGCCGACCTCGCCGCCGGGGTGACCGCCGTGCCGGGCGTGCCCGACGCCTTCATCTTGCCGGGCCTCTCCTTTGCCGGCGGCGGCCGCCACGACGTGCTGCGCGGCGAGGAGGTGCAGATCTTCGGCGCTTTGGCCGATCTGCCGGAGGGCTCGGGCGTGATGTGCCTGCCCGGCACCCACAGCAAATGGGCTCATCTGCAGGGCGGCCGGCTCCGCGAGTTTCACACCTGCATGACCGGTGAGGTCTTCGCGGCGCTTGTCGATCACACCATCCTCGGCGCCCTGATGCCGGCCCCGGTTCCGGCTGGGCGCACCGACGATGCGGCCAACTTCGCCGCCGGGCTCGAGCGCGCCCGTGATCCGGGCGGGCTGCTGCACCACCTGTTCAGCGTCCGCACCGAGGGCCTGTTCGCCACCCAGCCCGAGACCGGGCTCAGGTCGTATCTCTCCGGCCTCCTGATCGGTCACGAGATCTTCGAGATGCAGCGCCTCTACGGCGATATGGGCACGATCCGCGTGATCGGCGATGCCGGGCTGGCCGCCCTCTACGACCGGGCACTGACCCATCTCGGCCTCGCGCACGAGCTGATCGACGCGGAACGGGCCACCGTCGCCGGCCTGCTCCGCATCCGCGCCCGGCTCGCGCCGGCGACCTAGGAGACGACCATGGACACGATGCCGAGTTTCGACGCCGCGATGGACGCCATGCCGCTGGCCGCCATCCTGCGCGGGGTGGTGCCGGAAGAGGCCGCCGCGGTCAAGGCGATGCGGGCGGTGCTGCCGCCGGCGACGCGGCTGTTGCCGGTCGGCGGCATCTCCGTCGAGTCGATGGCCGGCTACTGGCGCGCCGGCGCCGCCGGGTTCGGCATCGGCTCGGCGCTCTACGCGCCGGAAAAGCCGCAGGACAGCGTCGCCGCCGACGCCCGCCGCTTCGCCGAGGCGATGCGCGGACTGCGCGGGCGCGGCTGACGGCACCCGGAAAACGATACCGCCCGTCGCGGTGACTTGCCCCGGGCCGGCTTTTGAGAAAGAATAACTCCGCCGCCATCGGTCGCGGCGAAACTTCTGAGCAGAGGGCAAGAAATGCTGGAGCGGGTCAGGGACGGCGCCTTCGCGGCGCTCTCGGCGCGGGTCTTCTATGGCTGGTGGATCCTCGGCGTCGCGGCGCTGGGAATCTTCGCCTCCGGGCCCGGGCAGTCACACACCTTCAGCGTCTTCGTGAAGCCGATCTCGGCCGAGCTCGGCATCACCCCCGCGGCCGTCGCTTCGGCCTATGCCGTCGCCACCATGGCCGCCGCCTTCGGGCTGCCGCTGATGGGCAAGCTGGTCGACAACTACGGCCCGCGGCGGATGACCCTGGTTGTCTCGCTCGCCCTCGGCTTCGCCTGCCTGTTCTTCGGCGCCGCCTCGAACCTGATATTCCTCGGGCTGGGCTTTGCGGCGCTGCGCTTCCTCGGCCAGGGCTCGCTGATGCTGAACTACGCCAACCTGGTCTCGCAGTGGTTCGACCGCAAGCGCGGCTTCGCCATGAGCCTGATGGCGCTCGGCTTCGCCGCCTCGATGGCGGTGCATCCGCCGCTCGGCTAGGCGCTGATCGAGTCGTTCGGCTGGCGCACCGCCTGGGTGGTGCTCGGCGTGCTGACCTGGGTGATCCTCTTGCCCCCGGTCCTGCTGCTGATCCACGACAAACCCGAGGAGAAGGGGCTGGAGCCCGACGGCGGCGACTCCGGCAACGCCATCCAGCTCGTCCCGAAAGCGGTCGGCGCCGGGGTTGGGCTGACCCTGGCAGAGGTGCTGCGCACGCCGACCTTCTACCTCGTCGTCGTCGGCATGTTCTCGATCTCGATGCTGGTCACGGTGCTGCATTTCTACCAGGTGACCATCTTCACCGCCCGCGGGCTCGACCCCGCGGTCGCGGCGCGGGTGTTCCCGATCTCGGCTGCGGTGATGGTGCTGACCATGCCGGTGGTCGGGCGGCTGCTGGACACCATCCACACCCGCTACACCTTCGCCCTGGCGCTCTGCGTGCAGGCGACGGCGCTGGTCAGCGCCACCCTGGTGACAGACGTGGTCTCGGCCTCCTTATACGCCGCGGTGTTCGGGCTCAACAACGCCTGCTCGATGACCCTGTTCGGCTACATCTTCCCGCGTTATTTCGGCCGCAAGCACCTAGGCTCGATCCAGGGCACCGGGCAGACCATCCTGGTGATCGGCGCCTCGGTCGGCCCGCCGGTGATCGGCTACGCCGCCGAGCTGATGGGCGGCGCCTACGAGCTGCCGCTGCGCCTCGCCGCGCTCTACCCGCTCGCCTGGGCGGTGGTGGTGGCGCTGTTCCTGCGCACGCCGGCCGGGCTCGGCGAGCATCGGGTGGGAGATTGACGCCGTGAAGATCACTGCCGTTGAAACCCTGCGCCTGGACGAGTTCCCCAACCTCATATGGGTGGTTCTGGAGGACGACGCCGGCAACCGCGGCCTCGGCGAGGGCTTCTTCGGCGCCGAGGCGACCGAGTCCTACATTCATGAGAGCGCGGCGCCGCTGCTGGTGGGGCAGGAGATCACCGGCCCGGAGGAGCTGAGCCGCCGCCTGCGCCCCTATGTCGTCCACCAGGCGCCGGGGGCGGAGATCCGCGGCAACTCCGCCATCGACATCGCCCTCTGGGACCTCTGGGGCCAACGCGCGCAAGCGCCCCTCTGGGAGCTGATGGGCGGGCGCTCGCGTGAGCGGATCCGCGCCTACAACACCTGCGCCGGCTACCGCTACATCCGCGCGGCCGAGGGCCAGCAGACCGGCAACTAGGGGCTGGAGGACAAGCAGGGTCCCTATGAGGACCTCGCCGGGTTCCTGCACGATGCCGGCAACCTGGCCAAGAGCCTCCAGGCCGAGGGCTTCACGGCGATGAAGATCTGGCCGTTCGACTTCTATGCCGAGGAAAGCCAGGGGATGGCGATCACGCCCCAGCAGCTCGCCGAGGGCTGCGCGCCGTTCCGCAAGATCCGCGAGGCGGTCGGCGACGGCATGCAGATCATGCTGGAGCTGCATTCGCTCTGGTCCGCTCCGGCGGCGGTGGAGATCGCCCGGGCGGTGGCGCCCTACGGGGTGTTCTGGGTCGAGGACCCGATCCAGATGTCGAACTTCGGCGCCCTGGCCGGGCGGCGGCAGTTCCTGAGCATGATCGAAGCCCTGGCGGTGGACGTGGTGATGCTCGACCTCTCCTGGTGCGGCGGGGTGACCGAGGCCAAGGCGATCGCCGCGATCGCCGAGGCGGCGGAGCTGCCGGTGGCGCCGCACGACTGCACCGGCCCGGTGGTCTGGGCGGCATCAACCCATGTGTCGCTGCACGCCCACAACGCGCTGATCCAGGAATGCGTGCGGGCGTTCTTCTCCGGCTGGTACACCGAGCTCGCCGAGGGCCTGCCCATCTACGAGGCCGGCACCGTCCGTCCCGCCGACGGCCCCGGCCACGGGGTGCGGCTGAAACCGGAGCTTTGGGACCGCCCGGACGCCCACCGGCGGCGTTCGGTGCGAGATGACCTCCGGCAGGCCAATCGACCTACCCGGCCTAGTGGCGGTCCTGCAGAACCGCGCCCGTGCCGGGCGCAGCGTCACCGCCATCGCCGGCCCGCCCGGCTCGGGCAAGTCGACCCTGGCGGAGCGGCTGGCGGAGGAGTTGAACCGGCGGGAAGCGGAGAGCGCCGCGGTGCTGCCGATGGACGGCTCCCATTTCGACGACCTGATCCTGGTGCCGCTGGGCTGGCGCCCGCGCAAGGGCGCGCCGCACACCTTCGACGTCGCCGGCTTCGCCCATATGCTGTCGCGGCTCCGCGCCAATGCCGAGCCGGAGGTGGCGGTGCCGGTGTTCGACCGCGACATCGAGATCGCCCGCAACAGCGCCAGGATCATCCCGGTCTCGGTCCGGCACCTGATCACCGAGGGCAACTACCTGCTGCTCGACCAGCCGCCCTGGACGGGCTTGGCGCCGCTGTTCGACACCACCGTGTTCCTCGACATGCCGATGGACGAGCTGCGGCGGCGGCTGGAGATCAGGTGGCAGGGCATGACCCCCGAGGACCGGCGGCGGAAGCTGGAGGAGAACGACATCCCGAACGCCGAGCTGGTCCTTGGGCACCGCGGGGCAAGCGAGTTCGTCGTCGGCGATGCATGGTGAGGGCATCGCCGCGGGCGTAGGGCGCGCATCCTGCGCACAGTCGCGGCAGCGGGAATGGTGCGCAGGATGCGCACCCTACGCGCTGCGGATGCAGACCCGCTCCATCAGCCCGCGCATGCAGGCTTCGCATTTGGCGATCTGGTCGACCTCGATGAACTCGTCGGGCTTGTGCGCCTTGTCGATATCGCCCGGGCCGCAGATCACGCTTGGCACGCCGGCCTGATCGAACAGACAGGCCTCGCAGCTGTACGAGACCTTTTCGACCCCGCCCTCGCCGGTGACCGCTTTCGCCAGTCGCACGATGTCGGCCTCCTCGTCGGTATAGAGCGTCGGGATCACGGCCATCGGCTCGAACGCGATGCTTGCGCCCGGGTGAACCGACCGCATCTCCGGCAGCAGATCGCGGCTCACATCGGTCTGGATCTCCTCGAACAGCGCCTCGGGGTCGTCCTGCGGGAGGTGGCGGAATTCGAACTCGAAGCTGCACTCCGTCGGCACGATGTTGAGGGCCGTCCCGCCGCGGACCAGCCCGACATGCACCGTCGTATGGGCGCAGTCATAGCCCTCGTCGAACGGGCCTTTGGTGCGGAACCGACGCGCCATACCCTGCAACATGGCGATGACCGCACCGGCATATTCGACGGCGTTGACCCCGGTCGGGGCCAGCGAGGAATGCGCCGCCAGGCCTTCGACGCGGCAGCGGTAGCTCCGCTTGCCCTTGTGCGCGGCGACGATGCGCATGCTTGTCGGCTCGCCGACGACGCAGCCGGCCGGGCGGATGCCGGTCTCGAGCATGTCAGCAATCAGCCGGCGCACGCCGATCAGCCCCCGCTCCTCGTCATAGGACAGCGCGACATGCAGCGGCATCTTGAGGCCGCGGCGCTGGAATTCCGGCAGCGAGGCGAGAACCACGGCGGCGAAGGACTTCATGTCGGTGGTGCCGCGCCCGAACAGCTTGCCGTCCTTCTCGGTGAGCGCGAACGGGTCCGTTGCCCAGTCCTGGCCGTCGACCGGGACGCAGTCGGTGTGGGCCGAGAGCACGTAGCCGCCCGGCGCGCCCTCAGGCCCGAGCGTGGCCAGGAGGTTGGCCTTCCGGCCCTCTTCGTCATAGGTCAGGCGGAACGGGATCGCGAGCTCATCGAGCAGCGCCTTCACGTAGTCGATCAGGTCGAGGTTCGAGTTGCGGCTGGTGGTGTCAAAGCCGATCAGCCGGCGGAGGATGTCGAGCGTTTGCGGCGACGGTGCTGGAGTCATCCGGGGGTCCCCTTTTTCGGTCACCGTCGACCATGGCGTCGCCGGGAAGAGGAAGCAAGCGTCGGGTGGCGCTTGTTCCGCCCGACGCCCTGCAGGAGCGCCCGGGTGCGCAAAGGCGGCGTCGCGGGTCGCGTCCGCAGCGTGTCCGCATGCGGACACATGGTCAAGTGGTTGACTTTCCACGCTTTGGTTTCAAACCTTCGTCTTCGAGACAAAATCGCTTCAGCGCGAACGCAATGTCCTCATGATGATCCCTCCGCCGGAGATGAGCCCGCCGCAGGGTAGGGGATCATCTCCGGCGGAGGAATCATCATGGCCGTCTACGACACTGGCGCTCACACGGTTTTCTACCATCGTTACCATGTCGTCTGGATCACGGAATACCGCTACAAGGTGCTGGAGGGCGTGGTGCGCGAGCGTATCCGCGAGATC
>Ga0209255_1000282_pt1 | contig 11334 bp, 10 predicted proteins | sample WorMetvaBAHAMAS2_FD_187394 | JGI IMG/M metagenome (GOLD analysis project Ga0209255, IMG submission 187394) | Marine gutless worms symbiont microbial communities from Max Planck institute for Marine Microbiology, Germany - Olavius vacuus... | ecosystem: Host-associated > Annelida > Digestive...
ATGAGGACCATCGGCAGTACCTCTTTGCCGCGATTGACCGCGCTACCCGCTGGGTCTACGGCGAACTCCTCCAGGACAAGTCAGCCGCCTCTGCCGGCGGTTTCCTCACGCGCCTGATCGACAAGGCTCCCTTCACGATCACCAAGGTCCTCACCGATAATGGTAAGGAATTTACCGATCGTTTCTGCGCCACCGGCCAGCGCCAGCCTACGGGTGCCCACGCGTTTGATCGCGTCTGCACCGCCAACCGCATCGAACATCGCCTGACCAAACCAAGAACGCCACAGACCAATGGCATGAGCGAACGCTTCAACGGCCGCAGCGCCGAGGTCCTAGCCACCACCCCCTTCGACTCCGCCGAGCACTTGGCCGATACCATCAAACGCTACGTTAAGGTCTACAATCAGCACATCCCGCAGAAAGCACTGGGCCACATTCCTCACCCTTCAGGCGATGAAATACTGGTCCCAAAAACAGACCCAGCTGCTCAAAAAATATGTCTATAACCTTTCGGGACCTGACACCAACACGGTTTCGGAGCAACCCCGACGCATCGAGCCCGGACGCTTCCGGATAGGTCGGATCGGGCAAGTCTTCATCAAGGATTACAACACGCGGATGCCGGTGGGAATAGGAGGCTTTGGTTGTGACGATCTCCTGATTCCAGGAGACCACCCTCTGGATTGACCCTGAGACTTCGTTCCGGATCAGGTACTTACGCTGTTTCGCACCTTACGCCCAGTGCCGATTCGATCCACCGTTGTTGCCGCAACAGATGCAAGAGGAAGGCGCGGGAAAAACCAAGTTGTCCCTTTAGTTTTCCGTCAACCCGACGCAGGTTTCCGCGCTGCACCGGGCGAAGACACTACCTCCGTTCTTGCAACGGATTCGGTGCAGCTCGAACGTGGGACGCCTATATTCGAGGGTAGTCCCGCCATCCGCACGTTCACACCCGCGGGTCCTTGCATACCACTCGGCGTAATAGGCCCAGGCGCCCGCCCTCCTCCGGGCCTGCCGCTGGGCACGAGCCAAGGCGAGTATGTCGGCCTGGCCTGCCTGACAGGGTGCCGGGTGTAGTGCTCGGTGTCATGGGGCGCGGCGTCGATAGGGCGCGATCTTCGACCGGCGCGGGCCTGCCGCGAGTCCTGGGTGCGGCAGCGACCCCGACCCTATCAGTGGTACTCGGCGTAACCGAGCGCGGCGTCGATAGGGCGCGATCTTCGACCGGTGCGGGCCTGCCGCGGGTGCTTGGTACCGTAGCGGTCACCGCCCTGTCCCCGGTACTCGAGTCCGCGACCGGTGCCGCGGCGGCTTTTTTCGGTGGGGACGGTGCCGGGGTATCGGTCTTCCCGTCCGCCCCCGTGCCGAAGGTATCCCCTCTGTCCTCGTCTTCAGAGACCTTACCCTTGGTCGACGCGGGCCGCATGGCTGCGGCAATACGCCAGCGATTCCGCTCCCAAGACTGCCGTAACGCGTTCAGCGAACGATTCAATGTCTCTTTGTAGTTCTCCTCCGTAACATCGACCCTGACCGCCGACTTTTCTCCCTTCTCCGTCAGCTTATGGGCGACCATGGCGGCGGCGACAATGACATCGACGCCCGCTCGGCGTTGGTTGAAATCCGTTTTCACCTCTATCGCGGCCATCGCCACCGGCTCGCCTGCGATTGCCTCTGCCGTGGCAACACTCAGCGGACGTCTGACCAGGAGCTTGTCACCCGCGGTATCGGCGATCTGCCAGCCTTTGGTTACCGCCGCCCCCATAGCGAGGGATTTTGCCTCCTGTACCTTGGCGCCAGCGAGAAAGATCCGTGGCTTGTTCCCCTTGAAATCCACGAGGTCGGGTAGCTCAGTGGTACCGCAACCGCTGACGAGCATGACGACCGCGATGAGCACCGGTAGCGGATAGAAGCAACGCCTGTTCACAACCTCCCCCCGAAAACCCACTATAATCGCTCCGCGTCAACCGCTCCGTGTCACGGGGCCGTCAGCGTAAAGATCCAAGGCTGGATACGGATGTACGGGGCCATTTAGAATCATCCGCGACCCCATGTTCATTTGGAGCCGATGCGCGGATTCGAACCGCGGACCTACGCATTACGAATGCGTTGCTCTACCGGCTGAGCTACATCGGCGCGGGCGAACACTCAATTATAGGCAAAGGGCGCAATACCCTCAAGCCACCGGAGGTGACAGCAGGGCTCCCGATTATCATTCGGCTGCTCCGCGGATGGTGGTAAATTTCAGGAAGAAGAAGTGCAGCGCATGGCGTGCCTGCCACACTGCCGGCGGTGCTGTTTCCATCTAAACTCAACCACTACCGCCCTGCGGTGACAACCCAATGAAGGCGACAACCAAACGCCGAAAGATCGGTAGGTTCGGTGATGACCTCCGATGATATCGAGCCGGTCCTACTCTGCGTAGGCGGACACGACCCCAGCGGGGGAGCGGGCATTCAGGCCGACGCGGAAGCTGCGCGCGCGGTCGGGGTCCATGCCTGTAGCGTCATTAGCTGCCTGACCGATCAGGACACCTGCGGCGTTGTCCGACTGTGGCCCCAGCGGCCTCATATGATCGAGGACCAATGTCGCCGGGTGCTGGCCGACAGCCGGGTCGTCGCCCTCAAAATCGGCCTGCTCGGCAACGCGCGGGCGGTCCGGGTCCTCTACGACCTGACCACCGAGCGTCCGCGGCTACCCCTGATCCTGGACCCGGTACTCGCCTCCGGCAGCGGACACTCGGTCGCGGACGCCGCCCTGATCAACCAGTTGCGCAACCATCTACTCGGACGCTGCACCCTGGTGACGCCGAATCTCCCGGAGGCCCGGATCCTGAGCAACTTCAAGGAGCCGGATGACTGTGCCCGACGGTTACTCCGGACCGGTTGCCCCTGGGTGCTGATCACCGGCACCCATGCCCCGGACGACGCGGTGATCAGCCGACTCTATGGTCGCGATGGTAGCCGCCGGGAGTGGGCATGGCCACGCCTCCAAGGCACCTACCATGGTTCCGGCTGCACCCTGGCAAGCGCCATCGCGGCCCGCATCGTCCGGGGCCTGGACCTGGAGGACGCCGTCGCCGAGGCCCAGGCCTACACCTGGGAGAGCCTGAACCGCGCCCTGCGCACCGGCCGTTGCCAACTGACTCCCAACCGACTCTTCGCCCGCGCCGATCCGGGACCACAGCAATGAGCCGGCTGTACGGGCTCTATGCCATCACCCCCCAGATTCCGAGCCAGCCCCCGAGCCAGACCCCAAGGACCACCCCACCTCCGGAGGAGGGTATCGCAAAAGCCTCTTTCCCGCCGGGAGAGGGGTTGGGGAGAGGGAGGCAAAGGGCGAGAGGGGGCCAAAGGGCGAAGATCGGTGCCTTTTGCGACACCCTCCTGATGATAGAACAGGTCGAACAGGCCATCGTCGGCGGCGCCCGACTGATCCAATACCGGAACAAGGGCGGCGCTCCGGCCGAACGCCTGCGCACGGCCCGCTCCCTGCTCGCGGTTTGCCGCGCCGCCGCCATCCCGCTCATCGTCAATGACGACCTGGACCTGGCAGCCCGGATCGGTGCCGACGGGATACATCTGGGCCGAGACGACCCCGACCTGCGGGAAGCGAGAAGTCGCCTGGGACCGGAGGCCATCATCGGCGTCTCCTGTTACGACCGGCTCCAACGGGCGTTGCAGGCCCAGGCAATCGGCGCCGACTATGTCGCCTTCGGGCGCTTCTTCCCCTCCGCCACCAAACCCCTGGCCGTCCAGGCGACGCCGGAACTGCTGCGACAGGCCCGCCGGTACCTCGCGATTCCGCTGGTTGCCATCGGTGGCATTACTCCCGAGAATGGCGCCCTAACGATCGCGGCCGGCGCGGATATGTTGGCCGCCGTCGATGCCGTCTTCGGCCAATCCGACATCCGCGCCGCGGCGGCCGCCTTCGACGCGCTTTTCCACGCCGGAGATTGCGACCCATGACCCGATCCCATGACCTCTTCGCCGCGGCCCGACGCCACATCCCCGACGGCGTCAACTCACCGGTCCGGGCCTTCCGCAGCGTCGGTGGCGACCCGATCTTCTTCGAGCGCGCCGCCGGCCCCTACCTGTTCGATGCGGACGGCAACCGCTATCTGGACTATGTCGGCTCCTGGGGCCCCATGATCCTGGGCCATGCCCATCCCCAGGTCCTGAAAGCGGTCACCGAACGCCTGCGCAAGGGCCTCTCCTTCGGCGCCCCCACGGAACCCGAGACCCGGATGGCGGACCGGCTCTGCGCGCTGATACCCTCCATGGACCTGGTACGCATGGTCAGCTCCGGTACCGAGGCCACCATGAGCGCCATCCGGCTGGCCCGCGGCCATACCGGCCGGGACAAGCTGGTGAAGTTCGAGGGCTGCTACCACGGCCACTCCGATTCCCTGCTGGTCAAGGCGGGCTCCGGTGCCCTGACCCTGGGCGAGCCCAGCTCGCCCGGCGTACCGGCGGCCCTGGCCGAGCTCACCGTAACCCTCGACTACAACGACCTGGATCAGGTCCGAGACACCTTTGCCCGCATCGGAGAAGAGATCGCCTGCATCATCGTCGAGCCCGTGGCCGGCAACATGGGCTGCATCCCCCCGGAGCCGGGATTCCTGGAAGGACTGCGCGCGCTGTGCGACCGCTACGGCGGATTGCTCATCTTCGACGAGGTCATGACCGGATTCCGGGTTGCGCTCGGCGGGGCCCAGGCACGCTACGGGGTGACCCCCGATCTCACCACCCTGGGCAAGATCATCGGCGGCGGCATGCCGGTGGGCGCCTTCGGTGGCCGCCGGGACATCATGGAAAAGCTCTCCCCCTCAGGTCCCGTCTATCAGGCCGGCACCCTCTCCGGCAACCCGGTCGCCATGGCCGCTGGCCTCGAGACCCTGGAGCTGATCGATAAGCCGGGCTTTTACCAAGACCTGGAGGCCAAGACCGAGCGGCTGGTAACCGGGCTCGAAGCGCGGGCCGCGACCGCCGGCGTACCCCTGACCACCAACCGAGTCGGGGCCATGTTCGGCCTCTTCTTCGCCGCCGCGGAACGGGTGACCGACTTCGCGGGGGCCACCGCCTGCAACCAGGACCAGTTCCGCGCCTTCTTCCACGCCATGCTGGAACGCGGGATCTACCTCGCCCCCTCCGCCTTCGAGGCCGGCTTTCTCTCCGCGGCCCACGGCGAGGAAGATATCGCCGATACGCTGCGGGCGGCAGCGGAGGCCTTTGCGGTTGTTCCCGGATAACGTCGGGCCAGCACATGCGGATGTGAATCAGGTCTGAAATCCATAAGGAACCCTTCAGAATATGGCCAACATAACTTTCGATACCCTGAAGTTCATTCGCCGCCTCAAGGATTCCGGCATCCCGGAGGCCCAGGCCGAAGCCGTTGCCGAGGCATTCAAGGAGGCTTCCAGTGAGGTAGAGTTAGCAACCAAACAGGACATCGAGCGACTCGAGTTGCGTATGGATGGCAAGTTCCGCCTCATCAAATGGATGTTGAGTGCTACATTCGCCGGTATTGTGGCCTTGATCCTGAAGGGCTTTTTCTAACGCGGCCATATCGATGGCGAACAGGCGGGTGTTGGGACAACAGGAAATGTCAGCTCCCGAATGATTTCGGACTTTCAGTCCAAGAGCAACCTTTGCACTTTCAGTGCATAGTGGTTGAGTAGCGTTCATTTGCGGCAAAAAATAATCCCAATAGAAGAGCCAAACAGATGTTATCGGTATTTCGACGCTGCCGTACTCGGCCGATACCGACCACTACCCCATGGCCGAGCTGCTCCGGGATCTGCTGACCTGGGTCGCGGCCAACCCCGGCTGGGCCTATCTGGGCGTCTTCCTGGTAGCCCTGACCGAATCCCTGGCCATCGTCGGGCTCGTGGTGCCGGGCGCGGTCATGATGGTCGGCGCCGGGGCCCTCATCGCCGCCGGCGCCCTGGACTTCTGGTCCGCGTGCCTGTGGGCGATCGCCGGCGCCGTGGTCGGGGACGGACTCAACTATTGGCTCGGGCGCCACTACCGGGAACGGCTGACAAGCCTCTGGCCCTTCACCCGCTATCCGGACAGCCTCGCCAGCGGGGTCCGCTTCTTCCAGCAATACGGCGGTAAGAGCGTCGCCTTCGGGCGCTTCGTGGGTCCCATCCGGGCGGTCATCCCCCTGGTCGCCGGCATGATGGGCATGACGACCGGGCGCTTCCTGGTCGCCAATATCCTCTCCGCCATCGCCTGGGCCCCCGCCTATCTGTTGCCGGGCATCGTCTTCGGCGCCTCCCTGGAGCTGGCGACGGAAGCCGCCTTCCGTCTGGTGCTGCTGCTGCTCGCCCTGGTGGTCACGGTCTGGGCCGTAGCCTGGGGGGTACGGCAAGTCTTTCTGCGCTACAGCCCCCGCGCCAGGGGCTGGATCGAAGGCCTGCTGCGCCGGGCGGAATTTCACCCGCGGATGGGTGAGATCGCCCGTGCCCTCGCCGATCCCGGACACCCGGATGCTGCGGCCCTCACCGCGCTCGCCGGGGTCCTGCTCCTGACCACCCTGCTGTTCGCCCTGGTCATCGGCTTCACCATCGCCGGGGCGCCGGATCTACCGCTGAACCGGACGGTGCAACATCTCGCGCTCAGCCTCCAAACCCCGGCGGCGAACCTGCTTATGGCCGTCTTCAGCCGTCTCGGGGAGCTCGCCGTCATCCTGCCCCTGGTCCTGGTGGTCTGCGGCTGGTTGTACCGGCGCGGCGAGCACCGTCACGCCAACTACTGGCTCGCCGCAGGGACCTTCGCCGTTCTCGCCGGACCGTTGCTCGGGTATCTGCTCCAGCTCCTGTGGCCCGACCCCGGGCCGGGCGGACTTCCGCCTTGGACCTTTCCCAGCGGCCACACCCTGCGGGCCACCGTGATCTACGGTTTCCTCGCCGTCGCGCTTGCTGGCGGCATGACCCCGACCTGGCGTTGGCTACCCTACGCCTGGGCCAGCACGCTCATGACCCTGGTGGGCATCTCCCGACTCTACTTCGGCGCCCACTGGCTCACCGATGTCCTGGGCAGCCTTACCCTTGGGTTGGCCTGGGTGGCTGCCTTGGGACTGGCCTATCGTCGCCACCGGGAGAACGAGACCACTTGGCATCGGCTCGGATCCATTGCCCTGGGGACCCTTGTCGTCGCCTTCGGCCTCCAAAGCATCCTGTCTCGAGGTCCCGATCCGGCCCTCCACCACCGACCCGTAGCGGCCACCGCCATCACCGAGGCTGCTTGGAGGACCAAGATCTGGCGTACCCTGCCGCGAACCCGGGACGACCTGCGCAAGACCGGCCACCACCCCTTGAGCCTCCAGTACGCTGGCCGGCTCGCCGACCTGCGCGGCCAGCTCGCCCACCAGGGCTGGGAGCCGGGACCCAGGCTGAGCTGGGGCACGGCCATAAAGCTGCTCTCCCCTTCCCTACCCCTCGCGGAGCTTCCCGTCGTCCCCCATGTCCACGAAGGCCGCCACGAGGCCCTGACCCTGGTCAAGCAAGGCCCCGGCAAGAGCCGGCTGGTGCTGCGCCTGTGGCCGACCGGCTATCGCATCGACGGCGAAATACCCCTGTGGATCGGAAACGTCACCGCCCAATACAAACGGGGCATTCTCGATCTGCTCGCCCTACCGACCACGGACGCCGACACCCGAAGCCCCCTGGATTCCGTGCAAGAAGACTTCTCGGCGCTACACCCCTTCCGCCCGGACCGGACGGTTCCCATCCTGCTTCAGGCTATCCCCTGTCCCGCCGCGAACTGCAAAAGCTGAAGGCGGGATGCGCTGCGCTTTCCCGCCCTACAGGGCTATCACCACCCCATTGGGTTGGCATTTAGCAATCCTGAATTATTTGGCGTGATCTGAGAAGGTGTCGTGTTGGGTTACGGCGCGTTCAACGTTGTTTGTGTTCTTTCAGGATTGGGCAGCGCGCCTAACCCAACCTACGGATCCGGCACAGGGACAAAACACAGAGAACAAAGGGTCATAACGCCCTGGCGAGGCGAAAACCGACGTAGTTGAACGCATCATCGGGGTGCCCCAGCTCCGGACCGCCGACCGGAGGAACCTAGGACGGAAGTTCCAGCCACCGCCGCGAATCACACGCCGGGTACAGTCGCCGCCGTTCTCCTCATCCCAGGCGCTGCCGTCGGATGGGGCATCCTGGTAGCTCCCGTGCCAGCAATCCTGGGTCCATTCCCAGACATTGCCAGCGGTCTCATGAAGCCCCCAGGGCTTGGCCGGCAGACTGCCGGCCAGGACCGTCTGTTTCCGCCACATCCCGGTCCTGGTCCTGGCCCCACAGCCGTTGTAGTCGTAGTAGTTACCGTTATAGTTGGCCTGGTCGGTGTGGATGTAGTCGCCGGTCCAGAAGGGGGTCGAGGTGCCGGCCCGGGCGGCATACTCCCATTCGGCCTCGGTAGGCAGACGGTAGCTCTGGCCGGTCTGATCACTCAGCCAGGCTGCATATGCCGTGGCGTCCTGCCAAGAGACATGAATTACCGGCCGCTCGCCCCGCCCCCAGCCCCGATCGTACGGTTTCTTACGTCCCGTAGCCTTGGCAAAGCGGTCGTATTGATCGAAGGTGACCTAGGTACGGCCCATGGCGAAGGGATGCAGCATCACCTCATGGACCGGTCCCTCGTCACCATCACGCCTAGGCTCGCCCGCGGGGGAGCCCATCTGGAAGCTGCCGCTAGGGATAACGACCATTGCCGGCCCCTGTGAGCCGTCTTTGAGACTGTCATGGAAGACCGTAGGGGATGGAGACAGATCAGGCGGCGAAGGCAGGCCGGCGATCTTGGCAATGTCTGCCAGCAGGTCATGAAATGCAGCAGTGCCCCGAGCACCTGTCCAGCCCACTAAGCTGCGGGTGTGGACATTGTAGAATTCCAGGGGAAGCTCGATGTCCTCATCGATCCGAATGGAAACGAATTTTCCGCAGTCATACGCCCAGGCCGACTCGGCACGCACCCACTTGGAGACGACTGAGTATTCCGACCAAACAGTGATCACGCACTGCGCTTTTTTCAACGTGCTCTCGATGAGTTCATCGAAGGACTCGCCGGCGCGGATCTCCAGGTCCCACCAGACCCGGTAGCCCTCGGCGGTCAGGGCAGCGACCAGGGGCTCGACCCGTCGGCGATCTTTCTGTGAGTAGCTGATGAAGATGTCGGCCATGTCTCTAGCCCGTCCTCCTCTGCGTTCTCGCCCGGCGGACGTGGGTGATTGGTCAAAACAGGACGCGCTCGATGCGGTCCAGGGCCCGCTCCAGATTTTCCCGGCTGGTGGCGATGGAGATACGCACGTGCCCGGCGAGGCCGAAGGCGGAGCCGGGGACCAGGGCGACGCCGGCCTGCTCGATCAGGAACTCCGCCAGATCCAGGTCGTTGTGTACCAGGTCGAGCTTCTCGATCAGTCCCTTCACCTGTGGGAAGACATAGAAGGTACCGTCGGTCGGCAGGCACCGGATGCCGGGTATGCGGTCGAGGCGTTCCACCACATAGTCGTGGCGCTCCTTGAAGGCCGCAGTCATGGTCCGGATGGCGTCCTGGGGACCTTCGAGCGCTGCCTGGGCGGCCACCTGAGCGATGGAGGTGGGATTGGAGGTGCTCTGGGATTGTACCTTCTTCATGGCCTTGATGATCTCCTGGGGACCGCCGGCATAGCCGATGCGCCAGCCGGTCATCGCGTAGGCCTTGGAGACGCCGTTGAGTACCAGGGTGCGCGGTGCCAGATCGGGACAGGCGTGGAGGATGTTGACGAAGGGTTCATCGGTCGCCCACCGGATGTGCTCGTAAATGTCGTCGGTCGCTATGACGGCGCGCGGAAATTCCCGCAGCACCTCGCCGAAAGCGGCGAGTTCTGCGCGAGTGTAGGCCGTGCCGGTGGGATTCGAGGGGCTGTTGATGACCACCAGTCTGGTCCGCCCGGTCATGGACGCTCGCAGCTGGCCGGGGGTGATCTTGAACTTGCGATCGGCCCCGGCATGTACCAGCACCGGGGCACCACCGGCCAGGATAGCCATGTCCGGATAGGAGACCCAATAGGGAGTCGGGATGATGGCCTCGTCGCCCGGGTCCAGGATGGCCTGGGCCAGGTTGTAGAAGCTGTGCTTGCCGCCGCAGGAGACCAGGATCTGGTCCGGGGTATAGGCGAAGCCGTTCTCGCGCTGGAATTTGGCGATGATCGCCTGCTTGAGCTCCGGGGTGCCGTCTACCGCCGTGTATTTGGTGAAGCCGTCCCGGATGGCGGTGATGGCCGTCGCCTTGATGTGATCGGGCGTATCAAAATCCGGTTCCCCGGCGCCGAGTCCGATGACGTCCTTACCGGCGGCGCGCAGGGCTTGGGCACGGGCCGTGACGGCGAGGGTGGGGGAAGGCTTGACGGCCTGTATGCGGGCGGAAAGCTTGATGCTCATGCTCTAAGGGTCTCTCGGTGCTTATCGTTGGAGTAGGTGGCGCCCTGGTGTTCGGCGCTCAAACTTTCAATGATAGCCAAAGCCCGGACCCGGAGCACAGGGGAAAATGCGACCGAGCAGGACGAGCGCGTAGACGCCCGATGGGTTTTGACTTCCCCCCCCATCCTGAACTAGGCTGCCTCGAATCGGTGGCCCATCGGCAGTAATCCCCGCTGTTTGAGGGGAAAGCCTTCAGCATCAAAGATTGCCTTTATTGTCCCAGCACGCTAGTCCAAAACTATGCACTTTAAGGGGACCTTGAAAAATCCCATGCTCAATACTTTTCATGGTGATGCTCATAAATCGCGCTTTTCGAATGCCTTGATTATCATGGAGTTACGCACACGGACATAACGAGGCTTCCTTGTTCTGCAAAGACACCTTGAATTTTTCAAGGTGCCCTTTAGTGCAAGGCTTTAGCTGCTACACAGGTATGCTACAATTAGCTAATGAGTGATCAAAGACGCGGTAGTATACGGTTAGAATTTTGATGGTCCATATTGTATGGGTCACTAAATATCGTTACCCAGTATTGACAAGGAAATATTCAAAAGCGATGCTGAGAACTTATCATTCAGGTATGTGATGCGGAAGATGTTCATATTCTGAAAGGAGTCGTAAGCAAGGATCATATACATATGCATGTTGAATATCCGCCGAGGTTATCAATAAGCGATTTTGTAAAGCGGGTTAAAGTAAGGTCATCACGTCTTCTTCAAAGCGAATTCCCAGAGCTAAAAAAACGATATTGGGGAAAGCATTTTTGGGCGATAGGGTATGGTGCCTGGACAACAGGGAATGTAACGGACGAAATGGTTCAAGAATACTTGGAGCATCACCGTCACCCATCCAATATGGATACAGGAAAC
>Ga0209255_1000285_pt1 | contig 11276 bp, 18 predicted proteins | sample WorMetvaBAHAMAS2_FD_187394 | JGI IMG/M metagenome (GOLD analysis project Ga0209255, IMG submission 187394) | Marine gutless worms symbiont microbial communities from Max Planck institute for Marine Microbiology, Germany - Olavius vacuus... | ecosystem: Host-associated > Annelida > Digestive...
CCTTGTCGATCAGGCGCGTGAGGAAACCGCCGGCAGAGGCGGCTGACTTGTCCTGGAGGAGTTCGACGTAGACCCAGCGGGTGGCGCGGTCAATCGCGGCAAAGAGGTACTGCCGATGGTCCTCATCCGGCATTTGGGGCAGATGCTTGACGTCCACATGGACGAAGCCGGGATCATACGCCTTGAAGGGCTTCACCGGCATCTTGGCGCCGTCCTCCTGGGGCATCAGCGCCTTGAGGTTAGAAACCCCATGGCGGCGCAGACAACGATCCAGGCCGGAGCGCGACACTTCGGGATGGATGAACTCACGGGTCACCGCCAGCAGGTCATCCAGGGGTAGCAGGAGGGTCTCACACAACGCCACCGCCACCGCCTCCTGGGCCACGCTGAGCGTGGCGTGGAGCCGATGGGGGCGGTGCGAGGCATCTTCCACCCCTCGCGTTGGCGCCATTTCGCAACCGTGTGACGGTTGAGGTGGTAAGCCTCGGCCAGGACTCGGGCTGAGACTGTAATTCCAGGCGGATGGCCGGTGTGGTACGGGCGTTCTTGTGCAACTGGATGTTCATGGTGGGTGATTGCTATACTCAAAGAGTGATAATGTCGGACCTGTCAAATGCCGTCGCCCCGCTGCTCGACTTCCTTCACGCTCCCTTCAATTCCCTCCTCGGCCAGCAGGCGTAAGACCTCTCTCGCTTGCAATAGAGGATAGCTCATCTTCGGTATATGATCATACGGGGCCTGACAGGCGGACTATCCCGCCAAGCGCCAACTTCAAAGTCAGATTACCGAGATCAACCAGCAGATCAAATAAGCGCTACAGCAGCAACATCTCGATCATCGATGAGGCACTGGTTCCAAGGCGCCTTTTCAGACCCAATCTTCAGACCCAATCTGTCCAATAATCTGACCGTCGCTATCGGCGTGGGTCTGGTCGGGGGCATTCTGTTGGTATTCCTGTTCGAACACCTGGATGACACCATCAAGACCAGCGAAGAGGTGGAAAACTGGGTCCAGGCCCCCGGTTCTCGGCGTTATTCCACTCGTTGCATCCGGATCATCCCTCGCTCCCAAGAGAAACACATATTTCCTTATCCGCCGCTGACGATCCCAGGAGTCCGCTCGCCGAGGCGGCCAGATCACTGGCAACCTCGCTCAGTTTTTCGACCGTGGAGGGTACTCCGAAGACCATGTATATCGCCAGTGCGAGCCCCAGCGAAGGTAAGACGACGATCGCCTCGAATATCGCGATTGCCTTGGCGAACACCGGGAACAAGGTACTTCAAATAGACGCCGATTTGCGTTCTCCGAGCCTCCACCATCTGTTCGACCTCCCCAACACACTGGGGCTCACCAACTACCTCACCGGCAACACCCGACCCTCCGACATCGCCCAAGCGATCCGAATCGTTGGCTTGACCGTTTTCACCAGCGGACCCCTGCCGCCGAACCCGGTAGAATTATTGGCCAGCGCCAAGATGTTCGAGCTCATGAGCCTGGTTACTGAAAGGTTCGACAACGTCTCCATACCGCGAATGCCAACATCGTCGGTGCCGTGGTCAACCGGTTTGACCAAACCCGTAAAGGCTACGGATACAGCTATGGCTACGGGTACCGGTACGATTACCACTATACCTACGACTATGGTACGCGAGAGCAGACGGCGAAACTACCGGAGCAGGCGTGACCAGGTGATTGGCCGGCATGGTGCCGAAGCTACTGGTACTGGCATTGGCGTTCTACCGGGAACCGCTGCGCTTCAGCCACCTGGTCGATCCGACGCGGTCGTTGCCGGAGGCCTTCGGCCAATGGCTGGCGGCGGCGAACAAAGCGCTGACGCCGGGAGCGCTCGAGGCAACGGCAGCGGCTCTCAACACCCAGCTGGAGACCCTACGCAAGGCCTTCCTCTTCTTTCTGCGTCAGACTCTGTTATCACTGCGGGCGGATCATTATCGTACCCTCGGCCTGTCCCGGCACAGCTCCGAGGCATCCATCAAGCGCCACTGCAACCTGCTGGTACGTCTGTTTCATCCCGACCGGGTGCCCGACGCAACCGAACGCAACAGCATCTTGACCGCCCGTATCAATTCCGCGTACCAAACCCTTTGTGACCCGCGGACGCGACGCCATTACGACAGCCGACTACCGCCTTTACCGCATGGCAGCCAAACGCGGGACTGGGGAATGGACTTCTTCCGACCGAGCGAATCGACCCCGAGATTCAACGCATCAGCATCTACAGGGTACCCCCTGTCGCTACCCGGCCATCCACGCCGGGCGATTATTTGGGTGTTCGCAGCATCGGCGTTGATCTTTTTTGGACTCTTGACCCTTAAAGACGCCGCTACGGGTCAATCCGGGGCAGACTTCGGGCACCGATTCCGGTCAAGCCTTCCCCAAGGTTGGAAGGCCGACAGCTGCCCCGATTCAAAGCCCCGGACCAGACAACGACCAACCTGTCACGCAGGTGACCAGACTAGGAAATGCAACCATCCCTGAAACAACCCAAAGGCTGCACGTAACGACACGACGACCCATGCCGGCAGCCGGAGAACCGATTACGAGGTCTTTGGTTCGACCCGCCGACTCCGAATAGCGTTATCCACCTCTTGTCGTCGTCCGCATGAGATCCATGGGCGATCGCACAAAGCGCAGTTCGGATTCGCGGTCGATTTAAGCTCACAAAGCACTCCCACCGCTTACTGCTAAAAGGAACAGAGGTTGATCATCCTGCGCCAAATTCTAAACTCGATCGTCGCCGCCTTTCTCATCTGGCGCATCGGTGTTGTCGGCATATCGTCTCACTATGCCCAATCGATCACCGCGGGTGAGCGCGACGCGGTGGGCAAAGCCCTCACCTGGGATAAACGCCAACCGGAGGCCCTGTATCGACAAGCCCTGGCGTTACGCAACGACGACCCGGACACCGCTGCCGCCTTTCTGGCCCAGGCCAACGCCCACTACCCGGCGGATGCGCATCCGTTTTTCGCCGCAGCCGAGGTCGCGCTTACCCGGGGTGATCCGGTGTGCGCCGATGCCTTGGTCGAGATGGCCCTGCGGCTGAAGCCAGCGGATCCGCGCATCCGGCAGCAGGCAGGCACATACTGGCTGCGCCGGAATGACGTCAAACGGGCAATTTTCCATTGGTCTTTGGCCCTGGAAGCCTACCGACCGGCCAGGCGCAAGCTGTTCCCACTCCTATTCAAGCTCGCGGAAGACCTGCGTACTCGGCCTGCCTATGAGATCCTTACGGCCTCACCTCCGTCCTGGTGGGACTCCTTTCTTTCCGAGGTCGCCAAACGCGCGACGGAGATCGAAACCGTTTAGCAACTCTACGCCCTGCGGCACAAGTCGGGGTAGGCACCAATCACGATGCCCGAACGCAAAAGCTATGTCGCCCGGCTCATGAAGGAGGCATTGATCGCCGAGGCCTATATGGTCTGGGTCAATAGCCTTACCCGCGATCAACGGAAGAGGCTGGGACTGCTCTATACGGCAGCTTCGAGTTCGAGCCTGGTAACTGGAGGTTCGATTGGCACCTCCACGTCCCCCGCGACGTTCTGATCGACAGGGTGTACACCTACGGCAGCGACGGCAGCAAATCACTGCATGTGCGGTTCAATCGTTACCAGGATCATTTCAGTGGTGGCCTATACCAAAAACTGTTCCTCGATGCCGGTACTTACCGACTGAGGGGTAGAGTCCATACCGATAGTCTGGATACGCAAGGGGGGCTCAAGTGGGTCATACGCTGCCTGCTGCCACGGCCCAAGGATCTAGGGGAAAGCGAGCGTTTTTTGGGTGCCAACGAATGGCGAGATTTCAACTTCGAGTTCCGGGTTCCCGAAGCCTGCACACTCCAGGAGATCCATCTTGTCTCAACGGGGCAGCACGAGATCACGGGCGATGCCTGATTCGACCGCCTGGTCATCCATAAAAGGCCACCGCCGGTAACGGGCCAAGCGACCGCGGCGAAAGGGATAAGTAGTATGGAGCGGGAAACGAGACTCGAACTCGCGACCCCAACCTTGGCAAGGTTGTGCTCTACCAACTGAGCTATTCCCGCATTGAAGCGCACGAGTTTAAGACCTGGTTCGAGGATGTCAACCCTGCTGAGTACCCCGTTTTGCAGGGGCGAACCTCGTGTTCGCCCTTCCTCGGTTCACCCTTCGTAGCAATCACGAGCGGGCGATCACAAGGATCGCCCCTACGGGGTTATCACCCAATCGATCCGGCTGATGCGGTTCGCTAAATGTCAACACGCCTTAACGCCGGGTAGTGGATCAGTTTGCGAAAAAACGCCAAGACGCCAAGAAGGAAAAAGAATCTTTGCGTCTTGGCGCCATTGCGTCCTGGCGTTAAATGGGCCGGAAAATGAGCGGCCAAACATAAATTTTTCGGCTCTTTATGGATTCCAGACTGATCGAAGGGGACGGCGGTTCGTAGCACTCTGACCGATGACAGAACAGGCAGTCTTTTATCAAAAAAAACAGTAAGTTATATGACTCCCCTCTGGCTTGCTGAGAAGGCGAATTTGCACGAAATATCCTACTAGTCTGAAATCCATAAAGAGCCAATTTTTCAAATTAAGCTACTGCCTAACGCCGCTGGAAAAACCGGTATCCCTCGAAACTCAAAACGGCACCGTCGGGAAGGATTCGTTCCACGGCAATCGCTTCGCGTGACACCTCCCCCTCCCGTGTCTTGAGGCCGTTGATCAAAACGAAACGCCTGGACGGCTCACGGTCGTAGATGTGCGCCGACATGACGAACTTGGGCAAACGATTGCGTACCGCTTTGGGTAGACGCAAATCCCGTGGCGCGGTCTTCTCGACCCGCGGAGCGTCGGTTATGCCCGTCTGGGCTTCACGAACCTCGCGTTTGAAGGCCTCGATATCGGCAATCAAATCCGGCGGAATCCTGCTGCCCCGCTCCTGCGTCGAGGCCATCGGCGGATCCCCTGCCGCGACCGGTCTCTCAGGCATCCGGCGGCGCGGCGGAGGTAGGGACACGACAGGGGCAGGTACCTCCGTGTCTCCGGATAAAGCAGGCGTCTCGGGCGCAACCGGAACATGCGCCGGGGCTCCGTTCGCCGGTCCTCGAGGACCGGACATGACAGGCACGGGCTGTCGCGGGAGTGCCTGTCCCGGCACCGGCCGGGGCCCCGCTTTTTTGGGCGTGGCAAGGTTCCGGTCCCTGGTCTCGCGGGCTGCTGTTTGGGCGGTTCGGGTCACCGTCGCGCCCGGTGGGTCGCCGCGCAGGGCCGAGTAGAGGGCAATGACCACGGCCGAGACTGCCAGGATCAACGCCAGCAGGACCCAAAGGTTGAGGCGTGTACCCTCCTTTTCGATTGGGAAGTTGGGTGTCGCCAGGGTCGGGGCCTGACCCAGCTCACGCTCGTGCTGGGACTTCTTCAATGCTTCCAGGATATAGGACATGGCGCTCAGGGGACCGGGACGAGTTTGGGGATCTTCGGCATCCCCACGGCATCGTGGAGCCGAATAAGCGTCTTGGGATCGGCAATGCCGTCGATTGCAAGGCCCTCCCGCTTCTGAAACCCGCGTACTGCCTCGTCCAACGCCGGGTCGAAAGTACCCGAGCCGATGGCCTCAAACGAATACAAGGATCTCCCGGTCCCAGGTCCGCGAGCTCGACCCCCCAGCGACGCAGTAACACCCGCATGGCCGATGCCCGATCCATAGCCAGATCGGCGAGCATCAAATCCTCGCCGGGCCCACCTGGACCACCTGTCTCCGGTTTGGCCACGGCAAGGCCGGAGGCCCGCTCCCGGGCCGTCTCGGGTGTCGTGGATAGTTCGGCCTGTCGTGACGGCAGCCAGCGCGCCAGGAAGGCCGGAACAGATGATGTTGCCACGGGGACCCCGGTCAGCCAGGAACGTGTCATCCAACCGCCGGCGACGGCAAGCATCAGGGCGGCGGCAATCACGGCAAGGCGTCCAAGACCCAAACCGTATCGGTTTTGCGCCGAATCCTTTACCTCGTGTGCGGCCTGATTGACGATCGACTTGGTTACCAGGGGGATTACGCGTAACGCAGGCCCCCAGTAACGAACGGTCACAGAGGATATTGATCAGTCACGGAACGTCCCCGGAAACCCGATGCACAAGGCGGATTGCGTCACGAGTGAACAGCTGTCGCTCCACCCCCGCCACTGCCAAACGGTACCGGATATATTCCGCCGTCTCGACCGCATTGAAGGGCCGCAGGTGATGGCGGGCGGTAATGCGTTGATTGAGCTGGCGTAGACCCTCGCGCCGGAGCAGAGTACGCAACTCCGGTTGACCGATCAGGAAGATCTGAAGCAGCTTGTGCTTGGGGGTCTCCAGGTTGGTGAGCAACCGGACTTGTTCCAGTACCTGCGGGCGCAGATTCTGGGCCTCGTCGATCATGAGCACCGCCCGCCAGCCTTCGGCGTGTGCCCTCAGTAAGTAGTCATTGAGGCGATCGACCAGGCATTTGACGGTGCGTTCCTGCTCCGACACCTCGATGCGCAGCTCGTCACAGACGGTGCGCAAGAGTTCGGTTACCGTCGTGGCCGGATTGAGGATGAGGGCAACCTCCACGGCGTCGGGCAACTGCTCGATAAAGGCCCGGCAAACGGTCGTCTTCCGGTGCCGACTTCCCTGGTAAGCAGTACGAAGCCGCTGCTCGTCCCTGCCCCGTGGAACAGATGCACCAACGCCTCCCGGTGCTGTTCACTGAAGAACAGATACTGTGGATCCGGGGTAATGGAAAAGCTCGCCTCTTTGAGGCCGAAATAGCCGGAGTACAGGTTCTGCAAGCTAGGCCACTCCCGTTATCGGTCAGACAAAAATCGATGGTTCGACTCTGCGATGCACAAGGCGCCTCACCGCCGGGACCAAGAGACAGGTAGAATCCGGGACGGGCTCAATACTCAGGGTACTACCGGTCGCGCGATCGCAACGGATCAACCGATGCCGACTGTCGGAAATGACGGGGTTGAGCGGATACCTCTCAAGCCGCTTCTTGATTCAAAGCGCCGATCACCCCATAAAGATGATGACCTGCACCCTATCGATGCGTGCCCCAATCCCCAATGCCATTGAGCTGAGTGTTACCGGTCGGTAAACAAAAGGAGAAGGCTCTTTAGGGATTCCGGACTGGTCGAAGAGGACGACAGTCGGTAGCACCATGACCGATGACGGAACAGGTAGCCTTTTCTCAACGATAACAGCAAATTATACGACGCCCCTCTGGCTTGCTGAGAAGGCAATATTTGCGCAAAATATCCTAACCAGTCTGGAATCCATAAAGAGCTAAGGAGAAACTCTGAATCACGCGAATCCTGGCGGATCGATTCGCGCTGATTCGCGCGATTCGTCGTTTTCTCGACCTAACCGCGACAAGTAGCCGGCAACTAACTCGATGGCATTGCCCCAATCCCGACCCAAACGATTTTCTCGATGATCGACCTGCACTGCCACATGCTGCCCGGTATCGACGACGGCGCACCCGATCTCCACACCGCTTTGGAGATGGCCGAGATTGCGGTCGAGGACGGCATCACCATGACCGCCTGCACGCCCCACATCTATCCCGGCCTGTACGACAACACAGGCGCTCAAATCCTGCAACAGGTGCAGGCGTTTCGCACCCGGATACGGGAGGCTGATATTCTGCTCGAAATCGCATACGGCGCGGACATCCAGCTGGTGCCGGAAATGGTGCATGGTCTCCGTTCCGGACGTATGCCGACGCTTCACGGTACCCGGTATTTCTGTTCGAGCCACCTCACCATACGGTTCCCGTCGGCTTTTCACAGCTGATTTTCGACCTGCTGGCGTCCGGTTACCAGCCGATCATCACCCATCCCGAACGGCTTACCTGGCTCGACGATAAGCATTACGGTTGGTTTGTCGACGCGGCCCGGGCCGGCGCCTGGATTCAGCTCACGGCCGGGGCGGTAACGGGTCGTTTCGGCCGTCGTCCAAAGTACTGGGCAGAGAAATTCCTCGGCGATGGACTCGTCCATATCCTGGCGACGGATGCCCACGATCCTGAGCGCCGACCGCCACTCTTGGCGGAAGGACGTGCGGCGGCCGAACCCTACATCGGTACCGACGCAGCGGAGCTGCTGGTAACCGGCCGCCCGCAGGCCGTTATCGAAAATCGCGAACCAGGAGAGATTCCGTCCCCACCGGCACTCGATCCGAACGAACAACGGGGGAATAGCGTCAAACCCAGGCCCGGGTGGTTTGCCCGGCTCTTGTCCCGAGACTGATCCGAAGAAACCCCCGGCGGCGGGCACGGTCAGGAACGCGATGGATCATCCGCCGTTCGCTGGCCCGTGTAGCGTTCGACCATCGTGCTGAGCTCCCGCGGGTTCACGGGTTTGCTGAGAAAATCGTCCATCCCCGCTTCGAGACACTGGTGTTTGACCTCTTCCGAGGCGTTGGCGGTCAAGGCAAGGATCGGCAGCCGTGTCCCCTGCCCCTCGCTCGAACGAAAGGCCCGAATAAGCGCTATCCCGTCCAATTTGGGCATCCGCACATCGACCAGGGCCAGGGCGAAGGGCTCGGCTCGGATGCGGCCAGGGCCTGCTCCCCGTCATCGACCAGAATCACCTCATAACCCTGTTTCTCGAGCAGCACCCTGACCACCTTCCCGGCAATGGCGTTGTCCTCGGCCACGAGAATACGCAATCCCCGGACCGCTACCGGTTGCGTCGCGTCTTTCTTCTCCTCTTCCCGCTCCTCCTGACCATCCGCCTGCGGGCACGCCTCCCCCAGGATCCAGCACACCCGACTGACCAGGTCCTCGGCAAGAAAGGGCTTGCTCAGACAGTTCCCGCGGGCTATCCGCTGATCAGGGCGACGGGTGCCGTATGTGAGCGCCAAGTAAGACACCTCGGCACCGAGCCCGCGCCGGAACAGATCCAGCATCGCCGGCAGGTCCTGACGACCGGGCGAGTCGGCGACGATGAGCAGATCCAACTTCCGGGCCTGGTCGGTCATGCGACCGAGGTGGTCCGGGTCGAGCACCGGCTCACATGTCATACCCGCGCCGCGCAGGATCTCCATGACGAGTCCCTGCTCGTGGCATTGTGCTCGAACACCCAGGCCCGCAGCCCATCGAGCCGTCGTTGCTGCGCCTGTGAGACCAGCGGTCCAGGTTCCCGCCGTAGGGGCAACCGCACCCAGAAGCGACTGCCCTTTCCGACCTGGCTGTCGACGCCGATACGCCCCCCATCAGGTGCGTAAGGTTGCGGGCGATGGTGGTACCCAGGCCGGTTCCGCCATAACGCCGTGTCGTGGAATCGTCCGCCTGCCGAAAGTCCTCGAAGATCTCCTCCAACCGATCCGCCGGTATCCCGATCCCGGTGTCCAACACCTCCAGGAGCAGGTGGGGGTGGTGCATCAGTTCGTTGAACGGACACACACTTGCATGGACCCTCACCTCACCTCACCTCGGTCGGTGAACTTGACGGCATTGCCGATCAGATTGAACAGGATCTGGCGCACCCGGAGCTTATCGCCGATTATCCGGTCCGGAAGCTCCGGGTCGATACGCAGGATGATCTCCAATCCCTTGGCAAGGGCTTGGGTTTCCAGGGCGGCGCACACCTCCCTCATACTGCCGCGCAGATCGAAGGCAACAGACTCCAGGTGGAGCTTCTTGGCCTCGATCTTCGACAGATCCAGCACATCGCCGATCAGCGCCTGCAGTACCTCCGCGGAGCTGACGATGGAGTCGGCGTACTCACGCTGCTCGGCGTCGAGCGGCGTCGACTGCAATAGGTTGGTCATCCTCACCATCCCGGTCAAGGGTGTACGCAACTCGTGGATCATGATCGCCAGGAAATCCCCCTTCGCCTGGTTCGCCACCTCCGCCTCACGCCGGGCCTGCTGCAGCTTGCGCAAAAGGGAGTGCTGATACATCGGCAGCACGATCAGCAGCAGCGCGAAGACGACCTCGTAAGGATGGGTCCGCCAGGCATCCAGGGCCACAATAGTCAGGGTGCAAGTCAGCAGGTTCAGGACCGACGCGAAGATCAGATGGCCGCGCCCGTAGCGGGTACTCGCGTAGATGATGATCCAAATATAGACGAGATAAAAGGGACTGATATCGCCGGTCAGAAAGATCGCCAGACTGACCGTCGTGACGTCCAGCACGAGTCCCAGATGCTGGCGGGCCGTCCATTCCGGGCGGATCAGTACGCTGATCAGCATACCGGTGAAGAACAAAAAAGGCTCTTTATGGATTCCAGACTGGTTAGGATATTTTGCGCGAATTTGCCTTCTCAGCAAGCCAGAGGGGCGTCGTATAATTTTCTGTTATCGTTGAGAAAAGGCTACCTGTTCCGTCATCGGTCATGGTGCTACCGACTGTCGTCCTCTTCGACCAGTCCGGAATCCATAAAGAGCCGCAAAAAATAGACCCCGAACAGGGGGAAGAACTCAACCACTATGCACTGAAAGTGCATAGGTTGCTCTTGGACTGAAAGTCCGAAATCATTCGGGAGCTGACATTTCCTGTTGTCCCAACACCCGATCCGATCATCCGGACAGGTTTTCACCCGGATCGTTTTTTTAGCCCCGGACATTCGCTTTGAAGAGACGGTATGATGACCACTTCTTCCACCACTCACGGATTGCTTGAGAGAATTCCTGTGTAGCAGCTAAAGCCTTGCACTAAAGTGCATAGTTTTGGACTAGCGTGCTGAAACAATAAACCCAATCGACCTGGTAGTAGCCGGTGTACGCGGCGCTACCAACGTAAATCATCCCGAACACCCAGAATCCCATCCGCACCAGAGCGGACTGAAACTCTCGGTTGGCACGCAAGGCCGGATTCCACTCGATCATGGTTCCAATCTACCCGTCATACCTGGATTTTCCGCCGCGCGGCACGTCTCCCGTGCCCGTCGGCGGTACGGCGCCGAAAGTCCATGTCGGTCTTCCCCTGCCCTGCCTTCCGGTCCACGGCCTACAGTCGCCGTAGCCCCGCGAAGCCTATCGGGTTCGTCCCCCCAAGCGTACCTGAAATTAGGAACCTAATATATTTAACTAGCAAATATCCCCATTTACCCTGCAGAAAAATGGCTACCTCTGCATCTAAGAAACAGGAGATATCATCATGTCTGCAGCTGGCATCCTCAGCACTTTTGAGTTTTTTCAGTGCTTCCCAAACGAAGATGCCGCGCGGCTCTACTTCGAAAAGCGTCGCTGGGGCAGTACGCTTCCCACCTGCGGGCATTGTGGCAGCATCGACATTCGTGAGTGTAAAGACCACAAACCC
>Ga0209255_1000286_pt1 | contig 11261 bp, 4 predicted proteins | sample WorMetvaBAHAMAS2_FD_187394 | JGI IMG/M metagenome (GOLD analysis project Ga0209255, IMG submission 187394) | Marine gutless worms symbiont microbial communities from Max Planck institute for Marine Microbiology, Germany - Olavius vacuus... | ecosystem: Host-associated > Annelida > Digestive...
GCCCAAATACCTTTATACAAAGCCAACCATGTCTGATAGCCACCATATTAAGCAAGTAAATCCTTTGTGCATATATAAAATAAATCTATTATTAGCATCCTCACATTCGATCTCAAATTGCTGCAAATTACAACTGACTGCAGTCCAAAGCTAACATACATAAACACATGACAAACCTCTGTGACATACAGTATGAGCAAATACATGTGTGCCTGATGTTAATAACACTGTACCTGATTGTAAGCTAGCTTACAGCCATGCTTGAAATCAGTGACAGGACCAGTCCATGTCCGACCAAAGAACTGTCTGTAAGCACTGTCATATAGACTCATACGCAGCTGCAGCTTTGTGACCTTTGCACCTCCATGCTGAACACACACACCAGTTTTCTGTCAAGGATATTATGCAGGAGCACTGCCGTCATAATTTCTGTTATAAGACATGCGCGAACACAAATATCGTTATTACATTACATTACATTACATTACAGTTGTTGAAAATAAAGCTAACAAATACATGTACTTTAAAGGCTCTCAACTGCTTATGACTATGGCTGCTATCAATTAAAAAAAGCTTGGTGTTAGCGCCAGATCGGCAATCTAACAGACCTTACATGTGGAAATTGCTAGTGCCAGATCGGCAATCTGACCCTAAGTACGACACAATTACTAGCGAGTAGCGCCAGATCAGCAAAAATTGCTAAGTGCCAACTGCGGAACAAAACTGTGAAAGTTGTCGAAAATGCGAAATGTCACTTGCAGTTATCAAACCACTATAGTACAATAGACGACACAGAGAGAAAGTCATCATCATCATCATAAAGTTTCTTAATATTTACTTTATTAATTTTTAAAGTGCATTTTTACTCAATTAACAAACTGTACTCAATTAATGTTTTTTAACAATTAATCAAGTATTAATCACTAAAAGCTGCAGCCCTATTTACGATTGCAATCACATTTATGCATATCTTCCGAACATTCACGATCCTCACTGCACGTATACATGACAATCCTTAGTCTGGTGTGACGTCAACAGTAAAACTTCGGGTTATGATCAAGGTATGGCTGGGTTAGGATTAGTGTTAGGGTTAGAATTATGGTTACAGTTAGCATTACGTCAGTGTTATGCATTGTCAATTTCGCACTTCTGCACTGTCGCATTTTATACATTCCCTGTAAACACAGCAGAGCGGCAACGTAGGCTATCACCCTTGCCTTCTGAAAGGATCCTTCTATTGACGTAATAGTAAATGCGAATGAAGCACTGTTGTCTCGCTGCTCAAGTTCTCTTTGACAAGCCGGAGGAATTACACGGGTTCTCTGCACCAAACATTTCCACCTGGCCGACGCCATTTGTAAACAAAATACCACGGCGACCAAACAGAAAACAGAAACCGTTGTGGTCCATCTACTTGCCGTTATCGACCCAGAGCGTATCTATCTACCTGTGTACTGTGTAGTGTGTACCTATTGACGGCTTTGCCTGTACCCCACCTCACACACCACAGAACAGCAAACGGTAGTTCACTTTGTTATGCTGTGACCAAGGCCTAGTAGTAGTATATGTACATTATATAGGCCTTGCTGTGACCCTACTACCACTTGGTAATCAGAGTACGAGTACGGTAATTGTGTTCCGTATCCAGTGCAGTTGTCACAAAAAGTGGACAATGCGAGGGCATGCCAGAAGTTCCCAGAACACACGTGAGGAAATCGAGTTATTTATTTGTATCAAACTTCTTTCACAAATTCTCTTAGCATAATGGTTTTTATCTCGCTTAACAGTATTTTTGTTTTGGTTCTTTAGCTTTCTGTTTTGATGTCGTGCTAGACTAATCTGGCTTCCGTGAGTTTTAGAACGCGCATTAAACTCACGCATATCGTATTTATTTTATGACACGTCACACAGCAGACCAGTGTTCAGTGGACAGCTACAGGGTCTCCTGTGAGTCGCTGTGTTCATAACTGCAGTCTTCAGTTTTCACACCCGTCGGTAGTGGAACACCGCGCGCTCATTGACCACCTTCCATCGATAGCTGAAGACATTCCTGTACAGATCGAGCTTTCACTAAATTTAACAAAGTTCCTCTGCAGCGTTTCCACAATGGCATAACTTTATCTGTACATTTACAATAATAATAATAATAACAGAAGGTCCCTAATAATATCTGACTTGTTTGCTAAACACCTCTTACAGTAAATTCACTTCACTCAAGATCACCCCAGGCATCATAAGCCACATTGTTGCAGCATTGCTTTCTCATTTCTCCAAATTCGTCACTTTTTCTGTCATGAACCCTTTGGCAAATGGGATGGATGGAATCAAATGTTGAGAACTAAATTCAGCTCTGGGATCTGAATGTCTCTTCTTACCGCCTCAGTTAAGCCACTTACGGTTTTAGACTTGCAACCTATCTTGTGAGAATGCAATCCCTTTCAGTTGCCTTTACACTCATGTGTGGCACGAGTCAAGCTAATTCTAAGTCTGTTAATTCTAGCTCACACAGACCTATTGCAGATATTTGCAAAACCTTGATTTCAAGATCATACATTACTATAAAATGCGACAGAAAAATACAGACTGATTTAAATGCAACAGCACAAAATCAAAAATAATTTCCACCACCAAGAAAGTTTTTGTTTTCTGCACATCTTATGCAGTCTTTGAGTGCTCTCTATTCATTTCGTACCATCTCTGTCATTAACTTTAGTGAGTGCATAAGTGTGCCGTTATAACATCGAGCTCGAGTTCCAACACAATGAACTGTACTCTCTCTGATACTTGAGTTTCCAAGAACTTCACAATTGAAAAATGATCATCCCACTTTACAATACATCCAATTTATTTCGAGTAAATTTAAATACAAAGCATCACTGTTTTAATCAGACACAACAGCGAAAATAAATGGAACTGGCGTGCAAGGTAATGTCAAAATGTTGCCCTGTGAACTACTGAAAAGTCAGAGAAAATACTGCTTCAGCAGCGGCCAACTACACACAACTGTTTTATGCACTAGTATCGCCTTACCATAATAACATGTACCCGAAAACATGCTAGTTTATCCAACTCACAGATGCAACTGGCAAAGTATAACTGAGGACTGCAGTATTGACACAATGATTACAGTAGTTAAAATGACTCGGTCCATGAATATGCCGGTAATTAGTTTTCAAATGATAAACTTGCACAGAGTGGACCCAGTGCCTGAAAACAAGCGAGCCCTACACAGATCGAAGTCTTTGAATCAATAAAACTGTAAGACACCACACAGTTAACGCAATGTGCATGTGACTGGCCATTGTGAAGACTGAAGAAACATGGATTGAACAGACAGCGAATCAGTGTTGCACATGCAATTATACAGCAATCATGCGACTATCACCTACAACACGCATCGTCATTCGATCGTCCATCAGTCCAAATACACCAAACAATTACGCAAAACACACATTTACACACTCATCCGAGGACTTCATCAATGGCACATTTCAACGCAAGATTAGCTGCACAATGGTAATTTACAAAAGAAAAGAGATTTTAAAGCCCAAATCCAGTGAAAAAATTAAATCGCCAAGACTATCAGTGCCATGTAGTATATCTAGATACAAGTAGTTTGAGATACCTAGTTTAGCATTGTAATGTCTATGAAGTTTGTCATCAAACGAGCCGAGTACCAACTTCTGCGCGACGCTGCAGAATAGACATAAATTATGAGGTTTATCCACTGTATGTTTTTGTATTATTGTTTACTTTTATGCATGAATATTCTAAAAGATAATTCGAAGTTTTGAACTCACCTTCAGTAGAATTTTCACTGGCCATTTTTACAGATAAGCCATTAGAATACGCCACATTATACTACAAACATCAACCACCAAACCGGAAATTGAAACAAAAATCAGTATGCATCCAAAATGCGTTCTATTTTTAGCACTAAATTAATATAACAAAAGTCCTTATTTTGTCAAATTACTTACTTTTTTAATAAAAATTTTATTACAATTACATATACTGTGATTTTATACAACACAATTCGTTTATTGAAATAAAAAACTTACGCTAAAGTTGTACTTCAACGCTGGAAATGTAATACAATGTAACCATACAACATTGGCTTTGAAATGACAAATGCTACTGGAAAACTGCAACAGTAACAATAGCATGGATATGCCAACCATGTAATCATAAAAATACAATTGGTGAAATTATGCACTTTATTCAATGTTGTACAGAAATTAAATTCCACACAAACCATTGCAGCTACCATTAATGCAACATACCATTGACACACACTCACCAATCAATCACAAACATCTTCGGCAACATAAAAATACTGGGCAAATGTTTTCTACTATTTAACATCAGTGGATTTTCATGATCAAAGACAAAAATGAAGTAGTTGCCTTTCCCCTAGACATAATTTCTGTTCAAAATGAAAAACGTTGTAGTGGATGCCGTCGTTCATTATCAGAAATTTCAAGATGAACACTACTGCAATCATACAAGTCAACATTTCTAAGCTAAGTGTGTTTTAATTACAATAATAATACTACAACACAATCATTAATCATGTACACAAGAAATTCTGTGATTTAAAACTTTCACTTAAATTACTAAAATGATAGTCTTTTGAAATTATATTCCCAATAAGTTTTGTAAACATCTAATTAAAAAATAGCCACATTTAACGTTTTATCTTATGATTACCTCACATTAAGTAATTCTTAATCGGCAACTCTTTCTTCTATTATTCTATTACATAATTACTACAAATTACAAAATCAATATCATGCTCACACACACAGAGTTCCACACAGCTCAATGCTGCTTACAACAATTCACTTTTCTCAACAAGAGTTGACTGGAATGCATTATCTAAATACTACCCTAAGCAATTTGCCATCCATCATGTACCAAATAGTTCACCTTCTTTGCCCCTAATGCCATTCATGCACAAGCACAAGGACATATTGATCAACTCCTCAGTTCATCAACTATTTTAGTAACCAGTGACCACAAAGTACTGATCACTGTTCAAAATCATAATACCAAATCTGCACCATTCTATTGCCAGTTTTTATGGCACCAAATGCACAAAAAACTGTCATGAAGTTTTCCATAATACTGACGTCGAAACCGATAACGGAACTGACATACTGTACCTACTTGGAGAAAGTCACTGATACAAGAAAAGCAGTGAAGTACTGTAGAGAGAAACAGGTCAGTAACTATCAGCATACATAAATGTAGCAGAGCTTTTAATAATCTGTCAGTGCACAGCACATCTATAAGTCTTCACAGCACCTGCCTTCTCAAAACTCAGTAAAGGTAATCAACAAGCAGCAAAAATGTATGGAAATATCATGAGATGTATGTCATGCTTACACTTAGTCTCAGAAGTGAATCATCTCACATAGCTGTATGAAAATAAATGTTTACAATTAATGCTAACTAAGTGATCAAAACAAAACAAAAATTTGCTGATCCACACAGCCTAAATTGTGAATGACATTAAACAAACATTCTATAAACGATGGCAACATCATACACAGTAGTTGTACACCACACACACATGATGCATCATTATTAAAACTGTAGCTAAAACCGAACTAATGTACTGAAATTGTCAACTACAGGTTTGCTATAATGTTAATCATGATTGCTATGTCCAAATATTTTGGTTAAAATAAACTTTCCATTCCTGATAATATATTACAAACCACGGATATATTAAAACAAAAATAAACATCCTCGTCTCTACTGTAATTACAAGTGTTATTATTAAAAAGCTGTCTTTTAATAGAAACAGAACTGGTACAAAAGACACGTAGGTTAAATACTGGAAAATATTTCCCTAAGTGTACAATCTGGACAGCGCATGAAATATGTTGCAAAAAGTCACCGTAAAAATTTTCAAACATGCCAACAGATGACAGCTAAAGCTGACTGCAGGTTGCAACTAGAGATGCACTGATAAGGCACTGGCCGATTATCGGTCGGCCGATAATCAGTGCCTAACATATCAGCCGATACCAATTAATACAAAATAAACTTATTTTGTTGTCTTAATTAAGTTATTTATTTAGGCTCGGAATGTTAGCCGAGGACTCTTACTTACTTGAAGGACAACAGAGTGCAGACAAAACAAAAAATGCACGCAAAAGCAAAGTTACAAAATGCACCCACTTTTTCCAGAAATGGAAGCCACCGTCATGTTTGTTTACTTTTGGTAATAAAAATAAAAACTTGTACTGACCAATTGTGTAAACGACGATCAGCTGATACCAACGTACTAATCGGGCGATACCGATTATCGGCAAAACAGCCGATAATGGCCGATACCGATTATCAGCAGATTATCGGTGCATCTCTAGTTGCAACAGTTCAACAACGAAGGCAAACAAAGTTGCAAATAATCTGTAACACAATGCACCAATTTCACGCCCTGCAGTAATAACAATAAGACAGTTACTTGCCATTATCCGAAGTGACAACGAACACAACAGCAACAATCACACACACACACACACACTTGACGACATGAACAGGAACAGACTACAGAACAAACGGAATTCACAGTGCAAACAGACGCACGACAACAGTACACAACGCGAGTGCGACTCGCCTAATGCACAGTGGCACAGCGTCAGTGGTCATAAAAATACAGACTGTGCAACTGTAGTGCATCGATCATGCCTGCTTGCCACAACACACGACAAAACCAGTCAACGAAGCAGCAGAAACTCGGACGCATACACTTTACTACTGGACAATGGACAGATAATGAGCCGGGGAAGTTGCCGAACGATGCAAGCTGCCAAGGTGATGAGTCGATGTGCATAACTGATGCTGAAAGGCAGATGTGGCAACCATGTACCAGATAGTCAGTGATGCAGATGCGACAGTAGTTCGGCACAGAGTAAGACACAAAGAATAATCAGTACAAGACATGACCAGATCATCACCGCGGCTGAGATGCCTGCAATAACGATCTACTGCGACGAGCAGCAGATACAAACTAAAAATTACATTACTACGCTCGACATCGGCACACCAAAGTATACATACAGTCGGCAGTATCGACTGACAGTTAACCATGGGCTAGCAAGTGCAACAGAAGACAGCTGAAAAGACGATACACTTGCAATTCTGAACACAGTGGCTGGCTATTGACAGCGGTGGTTACACAGTTAGTCGAGTTATGATGATATGGAAATGTGGTCACAGCTGGGCGATCCAGATGGGCTAGTTCCATATCTTCAGGAAACTGTCCCATGACCCAGTTGCCACCGCCATACCATCCTCAGTAACACCGAGACAGCTGACACGATTGTCATGCCCAGCGAGCACACCTGCAATAAAAAAAATCAAGATAGCGACGAGTTACGTATTTGTTTATTGATGACAACAGATATAATAAAGAAGCAAAATATCTACCACTCACACTAAGTGATAATGACAATCTATCATCAACAATACTGTTCTGCCATCTGCAGCCAGTTCAGACCTTAATCGCTACACAATGTTCTATGACTGATAGATGTCCAAGCAGAGCATATTATGTAAGTACAAAGAGACATTCAATTGACAACCCGGGGCTAACACGTTTTCAAATGACAATCAAGCGAAAAAATTTACTTTGAAAGTAAAATTACTAACTTAAATTTACTTAAATGTAAATAGGTACTGTACAGGGCTACAATATGTTTAGAATTGGGGCTACAGATAACGATAATTTCCCATTCATTACCCAAAATGCAGTCTTATCCCATTTTTGGCTTTTTCGTCACCTACGGTACGATACCAAACATTATATCACTACCATAGTGCCTGTGTGACAGTTAAGGCTCTAAGGACTGAGACAGAAACATTCAATGTATTTACTTTCTTACTTACCCTACTGACAAGTCAAAAGCAATCAACACAGAATGCAGGCGAGCTTACCTGCCCGATCCTGCTTCAGCGTATCCCACACATTACAGTTGAAGTCATCATATCCACCCATCATGAGTCGGCCACTCTTTGAGAATGCCACCGATGTGATGCCACAGATGATGTTGTCGTGTGAGTACATGCCAATCTCCTGGTCAGAGCGGATGTCAAACAGCCGGCAAGTTGCATCATCTGAACCCGTCGCGAAGGCAAATCCACTAGGAAAGAACTGAAAACATCAACAGACAGACAGCAGACAGTTTAGTGATTCGAAATTTTAACTCTTCAGAAATTCTTCACTGCTGGACTATATTGCAGCAAAGTATCATTAACTAGCTAAGAGGAACAATTTTCAAATACTTTTGAGACTGCGATCATTGACAGCAAAATAACAGCTGTAACTGAAATCACAATATCTTGTGAATGAAGTTGCACCCCCTACTGCAACAATTCTGACCTGATAACGTAGGATTTTGGTTGTCTGCAACACTAATTGCTAGACTTGAAATACATGTGGTAGCACTTGTTATCTTGTTAAAAGTTGCAGCACTCATTAATGTGCCCACAGGTTGTGTGAACGGCAGCGGCAGGGATGGAATAGTGAGATAGCCAGGCAGCTTACCTGCAGGGTTTCTAAACTATACATCAGTGAGTGAGTGAGGCCAACATAAGCATTAAGCAGCATCTAACGACTTGCTGTGTGTCAATCAGCGCGGAGCTTGAGTTCAAAGCCGACACGTGTGCAATTATTTCTGGTCCAATAATCCCTACTTAACCTGCTCCAGTGTTAAATATGCCTCAGCTAGACTTGCTGTAGCTGCATTAGCCGACATTCTGCACTTAATTAGTTGTCTACTGAGTCCATAAACAGCAGCTGTCTCTGCATAACTATTACAATCATTGCTTTGTTTCGATAAAACTGTATCAAAGCTACAAGTTGGAATTTCTAAGTTATTATTTTTCCATAACATGATGAAAGATGTTATGCTTTCATATGCAACAAAATGTATACTTGTACAAACGTAACAGTTAAAATGCAAATTTTCGCTGTGAGCTGTAGTAACACTTTCAAAGATAATAAGACATCAACAGCATCTAACTACTATACCCAACATATCTGGAATTCAAAATAAAAGGCAGCAGTCATATCTCGATCTTGTTATCTGACTGTACATATGGCACCGTACTGGTCCTTGAAGTGATCTTAGTTACTTAGGCCACTCTAAAAATTACTGAACTGAACTGAACTGAACTGAAGTAATGTCTTTTACCGAGTCGTATGAAAGCATAGTGCAATGTTCCATTTGCACAGCTGTCAGCTTATATACCACAAGACCAGATACTGGGTTAGTATATTGTGTAGTGTGCCTGTTTACTCCCAGCCTTCTCTGGTACTCATTGTGCCTAGTCACAAAGAGATGGCCAGGCAGAGTTTAGCCGGCTGGCTGACTACGTATCAAGGTAGTTTACTCATCCAAGTACTAAATGAATAATATTATTAATTACAATAATCAGAATTTCATTTACAGGAAACAGCAAATGTATGTCATGATGTCTGTATTACAAAAATACGTTTTCAGTAATGTTACAATGTAATGTAATTACAAAATGTTATATGATCACAACTTCTGTAAGAGTCTAATCTTACTGTACGTGTCTGAATTGTTTGACATAATTGCCGAATTCGGATGCACTAGCCATGTGTATGCTGACGATACTCAATTGTGCCAGCCGCTTCACATTCGGATGCGAACGAGCGATTCGTCTGCTGCATTGAACGAGTTCACGATTGGATGGCTGGAAATCATTTAAAGCTGAATGAGGACAAAAACCCAGATCATATGGCTCGGCACACAAGAGCAACTTGACAATAATCTCTCACAGACGTTGACACTATGGAATGGTATGGAACTGTAGTTTTCAACAACCATCAGCAACCTTGGTTTTTCTGCTAGACAGTCAACTCACCATGGCCGACCATACTGCTGCTGTGTCGTTCTGGTTTCTTCCAACTGCAACAGCTCAGATGTATTAGACAATCACTGACGCCGGCTGCAACGAAGACGTTGGTAAATGCTTTCATTAACAGTCGCCTGCACTACTGCAACCAACTCTTTGTTGGGGTCAGTGGCTGGTTGCTGGACAGGCTACAGTCACTCCAGAATGCTGCAGCTCGCCTGGTCAGGGGAATCAGAAAGTTTGATCGCATTACACCTGTGATGTGATAGCTCCATTGGCTTCCAGTTCGGCAGAGACTGAAGTTCAAGACCGCATTTCTGGTGTTCAAGTGCCTGCGCGGCTTAGCTCCAGTGTACCTGGTCGACTACTACAAGTCGACGTCTGTCAACACTGATCATTTTCATCTGACATCGACCAATCTGTGTCAGTTGTCTGTTCCACAGACAAATACATCGTATGGTGACAGGAGTTTCGCCATTTGTAGACCATCTACATGGAACAGTCTACCTGCAGCACTGCGATCAGCTGATGTCTCTGTTGAGACTTTTAGAACACAACTGAAGACATTTCTGTTTAACTGTTTTCAGAGTGTGTAAACAGTCAACACTTCCTCTGTCGGCATAGCGCACTTGTGGCCCTTGGATGTTATTGCACTTTATAAATGCCCTTAATAATGATAATAATAACTTTATACAGAGTTTTGTAATAACTGAAGATTAATAAATTACTGTACTGAAGCAAACCCAAACTAAATAAAAGATTACAATTTTGCAGAAAGTGCTGAATCAAAAAAACTATCGTAATGGGAATACCAAGACCCTTCCATCACTAATGGTGCTAATATAATATGGTAACCAACTCACAGTTATCGCGTTAATGTCAGACTCGTGTCCAGAAAATGTCTGCTTACACATTCCATCTCGAATGTCCCACAGCTACAAGCATCAACACACTTGGCAGTGTTCCATTTCAATGTAATCATACAGAATGCAATCATCGGAAAGTTCACATAATTAACTGACAGCAATCGAACATTAAACAAGCAGTGCAGTATTGGTTTCTGTCAAAAAGGAAGTCATCTACTTCTGTGTGCCTTGTGGAACTATCCTGAATATAACAGGCTAACCAATGACTCTCTAACGAAATATGTCACCGCAGAAATTCATTCTGAATTTGTTCAAAGCTATTCTTTGCATAAACTTGATAAGCATTCTCAGCTTTATTCCATTTCCAACTGTTTTAGTTAATTTTCAAATAAGAAGAGAAGAAAAGCAGAATCAAAGTTACCCGGTACTGTACACAAATAAAATCTATGACATGTAAGAATGAAACTGACCAGCACACAGTTTAGAGCAAACTCTATAACA
>Ga0209255_1000287_pt1 | contig 11261 bp, 1 predicted proteins | sample WorMetvaBAHAMAS2_FD_187394 | JGI IMG/M metagenome (GOLD analysis project Ga0209255, IMG submission 187394) | Marine gutless worms symbiont microbial communities from Max Planck institute for Marine Microbiology, Germany - Olavius vacuus... | ecosystem: Host-associated > Annelida > Digestive...
CGTAGATCGCATGAATGGATAGCAGTGAAAGCCATCGCTAGGTAACCCGTGGTAATGCTATTGGGCGTTTCCAGCAGCGTATGGCGTGATAGGAATGCTCGCCTGGCGAAATTTCCTACACCATCGGCGGCCCATCAACCGACGTCCTCGGCGGACCCCTAATCGGTCATGGCCTGATCAGACATACATCAATTGAACACGCTCATAACGCTAAGAACACTCAACGCAGCTGAAAATGTAACAGCGACCACACGTAATAAAGGCCGGCACAACCTATAATACACAGTTGCTCACGCGATGTCACGTGGGGCTTGAGTCCGCATACAACAAGGGCAACGTGGATCCTATGCGTCTAAGCGGAAATACAATCAACATGGGGCCAATGCGCGGTGGGCGACAGCCCGATTACATGGTTGGAAAAGGTGAACCGACTCTCGGCAAAATAACGCATGCAACCCTGTAGGAACGCGGGGCGTGGTTCGGAAACCAGCTGGTACTTGGTTACAAAGGGACTAGCCGAGCAACGCGAGGCACGATTGGGAGGCCACCTAGTTACGAAGGAATTAGCCAACCAACGTGGGACGCAGGCGCCTCGTTCCTCGCTCGCCAATATAGGGCCGTGCCGTGCTATTCGCTCACGCGGGGCTGTGTAAGGCACCGTTCTCGCCGCGTACGTGGGGCTTGCTGCTGCCTGTCACACAACATATACCCTCAGTGGTGAAGACACAAGCGATACCGGCACGTGTAGCTCGAAGCCACGCATTGTTGTACAAAGTTATAAACTAATATGTGTTTCACACATCACTACACTCACGAGCTACAAAACCGATTAACACATATACATTACTTTACGTGATGCCCATGGGGGCCTGCTGCACCTATTACTCGCAAAGGTGGGGTAAGTGACTACAAACAGAAGACGCAATGGGCCTTCAGTGACGTAGGTAAATTAGAAGTGTCGATTCTGCGGCACGTGGTATGAAGGTTTACTCTCTCTCCTTATGTACTGACGTGGGGCTTTATCCTCCTAGGTTATTCCAACGTGGGGCTGGTTCCTTCCCAGTTACCCTCACGTGGGGCCAGTGCTCTCTAAACCATTGCCACGCGGGGCCTAGGGTAAGCTGTGATACACATACACATCGTGTGGGGCAAACTGCTTTACCCGACAAGGGACTCGTGCCAACTCTATCACGAGGCTTGCGTACACACTAAAAGCACAAACATATTCACACATTGTCAGATTACTCATAGCATTGCGCACTCATGCGACTAGATGCAGCAATTACAAGTTTAACTGAACGACTAGGAACGAACTCAGTTCAGTATATAGTAAACAGCGACAATGTTAAAGCATGCAAACTAGCATTGAATGTCCTTGCAACACAACACTGAAACATCTCACGATCTGTCGTCACGGCGGGTTCCGCGCAGAAGACGGTCGTACTCATCTCTGGAAAGCGTCACATCACGAGCGCGGTCGTGACGCGGCGACGGATGGTGACGTTTCTGGCTCGGATCGCGATCACGAAGACGGGGTGAGGTACGCCTCTTGACCGAGCCTCGATAACGCTCCGAGGTGCTCATTCTGGGCGACGGAGGTGAACGTGGTGGAGCGCTGGCGAGTGCCGACCGAGTCACCGAATGACTCGCTCGAAGCATCAGACTCGACGTAGTCGCTGCCTCGGCGGCCGGCGTGGTGGTTTGTCGACGGCGAAGTTCTCCGATTGGGGTTGGGTTGTACGTAGCCAGTGATGTCGACGTGACGACACCGCGCGGCTCATACGGCGACGAAGCTTCAGTCACAGGATCGCGAACTCCTACTGCTGGCGGGACAGATCGTGCACGCGAACTGTTCAGTTGAGCGGACGGCGGCGTCTCAGCAACGATCATTCTGTCTCCCTCCAATGACGAGGCTTCATTGGTGAAGTCGCGATTTGACTGCTCGTAGTCGACCGGAAGATGAAGTTCCATCATCCGATACTGGGCCGACGAAGTGGGTTCGGGAGGTGGTATGGCTAGCGTTTCTTCAGGCGTCTGGGGACTCAGCGGGTCGACGATCGACTGGATTGAGTGGAAGATCGGCATGGCCGGCCGGGTGCCGACGCGTAGCCCGAAGTTCCAATCAGTGAGTGCTGCCATGGCATTGTGTGCTGAACGCCTCCTCTGGTGATCTCCTGACGAACGATTGTGCTCCGCGAAAACGTGGAGTTGGGCAGCGAACTGCGCGCCTGCCATCGCACCAATCAGGAGCGGGAATCGATGATCGGTGGGGATCTCCGGGTGCGTGTCGGACAGAAACTGCATCAGGTCGGGCTCGCAGAACCGACGGTGCTGATCGAGCAAGCTGACTGCCGCGCACGCGTATGTTGTTCTCCTGTTGGTTGCCACTGGTTCGTTCACGACTTGCTCTGAACCAGGACTCGATACTTCTGACTGGGAGGGTTGTCGGCTGCGCTGGAGCGCACTTGGCTGATCGGTGGTGTCGGAAGTACCCGCGTCACCAAGATTAGGGCTGCTCCGCGGCGGTGGGGGATGTTCTACCTTCACACGGTGGGCCTTGCGGACGTGCTGCGCCATATTACTCACCGCTATGAGCATTGGGCAGTGCTGGCACTTCTGTGACAGGCTGGTCCGCATCTTTTCTTCTTCTCCTTTCGACATCGCAAAGCCGAAGTTCAGATTCTTCGATTCGGGGAACGTCGGGCGACGACTCTTCTCAAGACGCTGCGAGATGACACTCCTCCGCGTCAAACTGCCACTGCGCGGTGAGCTAACAGAGCCGACGATATTCAGAAGACGTCGCGCCGTACGATAATCAGCTCACATGCGAACAGATCAGATCTAAAACGCAAATCGCAGTAGATTATTTACACAACATTATGAGTTAACTTAGCGCACATAGTCGCTCAGATAACGTGGAGTGAAACGGACTCTGTGTCCCGTTCTTGCCTGAGGCAAGATCTGCTCAGGTTCCACGTTTTCATCTTCTACGCGTGGGGGATCGGGTCTGCGACCTCGAGACACTCGCTCACGAGTGGCTCCCGGTGGAGTATGCGAGATTCGCTGATGTGGCGGGGATTGTGTTTCACCTCCAACTACTGGACGACGTAGTGCCCACCACGACGAGCTCTGGTTCGCGGAGCGGTCTGGGGATATGGACGGCCGATGTCCTAGCTGGTTCCCCACATCAGGAAGAGGATGATCCCCTGGCTGTTCTCCCGTAACATCCTGTGAGACCCAAGGTGCCGGCGTCTCACTGAAGCAACGCTTCATCTTATCTGTATGTACGACGAAAGGTTTGGCGTATTTCGTCCTTTGCAGCACAAAGTTGACTGGCGGTATCTGGCGGATGATGAGAAACGGTCCGATGAAGTTTCTCTGCCATTTCGGTGATTTCTTGCAGTATCGGCGAGGGTAATGGTACCATACCCAGTCGCCGACTTTGAACGAAGTCTTGCGCACACGTGTGTCGTACGCTTGCTTCCTGCGTTCAGCGTTAACCTGCAAGTGATCACGGACGAGACGATACGACTCTTCGGCCAGCTCCTGCTGCCGATAGACGTAGTCGTCCGTAGTTTCCCCCGGATTCCGATGTTGGACTGGAAGTCCCATCGCGAGGTCGACCGGCATCCTGTTCTCTCGCCCCAGAAAGAGTCTGTTTGGTGAATAGCCGGTGCTGTTGTGAACAGATGCTCGATATGCCGCCATCACGTATGGCAACTTGTCGTCCCAGTCTCTCTGCGATTCACTGACTACTTTCCCTAGCATCGAGTTGAGAGTTCGATGGAACCTCTCGACCGTTCCGTTGGTGGATGGCTTGAAGACGGTCGTCCTCAACTTGTCCACACCGAGCCACTTCATGAGACAAGTGAACAGCTCGCTCTCGAACTCACTGCCACGATCGGTAAGAAGCTGCAAGGGCGTCCCAAAGCGCGAGAAGACGTGCACGATAAGGGCTCGTGCCACAGACGGTGCTGTGTGGTTCTGCAGAGGAATCGCTTCGGCCCACTTGCTGAAGTGGTCCACGATGGTAAGTATGAACTGATTCCGTCGAGACGAAGGTGGATGCGGTCCGGTGATATCCACAGAGACTCTCTCCCATGGCTCTCCGGACTGGGGGATTTGCATCTCAGTCTGACGTTGCAGTGCACCTCGGTGGTACTGCGAACATTGTATACATCTCTTCAAATGCATTGCCAAGTCGGATGACCATGTCGGCCAGTATGCCCTCGCTTGGACGGCTGCCGAAGACTTCTTGAAACCGAGGTGACCCGCTGCACCCGCGTGTGTCAACTCCAAGAACTGTTCCCTCAGAACTTTCGGCAAGATAACCTGGTAATGACTAGTTAGCCCGTCTTCCATCTCGAATCTTCTCATGAGAATTCCATCTCTGGTGACTAGACGCGGCCAAAAGCTGCACAAGACTTTGGTGTCGCGGGACTTTGCCGACACGTCATCCCATGCTGGCTTGTCTTCTCCTGCTAATACTCTCTCGTAGACGTAAGCGATATCTGGGTCTGACTTCTGAGCTTTCTCGAGTGACTGACGTTCCCACAAGTCGATTTGAGACGCGGTGGTAGGAGTCTCACCGTGGGGCTCGCAGCCTTCCTTCTGTTCTTCATTCTCCTCTCTTCCTTCTTCAGACGTAACTCCATTGTCTGTAGGGACGTCGATCGCCGCAGCTCTCAGCGCAGGGCGATCGGCGGGCCCATCGAAAAGGGGTTGCCCTGGTTCCTTGCAGGCGCAATCTTTCCGAATGCACGGGCGACGACTGAGTCCATCAGCGTTGCCATGTTTCGTGCCTGGCCTATGCTCAACGGTGAAGTCGAATTCCTCCATTTGCTCAAGCCATCTGGCCTGCTGGCCAATCGGATCAGGTGTCCTTCTCAACCAAGAGAGCGCCGCATGATCCGTGCGAACTTTGAAGGATCTGCCGAGCAAGTACTGTTTAAAGTACTTTAAGAAGTGCACGATCGCGAGCAACTCGCGCCTCGTGACGCAATAGTTCGATTCTCGACGGTCCAGTGATCGACTTGCGTAGGCGATGACGCGCTCGACACCGCCCTGACGCTGGGATAGCACGGCGCCGATGGCCCTGTCCGATGCATCTGTATCCAAAACGAATTCCCCTGTGTCGTTAGGCATCGCCAAGACGGGTGGTGACGTGAGAGCCGACTTCAGGGTCTCGAACGCTGACTGGGCTTCTGCCGACCACTTGAACTTGACATCCTTCCCGGATAGAGCGTGGAGAGGTCTTGCGATTTGCGCAAAATCCTGCACGAACCTTCTATAGTATCCCGCCAAGCCGAGGAAAGCCCGCGTTTCCGTAGCTGAGGTTGGTGTCGGCCACTCAACCACAGCCTTGGTTTTCTCTGGGTCCGTTCCGATCCCTTGGTGAGAGATGACATGGCCGAGGAACTGGACCGATCTTTGGAAGAAACGACACTTCTCTGGCTTCAACTTGAGCCCTGCGCGACTCAGACGATCAAGCACTATTGCCAGACGTTCTAGGTGTTCTTTCGGCGTCCTGGCATATACCACAATGTCATCGAGGTAGACCAAGCACACTTCGAGGTTAAGTCCAGACATGACGATGTCCATCAGGCGTTGGAAAGTTGCACCTGCGTTGCAGAGTCCAAACGGCATGGTGCGGAACTTATACATTCCACGGGGGCAGATGAACGCTGTCTTGTTCCGGTCCTCGGGCGAAACGCCCACTTGGTGATACGATGATCTTAAGTCGAACGTCGAGAACCAATTCGCCTGTGCCATGGCATCGAGGCACGAATCTATCCTCGGAAGAGGATACCGGTCCTTAACTGTGACGTTGTTGAGCTGTCGATAGTCTATGCAGCATCTGTAGGTCCCATCTTTCTTCCTAACCAACACAACGTTCGAAGCCCAAGGGCTCGATGCCGGTTCGATTACGCCCTGTGCAAGCATGGTGTCCACATGCTCCGAAATGGCTTCTACGTGCGCAGGTGGAAAGCGCCTGAGTTGCTGTCGGATAGGCTTCGACGCCCCTGTGTCGATTTGGTGAACTACTACATCAGTTCTTCCTAAGTCGTTCTCAGACTCGCTAAAGACGTGCCGGTTGGAGAGCAAGAGTTCCTGCAACCCTATTATCGCGCTCTCTGGCGTTGCAGCATCGACGCCTTCTATCAGCTTCTCGATATACCCCGGTACTCCTTCATCTTGGGTAACCGACGAAGACACAGGTTTCCCTTGCGTCGCTATCCCCAAATGGGACTTCGCACTCTCGATTTCACGCGCGTTGTGGAAGTCTCTGATACCCTCCGGATTTCTTCCGTCTTGGGCTGGAAACGATGACATCGTCTTCACGCATGTCTCTTCGCTTTCGGTTAGACCAGATCCTGCTGCTTCGAATCTCGGTGACGGACACGAAACGGGGGTCAGAACTTCCAAGTCGCTGACGGTAGTGCCGGCCCTGATGAGACGTGGACGTTGCTGCACGTTCATCACTCTGACTGGCACGTTGTCGAACTTGTCTTCCGGTGTAATCGTTCTTGCCACGTAGACACCGGGTCCCAGCGGAGTTGGGCGCGTACCCCAACAAACTTCGCTGAAAGTTTCAGGAGACTGGACTTGAGAAGGATCCCACTCTCTTCCTCGAAAGATCACCTTGCAAGGCAGGTCGACTTGCGATCGTGGTGGTACTTCCACGTCTTCTCGCAGGACTACTCGACGACACCACTTGTTCGCACGGGAGCGAACGATCAAGTCGTGACGCTGACCTCCAAGAGTGATAAATGCTCCCGCAAAGCTCCATTCTGCTGCGTTGTCACACAACCAGTTGATTCCTAACATGGCTTCGACCACGTGGTCCGTTACTAAGCCTGTGACTGTTGATCTAAACTTCGATGTCGCTATTGAAGCCGTCACTTCCCCTAGCACGGGTATAGCTGAACCATTTGCCGCCTTCAAGGTCTGGTTGGTAGGCTTCAGTTGACATCCTTTGACGAGGCCATACGGCAATACAGTGACCTCGCTGCCCGAGTCGAGTAGACATTCACAGCCGCTGCCGTTGACTTCAGCCTTCAAGTAGCAAGCATGATCAGATTTTCCCATCGAATTGCACCTGATGGTCCCGTTAATCTGTGCGCTTTGACCTTGCTGTGCATACTGTGTCGGTCTTTGTCCCTGTGGACAATTGCGTGCAAAGTGCCCGAGCCCGTCACACACCCAACAGCGTCTCTGTGGATTGTTGAGCTCGTTGTTGGCACTCTGAGCTTGCGCGCCAAAATTCTGATTCGGACTTCCGTAGCTCTGATTAGGGTCAAAGAAATTGCCGTTATTGCTTCGGTGGTAGAAGCGGGCCTCTTTCTTCTGTTCCGGCTGAACTGGTGTAGCTGTAGGCGTATTCTGCCGTCCTTTCAGTTGCGACAGTTCTTTAGCCAAGCGTTCCCGTTCGGCAAGAAGTTTTCCTTTCTCAGTTGCCATCTTCGTTAATTCTGTCTGCATATCCTGAAGCTGCTGTGTGTCCGCCGCCGTCATTGCTGTGTCGATCGAATGTCCCGACGCCGCACTACCGTTTCGTTCGACAGCGCGTGCGAACTTCTTTGCTTTTAGGCCATTGCCGCCTTTACGTTTCTCATTTCCAGGCTGCCTGTCTTTGCCGGCTTGGAATGGAGGTGGAGTCCTCGACGGTGGTCCTTCATATGCAGGAACAGAAGCGTTGGATCCTTTTACTTGAGCGAGCACGCGTTCTGCAACCGACGTCATCATAGCTTCTACGTCAGGTGGATATGGCGTTTCCGTCGCTCTTGTCATCGCTGGCTCTTCGGTTATTTGCCGTGCGGCGCGCTGTCTGGTTGGTCCCGAAGACGCGCTGACTACGCCTCTAGAGATTTCGAACCGCTGTGCCAAACATACTGCCGTATCCAGATCGCTCGGATCCCTCTCCCTAATTTTTAATTCAAATTCTGGGTCATCTAGCGCGGCCAAAAAGGCGTCACGGCCAATGTGTTCGATGACGCGAGACTGTTCTCCAGGGTAGGCTAGCGTTAGCAAGCGACGGATGTCCTGTGCCAGCTCCCTGATCGTCTCATCTCTTTTGCGTCTTCGGCAACGAAGCTCAGTCTGGAATCTCTCTTCCATGCCGCGTGATCCAAATCGCTTCCTGAGCTTATCCACCAGTTCCTCGTAAGAGAGTTCGTGAGCTCCCCACAACAACTGCGCGGCCTCTTTCTGAAGGGACGCCCAGAGATGTGCGAGCTTCTCTTTCTCTGTCCACTGGTTGAATTCAGCGCAATTTTCGAACTTCACCAGGAAAGTCTCTAAGCTGGTAGTTCCATCAAAGCGATCAGGTCGCACCCATCGAGACTGACCCTTCGCCGTCACAGCGCGTGACCGGGTTGGAGAGTCACCTGGACTGGATGAACGGCGACCGGAATTTCTGTCGCGACAATCTCTATTTCCATCACCGCTATGGTTAGAAGTGGTATCGTCGCTCGAGCTGCTGTCGTCCCCGCCGCCGCCGTTGCGTGGTTGACGGTGTGTGCGGTCAGATCTGTTGCTGCTATCCCGGTCGCTTGGACGCTGACCCTTCCTACGGTCGGTATCGCGGCCTTGAGTCGACCGCTGCCGCTTCGATAAAGAAGATGGGTGTCGTCGTGTTGACTCTCCACGGTCACTCTGTAGTGGCCTGCTGAACTTTGCCGAATTATCGTCAGGTTGGGCAGCGACCGTCGCTGCCATTGGACTGACTGGCGATTGCTTCAGTGCTTGTTCCACGGCGTTTTTGATCACATTGTCCAAATCCTGCGGGCTCAGAGAAATTGTACCAGCCGGACTGGACTGTCTCTGTGCAGTAGTTCGACGTTTTCTAGTCGACCGACGAGGAGATCTTTCTGGACTGACGTCGTCACGGTTGGAGTTCTTCTGACCTCTGCCACCGTCGTCGCTAGAACCTGCACCATTTGAGCCGTTGCTGCTACGCTCGTCGTCACTGCCATCGTCGCCAGGATCACCGCCGCCGCCACTCGTACTCTGTCGGTGACGCGAATGCCGGCGTTGTTGACCGGTCGGCGTCGCTAATCCTCTTCTTTCTTCTTTCTTGTCCCTCTCGGTGCCGTTGCTGCGAGGGGCGTTGCTGTCACGTTCAGAGCTGTCGTCAGCCGGGCCAGTTGCTCTGCGCTGGTGGCATGACTGACGGCGTAGAGGAGCCGTTGTTACTTCATCCACTTCCGGTTCAGAAGACTCGAAGTCGCTGTGACATCTGTGCCGGTTAGGTGACGTACTTCCGGTGTGCACTTCTGACGAAGCATCCGGCGCATGCTGCTGTACAGAATCGTCGTTGGAGCCGACGTGCTGCTGACCGACATCGCGACTGTAGTCACGTGACCTCACTGATCGACTTCCGGTTCTATCAGTAGGTGAATAGCGACTTCGCGATCCGTCACAAAACCCGTCTGCACACTTATCATGACTTACATGCTCATAACTATTCGCATCTCTGACGAAATTGTTAACTCTACAGTGACTTCTTTCTACTTCCGGTGAACTACGCTTACCTGCCGCTGCATTCTCACGACCGTTTTGACTTTCACGCATCGTGTCACCGTTACTCTCGATTCTATCAGTAAGCAAGTAACTATTGCCATTATAACTGCTAGTAATTCTCGGTGAAACAGAAGCAGAATAGATGGGGTTACCATTCCCACCTCTCTGTGAACCCAACAATGGCTGAGAATTAATTAACTCAGCATTAGCAGCTGACTGCGAAGTCGTTTGCTGCATTCCGGTAGGACTGAAACCAAATTGAGCTTGTGGACTCAACATCATTCGACCGAGTGCCAGTGCAGCAGCATCCTCTGCACTCTGTATATTGCATGGTGACGTACGGTTCGGCGTCAAAACACCACTGCTGACTGGTACAGCAGTATAATTTGAACCGAACGAAGGCACACGTGCGACATCGACAGGCTGTGGCACTTCCGGTGTAATGCGAGCAGGATTAGGTGGACTAGCCTGTGGACTTCGAGCTGCAAGTCCAGTAAGAATTTCTGCTGCCTCACGGTCAGACATTCTACTGACACATTCTGCAAGTCCAGAAAGTTGGCTGGCCAGACTGCTGTTGCCGTTGAAACGATCTGTTGCCTGGCTGACTGAAGTCGCAGTCGGATGTGCCGGGTCAGTTCCAGTTTCGTAGCGACGAAGTGGACCGGTAACCTGTGCCGCTGGTCTGTCAGCTGCCCTCGGAGCCGTACGTGACAGACGGTTAGTGGCACTACCAGTGGAAGACGCACTTGAAGTAGGAGATCTCACGTTGTCAGGGCTATTTCTTCTAAACACTTCGTTCTCAGCCTCTAAACGCTTTATGTACTCCATCTGCCTTTCGACTGCTTCTCTCAAAGCTTCGTTCTGTGAAGTAGACGCCATCACGGTTACTTCTGCAGATTGACGATCAAGATCAGCCCCACGACGAGGCGCCAGTGTGGGATTTGTGGGATTTCCATGTTGGGGTGGAGTTCTGCCGGCAGCCGTAGCCTTTCTAGGAAGCGCCACCGGCTGGTGTTCTGGGCTAGATCGTCGTCTTTCTTCGATGTTTCGTGCTGCCCTGAGCACGAGCTGTATTTCCTCATCATCGTAGTCTCCGGGTGACTGCTGAATTGAATTCATCAGACCTGCAACGTCCTTTTCTGTGATGTCGTCGAAACGCTGACCGCTGCCAGGCGTAAACGAGACCGGGGGTCCATATCCCTGTGGGTGCTCCCTTCCACCTTCCGCGTAAGCAGTTGCAAACGCGCTTTGCCGCCCCTTGAAGTCGACGTTGGCGTCGGATAGGATAGCATCATCGTCATCACTTGAAGGTTCTTCTTCCTCGTCGACGTTGCTGCGTCGATGGATTCCATCAGCTCTTCGACCTCGTTGATACTCATTATGCCTCAGCTCTTCATGGAGTTTTGCATCACCGCACAGACTGGAATAGATATACTGATCGACATCACCAAGCGCTCCGTCCGCTGATGGGCGACTTGACCTCCGTGTGGGCGTATAGCGTGGGAAGTCGTTCACTTCAGGATGCTGGACGTCACACGGCATAGGATGGATGTCTGCCTCCACGCAGACAGTGGTGCCACCAGACATGCCGCGAGCAGTTCCGTGTTCCACTTCGGGTGCACTTGAACTCCTGAGACTCCTCAGATGTCGTGGACATCGCGTCGGACCATCAGGTCTACGACTGACACCATCGCCGCTCCCCTCGCGACCAGAGCTCGACGTGGTGGATCTTGCACCGT
>Ga0209255_1000288_pt1 | contig 11258 bp, 11 predicted proteins | sample WorMetvaBAHAMAS2_FD_187394 | JGI IMG/M metagenome (GOLD analysis project Ga0209255, IMG submission 187394) | Marine gutless worms symbiont microbial communities from Max Planck institute for Marine Microbiology, Germany - Olavius vacuus... | ecosystem: Host-associated > Annelida > Digestive...
GAGGGGCGGTAGGGTGCGCATTCTGCGCACCGCGGAGCCGGTCCAACGGTGCGCAGAATGCGCACCCTACACCACGCCTTTGCCCTTCAGCGCCGCGATTTCGTCGGCGCCCAACCCTAGGTTTCGCAGGATGTCGTCAGTGTCGGTGCCGAGGGCTGGCCCGGCCCGCCTCGGCATCTCCGCCCCGGCGACGCGGATCGGGGCGGTGAGCAGCCGCGCCAGAGCCGCCCCGTCGGGCCCGGCATAACTCCCGGTCCGGCCCTCGCCGGCGACGAAGGGGTTCTCCAGCGCCTCGGCCACGTCGTAGACCGAGGCGATGGGGACCACGCCCTGGAGCCGCTCCAGCCACTCGGCGGTGGTATGTTCGGACAGCGCCGCGTCGAGCATCTCGGTGATCTCGGCCCTGTGCTCCAGCCGCCCGGCGAAGCTCTCGAAACGGGGGTTTGCCGCCCAGTCGTTGCGGCCGAGCGCCTCGCAGAGAATCGGCCAGAACTTCTCCTTGTTGCACATGACGAACAGCCAGCCATCCTTTGTGCGGTAGAGCTGAGATGGCGTCAGCGACGGGTGCGACGAGCGCGGCTCGCGGCCCTGGGCATGGCCGGCGTTCAGGTACCAGGCGGCGAGGTAGCTCAGATTCTGCAGCCCGGTGTCGAAGAGCGAGGTGTCGACATCCATGCCCTTGCCGGTGGCCCGGGCGCCGATCACTCCCGAGGTCAGGGCGAAGGCGGCCATCAGCCCGGTCATCAGGTCTACCACCGAGAGGCCGAACCGCGCCGGCGGACCGTCGGGCTCGCCGGTGAGGCTGAGATAGCCGGCTTCGGCCTGGATCAGGTAGTCGTAGCCGGGCCACGAGGCGCGCGGCCCCTCGCGGCCATAGGCCGAGAGATGGGCGAAGACGATCGCCGGGTTGACCGGTGCGAGGGCGGCATAGTCGAGCCCCAGCTTGGCCGGCAGGTCGCCGCGCAGGTTGTTCAGCACCCCGTCCGCCCCCGCCGCCAGCCGCCGGAAGATGTCGCGGCCCTCTGCGGTCTTGAGGTTCAGGGTCAGCGACCGCTTGTTGCGGTTGAAGGCGTGGAAGAACTGGATCGAGCCGTCGGGCAGGAAATGCGGACCGACGCCGCGGGCCATGTCGCCGCCGTCGGCGGGGTTCTCGATCTTGATCACCTCGGCGCCGAGGTCGGCCAAGAGCATGGTGCCGAACGGCGCGGCGCCGTATTGCTCGACGGCGAGGACGGTAACGCCGGCGAGGGGCAAGGTCACGCCGGATTCCTCTCGATAAAACGCTTGGCGATCAGGATGCGCTGGATCTCGTTGGTGCCCTCGCCGATGCAGAGCAGGGGCGCGTCGCGGTAGAGGCGCTCGACGATGAACCCCTTGAAGTAGCCGTAGCCGCCATGGATGCGCAGCGCCTCGGTGGCGTTCTCCAGCGCCGCCTCTGTGGCGAAGAGCTTGGCCATGCCGGCCTCGAAGTCGCAGCGCTCGCCGCGGTCGAGGGCTTCGGCGGCCTTCTCGGTGAGCAAGCGCGCCGCCTCGGTGCGGGTGGCCATGTCGCCGAGCTTGAGCGCGATCGCCTGGTGCTGGTGGATCGGCTTGCCGAAGGTCTTGCGCTCTTGGGCGTACCTGACCGCCTCGTCGAGCGCCGCCTGGGCGACGCCGACGCCGCGGGCGGCGACGTTGACGCGGCCGAGCTCCAACCCGGAGATCGCCGCGGCCATGCCGTTGCCCTCGCCGCCGATCAGGTTGAAGCCGGGGAGCCGGTAGTCCTCGAAGATCAGTTCCGCCGAGTCGATGCCCTTGTAGCCGAGCTTCTCCAGCTTGCGGGACGGGCGGAAGCCCTCGCCCTTCTCGGCGATGAAGAGTCTCATCCCCTTGTTCCGCGGCTCGGCCTCGGGGTCGGTCTTGACCAGCACCGCGAAGGCCGACCCATGGATGCCGTTCGAGATCCAGGTCTTGGTGCCGTTGACGACGTAGTCGTTGCCCTCGGCCCGCGCGGTGGTGCGGATCGCCTGCAAATCCGTGCCGCAGTCGGGCTCGGTCAGCGCCAGGCCGCCGCGGGTCTCGCCACTGGCGAAGCGGGGCAGGAAGGCGCGTTTCTGCTCCTCGGTGCCCGTCTTGACGACGATATGGGCCATGATCAGGTGGGAGTTGATGATGCCGGAGACCGACATCCAGACCCGGGCAATGCGCTCGATCACCTTGGCGTAGGTCGAGGGCGAGAGGCCGAGGCCGCCGTATTCCTCGGGGATCACGGCGCCGAACAGGCCAAGCTCCTTCATATGGGCGACGATCTCGTCGGGGTACTCGTCGGCCGCCTCCAGCTTCTGGGCATGAGGCGCGACGTCGCGGGCGAGGAAACGCTCGACGGTGTCGAGGATCAGGCGTTCCTGCTCGGTGTCCATGTTAGGCTCCGCAGAAGGGGGCGAAGGCGTCGACCGCCGCCGGGGTCTCGTCGAGCGCCAGCAGCGATTTCTCCATCCGGGCGACCTTGCTCGGCCCGGCCCAGAGGGCGGCGTTGGCCCGGTACTTGTCGACGATCTCGGCATTCGCCAGCGGCCGGTCGGCGCCGCCGCGGTTCACGGGTTCCGAGTGCTCGTGGGTGGTGCCGTCCTTCAGCGTGACCGTCACCGCGCCGGAAATAGGCTTTCGGGAACAGGCTGTCGGCGAAGGCGGCATGGGTGGAGCGGTCGGCCAGCGCTAGGGCGGCTGGGTCGGTGAGGCAGGCCGGCTCCAGCTCCTTCAGCCCCAGCACGCCGTGCACCAGCGCGGTGACGACCAGGTACTGGACCGAGAACTTGGCGTCGTAGTCGTTTTTTGGCCGCAGCTTGTTCGCCTCTGGCTCGCAGATCACCTGGAACACCTGCTCGGGCACCAGGATCTCGATGCTCTCGATCCGATCTGCCGGGCACCGCTCGCGCAGCGCGAGTGCGCAGTCGATGGCGGCGTGGGTGAAGTGGCAGGTGGGGAACGGCTTGATCGCGGTGTCCAGGAGCTCCCAGGTGATGCCCAGGCCGGTGGAGATGTCGGTCAGATCCACCCAGTCGGTGTACTTGCCGACGAAGATGTTGAAGAGCCCGTAGCGGCCGTCATAAGGCCGGGTTGCGCCGATGAAGCCCTCGCGCGCGAGCGCCACCGCGGTCAGCGCCGCCGAGGCGGCCCAGCCGGGGTGGAAGCGCTTGTTCCAGGCGCCGTCCTCGACGAACTCCATCGCCCCGGCGGCCATGCTGACCGCCAGGCCTTGAGCATGGGCGAGCTGGGCGACGTTCAGCCCGAGGAGCCGCCCGGCCCCGAGCACGCAGCCGAAGACGCCGATCATGCCGGTGGGGTGGAAACCGACCTGGTGGAAGGCGGATTTGGCGCAGGCGCCGATCCGGGTCGCGGTCTCAATGCCGACCACATAGGCGGTCAGCATCTCGCGCCCGTTGGCGCCGGTCATCGCCGCGGTCGAGAGCACGGCGGGCAGCACGCTGGCGGTCGGGTGGATGATGCCGGCGATGTGGGTGTCGTCGAAGTCGAGCCCGTGGATCAGATAGCCGTTCATCGTCGCCGCGTCGCGTAGGTTCATTCGCGCCGGCATGCCGAGCACCGGCACCTCCCCGGCGGCGCCGAGTGCCTGGAGGCCGGCGAGGGGCTTGTGCGCGAAGTCATAGCGGGTCGAGGCCAGAGCGATCCCCGCCGCGTCGAGCATGTGGTGCGCGGCGCGGCTGCGCACCTCGGCCGGGATAGGCGTCGTGGTCGAGCCCGACGGCGAAGGCGGCGAGACGTTCGCTGATAGGGGCTTCCGCCGTGGCAGTCTGGCTCAGGATATCGGTCTCTTTGTTCATCGTTTTCCTCCCTCAAGCCTCCGGCCCGTGGCCGCGCTTGCGCACGAGACTCACGCGCTCGAAGCTGAGCACCACGGTGCCGTCCTGCTTGTAGCCCTCGGTGTAGGTGGTCACCACGCCCTTGCCGGGGCGGGATTTCGACCCTCGCGCGTCCAGCACCTTGGTGCGGGCGTAGAGCGTGTCGTCGACGAAGACCGGGGCGGTGAGCTTGACGTCGCGCCAGCCCAAGTTGGCGATGGCGCGGGCGCTGACGTCGTCGACGGTGAGCCCGGTGACGATGGCCAGCGTCAGGGTCGAGTTGACCAGCGCCTGGCCGAACTCGGCATTCGCGCTGTAGGCGTCGTCGCAATGCACCGGGTGGCGGTTCATGGTCAGCAGGCTGAAATGGATGTTGTCGGCCTGGGTGACGGTGCGGCCCGGCCGGTGCTCGTAGACGTCGCCGACGGTGAAGTCCTCGAGGTCGCGGCCGTAGCGGGCAACGACGACCTTGCCGCCGAGGTCGGGGGCGATGCCTTTGGGCGTGGTGCTCATGCGGGCATTCTACCGCAAGTCGGCGGCGCGGAAAGGTGCCGGTTCATTCATCAGGTGGCGGATGACGGACGGGGGGTGCGCAGGATGCGCACCCTACGGGCCGCTGCCCAAGATCTCCTCCAGCCAGTCGTTGTCGGCGCCGAGCGGATGGGCCGGCTCCTCGCGGGCCGGGCGTACGCCGTCGAGGGAGAAGGGCAGGCCGAAATACTGCAGCGCGCCGACGCCGCGGAGCATCTCCAACGCCGCCGCCTGCGGATGGGCGGCGACTTGGTCGGTGGTGTGGACGGGCGCGTTCGGCACGCCCGCCGCGTCGAGGCGACCGGCGATCTCGGCGGTCGGGGCCTTTGTCGTCTCGGCGGCGATCAGCGCCACCAGCACCGGCTTGTTCTCGACTCTGAGGCCGTTCGAGAGGAACCGCGGGTCCTCGGCCCATTCGGGGCGCCCGAGCGCCTCGGCGAGGCGGCGGAACAGGTTGTTGTTGCCGGCGGCGATGATCAGCTCGCCGTCCGACGTGGGGAAGGCTTGGTAGGGGGCTATCATCACCGTCCCTGAGCCGGCCTTGCCGGGCGCTTTGCCGGAGACCGACCAGGTGGTCAGGAAATACGTCATCCAGCCGAGCGCGGTCTCGAAGAGCGAGGTGTCCACGACGACGCCCTTGCCGGTCTCGGCCCGGCGCAACAGCGCCGTCACAATCCCCATCGCCACCCACATGCCGGTGCCCATGTCGATGATCGAGGTGCCGACCCTGACCGCCGGTTGGCCGAGGTGGCCGGTGACGCTCATGAGGCCGCCGAAGGCTTGCATCAACGGGTCGTAACCGGGGCGGTCCTTCAGCGGGCCGACCTTGCCGAAGGCGTGGATCGAGGCATAGACCAGCCGCGGGTTCTCGCCCAGCAACGCCTCCGGGCCGATGCCGAGGCTTTCCGCCAGTCCCGGCTTCTGGTTCTGGATCAGGGCGTCGGAGACCTGGGCGAGGCGTTTGAGCTTCGCCACCCCTTCGGGCGATTTCAGGTCGAGGGTGACCGAGCGCTTCAGCCGGTTCAGCGCGTGGTAGACCGCCGACATCTCGTCGATGAAGAGCGGACCCCAGCCGCGGGCGTCGTCGCCGGCGCCGGGGCGCTCGACCTTGACCACCTCGGCGCCCAGCTCGGCCAGGATCAGCGCCGCGTAGGGCGCGGCCACGGAATGGCAGACCTCGATCACCCGCAGGCGCGCCAGCGGCAGCGGTTGCTCTGCCATCGCATCCTCCCTTCAAGGCGGTGCGATCATGCGCAACACGACCCGGCGCGTCGAGGGCCGGCGGATCGTCATTGTGATATTCGCTTTCGCCGATAGACGCCCGGGCGCTAGAGTGGCTAGAGCGGATGGGGCCGCCGTTCCCGTCATGCCCCGTCTTGACCGGGGCATCCAGGGGAAGGAGTGGCAAGGCCGGACTGGATAGCCCGGTCGAGCCGGGCAATGACGAAGGAGGAGGCGCAGGCAATGGACTTCAATTTCGAGACCCTTCTGGTGGAGGCCACGGAGCCGGGGATCATGGTCGTGACCATGAGCCGGCCAGACCGGCTGAACGCCATGAACACGGTGATGATGACCGAGCTGCGCGATCTGTTTCAGGCGCTCTACGTCAACCCGGATGTCGCCAACTGCATCGTGCTGACCGGGGCCGGGGAGCGGGGCTTCTGCCCCGGGGCCGACCTCAAGGAGCGCGACGGCATGACCGACGATGTCTGGCGCCGCCAGCACGCCATCGTCGAGCAGTTCATTCGCGGCATGCACAGCTGCCCGATCCCGATCATCGCCGCGGTCAACGGGGTGGCGATGGGCGGCGGCTGCGAGATCGCGCTGGCCTGCGACTTCATCTATGCCGCCGAGCACGCCCGCTTCGCCTTCCCCGAGGTCACCCGCGGCATCATGCCGGGCGCCGCCGGGCCGCAGAACCTGCCGCGGGCCTGCGGGGTCAGGCGGGCGAAGGAAATCGTGCTGACCGGGCTGCCGTTCTCGGCCGAGGAGGCGCGGGAGTGGGGCGTCGTCAACCGGCTGTGCAAGGCGGAGAGCCTGATGGGCGAGGCGCTCGCCACCGCCCGGGTGATCGCCGCCAACGCGCCGATCGGGGTGCGCTCGGCGAAGAAGTCGCTCGACAAGGCGACCGAGCTCGACCGTGCCTCGGGCTACGAGTTCGAGATCACCGCCTATAACCTGACGGTGCCGACCGAGGACCGGCTGGAGGGTGTGCGCGCCTTCAACGAGAGGCGCAAGCCGGTGTTCAAGGGGCGCTGAGATGCGGATCGGCCTGGCGCTGTTCCCCGGCCTCTGCCAGCTCTACCTGACCGGGCCACAGGAGGTGCCGGCGCGCCTGCCCGGTGCCGAGGTCGAAGTGGTGGCCAAGGCAGCCGGGCCGGTGCGCACCGACCGCGGGTTGACCATCGTCGCCGACCGGGCGCTGGCTCAGGCGCCGCAATACGACATCTTCGTCATGCCCGGCGGGCCGGAGCAGCAGCAGTTGATGGACGATGCCGACTGGCTCGGGTTCCTGCGCCGGCAGGCGCCGGGGGCCGACGTGATGATGGGGGTCTGCACCGGTGCGCTGGTGCTGGGGGCGGCGGGGCTCTTGCGCGGCTACCAGGCGACCACCCACTGGAGCTGCCACGACCTTCTGGCGCTGCTCGGGGCCGATCCGGTTTACCGGCGGGTGGTGGTCGACCGCGACCGGGTAACCGCGGCCGGGGTCACCTCAGGCATCGACGGCGCCTTGGCGCTGGCCGAGCTGCTGCATGGCCGCGAGACCGCCGAGCGGATCGAGCTCGGCATGGAATACGACCCCGAGCCGCCGGTGCGTGCCGGCCACCCCCGGATTGCCCCGCCTGCGCTCCTCGCCGAGATGCGGGAGACAGGCGCCAAACTCTACGAAGCGCGTAAGCAAGCCTGCATCAAGGCCGCAGCGCGCTTCGGCTGAACCAAGGGAGACCAAGATGACCCGAGACGTGATCGTCCGCGATGTCGGCCCCCGCGACGGGCTGCAGCTGGTGAAAGCGGTGGTGCCGACAGAGACCAAGATCGACTGGATCCGCGCCGATGTGGCCGCCGGGGTGCCGGAGATCGAGGTCTGCTCGTTCGTGCCGGCCCATATCATCCCGCAATTCGCCGATGCGGTCGACGTGGCCACCGAGGCGGCGAAGATCCCGGATCTCACCGCGTCGGCGCTGACCCCGAACCTCAAGGGGGCTCAGATCGGTTTCACCACGGGGATAAGCAAGATCAACTACGTCATGTCGGTCTCCGAGACCCATAACCAGAAGAACGTTCGCCGCACCCGGGCCGAGTCGCTGGAGGGCTTCCGCGCCATCGTCGCCGCGCGAGACGCCGATCCGAACCTCAAAGGGGTGAAGATCGGCATCGGGCTCGCCACCTCGCTCGGCTGCACCCTGGAGGGCAATGTCCCCGAATCGGAGACCATGAGCCTGCTGGAGCAGGTGCTGGAAGCCGGGGCCGACGAGGTGATGCTGCCCGACACGGTCGGCTATGCCCACCCGACCCAGGTCAGGTTGCTGTTCTCGAAGGCGATCCCGATCTGCGACGACGTGCCGGTATGGACCCATTTCCACGACACCCGGGGCCTCGGTATAGCCAACGCCCTCGCCGCACTGGAGGCGGGCTGCATTCGCTTCGACGCCTCGCTCGCGGGGCTCGGCGGCTGCCCCTTCGCTCCCGGCGCAACCGGCAACATTGCGCTCGAGGACCTGGTGTTCCTGCTCGAGTCCGAGGGGCTAAAGACCGGCGTCGATCTGGAAGCGCTGGCGGTTGCCCGCGCCATCGTCGAGGCGGCGCTGCCCGACGAGCGCAAGTTCGGCATGATCCTGAAGGCGGGGCTGCCAAAGGGCTTCGTCCCGGCCTCGCAGATCGCGGCGGAGTAGGCGCATGACCGAGTTGACGCTGCCCCTCACCGATCAATGGGCCGACATCCGCGAGGGCGTGGCGCAGATCTGCGCCCGGTTCGACAATGCCTACTGGATGGCGCTCGACGCCGCCTCGGAATATCCGCATGAGTTCGTCGATGCGCTCACCGAAGCCGGCTATCTCGCCGCCCTGATCCCGGAGGAGTACGGCGGCGCCGGGCTGCCGATTGCGGCGGCGGGCGCGATCCTCGAGACCATCCACGCCGCGGGCTGCAACGCCGCCGCCTGCCATGCGCAGATGTACACCATGGGCACGGTCTTGCGGCACGGCTCGACCGAGCAGAAGCAGAAATACCTGCCCGGCATCGCCTCCGGCGCGCTGCGCCTTCAGGCCTTCGGGGTGACCGAGCCGACCACCGGCTCCGACACCACCCAGCTCAAGACCCGCGCCGTGCGCGAGGGCACCCAGTATGTGGTCAACGGCCAGAAGGTCTGGACCTCGCGGGCGCTGCAATCGGACCTGATGCTGCTGCTGGCGCGGACCACGCCGCCCGACCAGGTGAAGCGCCGCTCGGACGGCATCTCGGTGTTTCTGGTGGACCTGCGCGAGGCGGTCGGCAACGGCGTCGAGATCCGCAAGCTCGACGCGGCAATCAACCACAACACCACCGAGGTCTTCATCGACAATCTCAAACTCCCACCGGAAACCCTTATCGGAGAAGAAGGAAGGGGCTTCAAATACATCCTGGACGGGATGAATGCAGAGCGCATTCTGATCGCCCATGAGTCGCTCGGCGACGGCAAGTATTTCATCGAGCGCGCGACCGACTATGCCCGCGCGCGGGTGGTGTTTGGTCACCCGATCGGCAAGAACCAGGGCGTCCAGTTCCCGATCGCCCGGGCCTACGCCGCGCTGCAGGCGGTGGAGCTCCTGGTCCAGAAGGCGGCGGCCAAGTTCGACGCCGGGCAGGACTGCGGCGCCGAGGCCAACATGGGCAAGATGCTGGCGGCGGAGGCTTCCTGGCATGCGGCCGAGGCGGCGATGCAGACCTTCGGCGGCTTCGCCTTCGCCCGCGAATACGGCATCGAGCGCAAGTGGCGCGAGTGCCGGCTGTACCAGACGGCGCCGATCTCGACCAACATGATCCTAGGCTATATCGGCCAGCACATCCTGGGGCTGCCGCGGTCGTATTGAGTGCGGCGACAATGTCGTGAGTGTTGCCTGCCACCTGTTCCACCGAGCTCGTTGGAGGAGTGTGTGGACTCCTCTATACGATTGTGTTCGTGCGCAAAATCCTTTGGAGCCCTCTGAATTGAATTTGACTTTCTGACCTGATTCAATGACGTGCGAGCACTCGGGACTTTGGGAGGTTTAGTCGATGTCATGCCGGGATTACAGCCAGAAGACTTTCGCGGATACCTTGATCGACGGCCGAAGCTGTCGCCGCAAGCGGGTGGAGAAGCTGGAGCAGATCGACGGTCTGCTCGACTGGCGGCGGATCGACCGGCTGCTTGACGGGATCAACGCCGCGAAGCTGGGCGGGCAGGGATATCCGCCTCTGTGCATGGTGAAAGCGCTGTTGCTGGCGCAGTGGCACGATCTGCCGGACCCGGGTCTGGAGGACGCGCTGGCCGACCGGCTGTCGTTCCGGAGGTTCTGTGGCTTCGCTCTGGACGAGGAAACCCCGGACGAGACCAGTTTCGTGCGTTTCCGGGCCAAACTGCGCGCTCTCGGGCTCTATGAAGACCTGTTCGCGGAGGTGAACCGGCAACTCGAGGTGAAGGGGCTGATGGTGAAGACTGGCACACTGGTTGATGCAACGATCATCGAGGCTCGCGCTCGGCCGCCGCGCTCGAAAGAGGGCGAGGTCAGCGCCGTCGATCCGGATGCGGGCTTCACCAAGAAGCACGAGCGGACGTATTTCGGCTACAAGCTGCACGTGGGCGTCGACCAGGGCTCGGAACTGATCCGGGCGCTGGAGACCTCATCGGCGGACCTGCATGACGGCGCGGCCTTTGGCGCGCTGGTCACCGGTGATGAGGCCAAGGTCTATGGCGACAATGCCTACGGATCGCAGAAGAACCGGGACTTCCTGGGGGCGCTGGGGATTGCGGACGCATTGATGTACAAGGCGGCCCGCAACAAGCCCCTGAAGCCCTGGCAGGAGTGGTTCAACAAGGCGATGTCGGCGGTCCGCTCCGGCGTCGAACGGGTGCTCGGAACCGGCAAGACCGGCTACGGCCTCGGCAAGACGCGCTATTTCGACGAGGCGCGGGGCGCGGGAGACTGCTACACCTTCGCCATCGCCTACAACTTGCGCCGGGCACTCAGCTTGGCCTGAGCTTCAACGGGAGGAGTCCGTCCAGAAACGGCCAGAACACAGCGCAAAACGCACCACACCGGTGAAAACCCCGCCGACATGACCTCTCTCAACCGGCCCAGCGGGCCGCTCGGTGAAAAGACCGGCGACGTTCAGAGGGCTCCATATGTAATGCCTTGCTTTGCACTTCAGGTACACGGTTTAAGTTATGATAATTGATCGGTGACTAACACAGAAACTGCTACGAATATGTGAGGCAGGTCATGGAAAAGCGCCCCATGGAAGAAATCAGAATATGTACTTTCTTTGATGCCATTGGAACAAGGGGAATTATGAATGGAGACGAATCTGAAAAGCGCAAATATATGATTGGTTTTGTGCGCCGTATGTATGGAAATACAAATAAATATGGACTGTTGACAAAGTGCTTTATCCATAGGTGGATTGAGACGATATTGACGAATCCGAGATAGCTTTCGGCCGTTTTGTCGTATCTTGTGGCGACGCGCCGGGCGTTCTTCAGGCGGTTGATGCAGCGCTTTATCAGGTTCCGCAGCGCGTAGATGAATACCAGCGAGCGCGGTCCCTGCCTCACGCGGGGGATTCCCAGAGGGTTGCAGTTCTGAATCAATGCCTCCTGAGCAAACAGGAGGCGCTGATTGGCAGAGCGATTGATCTTCGTGACGACTATG
>Ga0209255_1000289_pt1 | contig 11246 bp, 7 predicted proteins | sample WorMetvaBAHAMAS2_FD_187394 | JGI IMG/M metagenome (GOLD analysis project Ga0209255, IMG submission 187394) | Marine gutless worms symbiont microbial communities from Max Planck institute for Marine Microbiology, Germany - Olavius vacuus... | ecosystem: Host-associated > Annelida > Digestive...
TCTTCTCAGAAAACTAGGCTAAATGTTCTTTCGTATGGTATAAAAATCTGCACCGATCTTTCTTCCATTTTGTCAGGAATCACGCGTGTGACAGACAGACCGACGGACGGACGGACAGACAGAAAGCTCCTCACAATACCGCGTCTGTATTACATGCAGCGCGGTAAAAATTAACATGACGGTAACATCACCATAGAAATGTTACACTACTAGACCAGTTGGATATGTAGGTAGATAATGTTCATCATCCACCTCTCAAGACAGTTCTTACAAAACATCTATGGAAATTAGTATCTAAAATACAACTGAACACATATTCTTCGCTGGCATGTGAACTGTGCATTGTTTATACAGACACTTATATTCTTCGTTTAATATTACTGTTTACTACCTTCATAAATATAATCGATATTTATTGTAACTTTTTAACCGGAAACTGGAAAATGAAAATGTAATCAACATGTTACTTAAAACAAAACTGCATGCCAACACAATACACCAAAATATACAACCATCTGCCCGCAATCTGCGGGACCACACAATTTACCTAATTAGGTATTAAGAACAGAAAAAATTCTGGAGAATTTGTGGTAGCAAACTGTACACAACAGTGTTTCAACATTATGTACCTCAGTTCAAGTGCACACTTCAGCATGTTCAGCAAATTTAACAACATGCTGTCTGAGTCTGCATAACAACTAAAACACTCACCACCAGCTTAAGTAAATCTTATTTTAGCGCATTCACACAAAAATACTACATTGGCTGTGCAACTGTAATTGTAATAATAATAATAATAATAATAATAGTAATAAATCTCAGCGTATTGCTGTTCTGATCCAGCGGTTCAGTGCAATTTTACTACAGGACAGCTTTGCCAAGGATGACAACTGATGGCCATTCCAGCTTCTTTGCATTGCGTAGCGTAATTTTTTTTAAATCCCCTGGAATTATTGATACCGAGGGTAAAAATAATAATAATAATAATAATACACACGTCTCAATCTCATCTTCAGACATCACATCAGGTCATTAATGTCTGTTACTTTTAAGCCCGGTGAAATCCAACCTACTATTCCACATAAAACACAAATGAACACCATCAGCGACCAGCTGCAAAACTAACACCACAAATGACAATGACTATTGCATCTGCTGCAAGTAGCAGTCACATGATACACACAGACCACAGCAGCTCCACAGACATCAGTAGTATGATGCAGACTTTCGCCTGCTAGCATTTAACTTATGAAAGAACACACACACATAGAAATGTATGTGGCACTGGCTGCAAAGTCGCAGGTGACATGCTTCCATTCCCACTAAATAGCTTGTTGCTGAAAACACAAAAATCCATCCACACATCCACTACTCAAAAGCTGGCTACCGACATGTTATGTGATAAAACAGCTAAATCTCGACTCAATCAAAAAAAATTGTGCTGCTACAAATATTCTCTTGATAACATACATGCAGTTGTAGATTTAATGCTACTGAAAAGTGACTGTGTTATTACACCTGCAACTTTAATGATTAAAAATTAACATTTTCGAACAGTGCACTTACTTATCATCAGCCATGCAGCACTGTGAGAAAATGACATCCTGATGTTTTACAAACTCGCTCAAACACTTTCACATTTTAATAACATTTTCCTATAACCATGCTGCGTCTATGAACTAATTATGATGTTGGGTTACAATTTTCAGCTCATTTCTTGATTGTCAACCACAGTACCTTCTTGGTTATAATTACTCATCATCTGTCAAAACTAGGAAAATATCCATATTTAGCATTAATACCTGCGCTGCAGTGTGCATCTTACTGGGCTGCACTGTGTTGATATGGCTGGCCTTGTGGACCTGCATGAACTGTAAACAGCGCAACAATCAGCCGACACTTAACTTTCATCTTCAACATTCACTGTATACAGATGCTACGGATTACAAAATATTTAATCGATTCGCCAAAACAGTTATTACAATATTTAATCAAGTGATTAATTTTTGATCAATTATATACTAACATAACACTGGTAAACTATACTACTGGTAAGTCTGTGTTGAAATTATCTGCCTTTCGCTTCAACAGATGCACCACTGCCTTACTGCCATCATCATCACCATCATCTATCAATAATGCTCTGTTGATTAAGTCACAATGTCATCACACAGTACATGCTGTGGAAACTGAGATATTTCAGACACCATTATCTCTTGTTTTAATTTTTGTATATATAAACTGCATATTAACTAAGTTATGCCAATGGAAGGTAGGGGATACAGTAATTATGAATTATGAAATTATGATGAATCTCTGTCTGTGCCTACACCATATACTATTATGTGAAACAAGATTAATACAGTGAAACACATTACCTGGATGGTGCTGAACATACATTGGAGTCATATTTGTTTGCATGTTAATGACATGCGGGGCTGCCACGTTGGCATGTCCTGATGGCACATTACCTGACATACAGTACAACAGTGCTGGGTATGAGACTTTTTCCAAACATCTTATATACTGATATAGATACATAGCCATAAAAGTAAACTAAATACAGATAAAAGATACTGCACTTCAAATGTATCTAGAAGAGATAATAAAGATACAACACTACAAGTATCTAAGATACTAGATACTTTTTTTCACAGTGTATGGTATGTATGTTTTCATGTGTATTATGCGTTTGTCATCTTCGTCTGTATTGTACGTAGGTTTCAGATTTTGTTCTCTGTGTTATATGCCTGTATTTTGTGCTACCAGTACCATGTCGAAGACGAAGAAGAAAATTTATAATGTGCACTTAGTCAAGCATGAAGCATGAATCAAAGGTGCGGGCAGTCGTCAGGTGGCCGGACGGAGTACGTTAATTGTTAATGAGCTGGGCTATGAGGTGAGACTTGAGGTGGCACTTGAAACTATATAGGGAGTAAATTTTTAATGGAAGAAGGAACCGAATTACATGTTGCAGGAGAGCTGTTGCTGAAGGCACGCCGACTGAAATCGGTGGACAAGTGTGGTACCTAGAGGTTTGCGGGTTGAAGAACGAACAGCCAGTGATGGCTGGTGTACTTGGAGGAGACTGTATATAGATAAGATGGCTGACAGGTTGAAAAGGTCTTATAGGTAAGTGTCGCAATTTTGAACTGTATTCAGTAGTGAACAGAAAGACAGTAGAGGTAACCAAGTCGCTCATTTGCTGAAAGATGACGAACAGAAGGCACAACCACATGAGTGAGAGAATTTTGGGCAGACTGTAAATTGTGCATGTTAGATGCTGACATTCCATACATAATGGAGTTGGCGTAGTCCAACCTTGAGGCCATAGACTCCGTCAGGATATGCCTAATATAACAGAGTGCACGGGTGTAAAAATGGATATTGTGCAATAGTGAGGAGACATGCTTATTTAAAGGCAATGAATGAATGAATGACACAAGAATGCAAATCAGTAAGCAAATACAAACGATGAACTAGTCTACTACTTCAATTATGAATCACTCTGAACACTCTCTATGCAAAGTATCTATTATCTTTCAAGTGTGAACTAATACAGATATGGCTTGACTGTATGATAGATACTGATACTAGATACTTGTCAGACAATGTATCTAGATACACGATACTAGATACTTTTTTGTATCTAAGATACGTATCTAGATACTTGTATCTTAGATACTTCCTAGCACTGCAGTACAACAGCACAGCATTAGCTTGCTTACAGAACAAGTCATCTTTCACTGCCATATCTCTCAGCCTATTAAATGCATCGTCATCAACAGATGAGCTTAGCAGAAGGCCATCATGTGCTAGTCTGATCAATGTTTGCAACTCTCACGATGTGGTCAACGGTTCATAGCATGTGGTTCTCCATAGCAAACCACTGCTTTGCTATGAAGCTGACGATATTGCGCTTGCTGCCTAGAGTACTTCATGACATGGCTTGGTGATGTGATCAGGATCGTAAGATTCAGTCTGAGGGTGACATCATTAGTTTCCTGCAAATGGGTAAGGTGGGGAGGTGAGAAATGCATGCCAAACATTGCAGAAATGGCATCAGCATGCTTGTGACAAAAAAGCATAAAAGACACATTATTATTATTATTATTATTATTATTCGGCCATTTCTATAGCGCCAAGATCGCACGATGCAGCAAATGCGCTACTTTGACAGTTATACATTGAATAAAAATGTCTTCAGTCATTAGTTTCACGTACTCTCATGTAAGCTAGCCAATGCTGTGTTTTTAAAAGTTACTCTGTGACAGTCATGACAATTACACCGGTAGAATCACAATACAGTTTGAATCTTGTGGCACAGTACAACTGGCGAACACAAACGATATAAAAATGTTAATTACCGGTACAAGGCCGGGTGATCAATCATTCACTGCTGCTAGACAATGTCTCTGGAACAACCTACCTCTCCACCTATGTGATTCTGAACTCACCCTCTCAGACCTAGAGTTCTGCCAGTTGCCGAAGCCATGCACCTGTTTTGCTGAGGACCGCAGTACCCAGTGACTGTTGATTCTAGGGCACCTTATAAATGTAGTTACTTGCATTACAAAATGAACTGCAAGAGATTACCTGGTATTGCATGTGTCTGGACATACTGATGTGCACCGACAGGTGGTGCCTGGATGCCTGGTTGCGGCTGGCTCGGCATGATCATCTGAGGTGGCACACCTGTATGAAGTGAGTGTTGCTGAGCCGCCGGCTGTGTCATCATCACATGGTGCTGACCAGCACCAGGTGGTCCACCTGCCTGCGACGGCGTCCCGGCAATGGGCTGCTGAGCCGGCTGTGGCGTCGGCACAAGAGTCATCACACCACCTTGATGTGGTGCATAGTGCAGCGACATCGGACCCGACGTATAATTCACCTGTAGTGCATCGATCCATAAATCAACAGATTTCAATCAACCAATCGATCAAACAAACAGTCAATCAGAAATTAGTTGTGTCAGATCTACATCGAGCTGTGATGGCCTGGCAATGTATAATGTACATTTAATCGTGATCAACAGGTAAACATACTCACTACTTCAACATTCACTACAACTGCTGGAGCCAAGCTGATACCAGTTTTTAGGTGGTGGCATCGGCAGGTGAGTTGACCATTATTTTCTTCCAGATAGAGGTCACCTCCCCAGCTACAGAGTCACCTCCTTATGGCCAGAACCAAATTATACTGATCAGTAATAACAGTACATGCATGTGAACAACTTGCCTAAGTTGTCATACGACATGACAGTGAAAAGCCTGGAATAAAACCTGTGACGTCTCACACACGAGTCCAATGACTAATCACTACACCACCCCATCACACTAATGATGACATTTAAAGATCATCGTAGAGGCCACAACGGAAACAATTAATCTTTCACACAAACACACGCGACATACAGAATGCTGCAACATTAATATGAAAAAAAACAGTAATCTCACGAAAAAGGTATAAATGCTCGGCTGTCTGTGTACAGCCGTCTTGCGGCCATTCATATGTATGCTGATCTGTTGTTAAGAAATTGCTCGCTCATAGCATCGTGACCATCCTCCGGTCATTGTGATATTTCACGATGTTTCCCTAAGTCTTTGCAATACTCTTACTGAAGTTGCAGACATTATACCTGACAGTACAAATATGTATGCATGATGCCACTAAACAATGGTGCAGCCTCAAACATAAGTTAGCAATAAACAGTTTTCCTTGACAAGAGTTTTCCCCCCGACTTTTGGTCAATTTCCTGACACTCCCAGACAGCTGTGAAATTCCCTTCCAGGTTTTCCAGACTAGAGATCACCTTGTCACATGCGCCTCACCAGATCTAGCTACACTGATATGATATACAAACCTGCGGTGAAGGTGGCGCAGGACCTTGTGGTGCAATCACAGGATGCTGGGCCACTGCATGGTAGAAAGGCTGCGGCGGAGTGCCAGCTGCCGACGGCATCACACCAACACCAGGTCCGACCTGCTGCACTGGGTACGGCGTGTGTTGTGACGGTGTCGGTGTCTGGTGTCCAGATGACGTTGGCTGCTGCGGTGTTTGCTGCTGCTGCTGTTGCTGCTGACCAGACTGACTGTGACTGGGCATTGGTGGCGCTACACCACCATGCGGTGTGATGTGAACCATCTGTGGCATTACATCTGCACCATACACCATACATTTATTTCAGCAACCATATCCGAATATTACCATGTAGCTTATTTGTGGTTGTTCTCACCATGGCAGTCCTAGCAGTTATTTACTTAGGCCACCTTAAAATTATTATGTAATATTATACAAACACACATGGTGGGTCACAAATACACCCTTTTAAACTGTCACTCAAGTATTTCCAGCCATTTCTGTTATTGGGGAGGGGGTATATTTTGCACATGCATAGCTCACGCAAAGCCAATAACACAATCCAGAAATGTGTGTTAACAATCACTGCCAATAATGCGTATCATTTTTCAACAACATGTCACTGGCGGAGATTCTGCATTCTCCGAGTGCTCATTGTTCTTTGGTGATAAAGACTGATACCTCAACTACATAATGCACAATCCACAAACGAATGTTGGTAAATCATGTGGGACTAATGCCACCGGCTAGTTATTTTCTTCAGTTCCTGGATGAATTTAATCCGTAATTTAATCCTGTCGATGTCTAGTTGTTCCTAGAACAAGGATTGTACTCAGCACATGTAACTTTGTGGTCGCTGGTCCTCTTGCATGGAACAGTTTGCCGTCTAACTTCACTCTGCGTCCGTTTCTCTGCAGACTTTTGCTGCAAGACTAAAAACATGTGTGTTTGATCTGCCGTAAGCACAACTGAGGACAGTTTATTTTGTACCATGGGAAATGGACGCATTATTATTATTATTATAATCTCACCAAAAGTTCTTCTATCACATGTGTGCTGACATCAACTCGATGCAAACAAATAGCGAAGCACGTACTATACATTGGCTGCGAAGATGACACCATCTGCGGCATCTGATTGGCCGGTGTGAGTTCGTGTGTTGGAGGCACAGGAAGAATCACCCGTACCTATCAGACAGTACAACACAGCAACGACTGCAGCACTATCTGCATATTAACTGCTCACTTTCTTACTAACCTCAGCACAGATTTACAGAAGCATTCCACTTCACGATGTACCTAGGAAGATATCATGTACATAAAATTATAACGTTTAAACAATTTTTAAAAATGAATTTTGTCACAAGAAGTACAGGGATGAAGTTTGGTTACGATTGCACGTATGAACAACCATTCTGGTTAATCACCTATAGTTACCGTAAAACGACATCATACGAAACGTTTAAAAATCTTCAACATCACCGGCAGTACAAACATAAACGCAACAAATATTTTCAGAGCAAGCGAAAGCAAAGGCAGCCGAGCAACAGTGTGCAATACATATTACACGTCAACACCTGTGCTTTATTCCCAGAGCTCATTCATACATACCGGTGTATACTGAGGATGAAAAGTAGGTATTAACGGCTGATGTTGATAAACTGGTACAACAGGCGAAGTCATCAGCGGTGCTCCATTAATTATAGACTGTGGTGTTGCTGCACTGCCGTCATTTGTTGCTCCTCGTGCAGACACCGTCACTAGCAGACCACACATAAAGCACTACACTTTCCTGCAATACAGCAAATTCATTGTAGAAACATACAGAAACGACGATATACACAATTCTATCCCGCCACAAGATCGTAGGTTCAGAGACAGTTATAGGCATAGCCAGGATCTTCACTGTGGGAGGGGGCACTTAGAAGTGTGGTGTCATTCTGAGCGTGTGGTGTTACTGTGAGGCTTGGTGTATTAAAGGAGGCGAGTCTGAGGACGGGTTAAGTCCCCTCTGGAGAAAATTTTGGACTTCTTTCTTCTTGAAATAGTATAATCTCTGCATTTTCATGTATAACGCATGTCACATCAGGCTATTAAGCCTGCAAGATGAGCAAATTTGTTTGGTGTTTTAGCTGTGGGGTACACTTGCACCCTGGTGCACCCCCCCCCCTTTGGTAACGCCTATGGAGACAATACTGGTCGCAGATTATACAGGACACCATCTAATCATGCTGCCTGTCCAAGAAATTAATCTAAAATCATGTGCAACATTAACCGTGACACAAATTATTCAGTACGTGTGGGAAATAAACCGAGACCATTCCTGTTACTTGTTCAGCTCCAGGAGCAGTGTTAAGCCACTAGGTCAGGTGGAATGGCTGCCAATACTATTGCTAAAAGAGACACATTTAACATTATCCAGTCAGTGGCCTGACTCTTTGAATGGACCCACCTATGAGTTGGAAGTTTTCTGCATCAATAAATCAACTTTGGACAGCATGCCACCATTGACTCATACATGTCTCGGTATAAAACTAGTAAAGTTACTTCGTTGCGTGAGTAGAGTTTAACAAATAATTGGTCATTTTGGAAATAAGCCTTTCCAGGCATTCGATTGCATTGGTACTGACAACCAAACTCACAACAACCAGGAGAAAAAAACACATGAAAAACTAAGTCAAAACCTAAACCTACGACAAACATATCATAGTTAAAGAAACATGCAAACACACAGAAACCTAAACCAACAGGCCCTAGGTAATAATAATAATAACAATAATACACATATTTCTATACTGCCATAAAGGTCGTAACTTCAGAGGCGGTAAGAACTGCTCATATGAGTGTGCTTATCAGTTTGCACGATTGCAGTACACAATACAGCATACATGGAGAACAAGTCTGATAACCTTCCCATTTGCCTCAAATGCCTCAGCTACTGAACTATAGCTGCTCACAATAAGTGCACTGCAAGATCATACCACGTTTGTTCTGAGGTCCGGCCAGGCGCTGACTAGACTGTGATTGCGGCACTGGTGCGAACGGCTGTTGTTGCTGAGGTGACGGTAAAACAAACTGGCCACTAGCCATTGGTGGATAGCTGGAAGACGGGCTCATCGGCACAGATACTGGCCTTGGTGGCGTCGATGCCTGCATCACTCGCTGACAGACACATCAGCAGAATTTATAACATCAAACAAACAGCTGAAACTCAATAACAGCTACATGATTTATGCCAAATAACTGTTCAGTGTTTAATTCTTTGTGACACTGTACATGGCTAGCTTAATTTTACACAGTAAATATCTGAACCACTACAATGCATACAAGTTAATGTTAGCAACTACGATAGGCCTACTTTTAAAAAAGTAAAGGCTGGCCATGCCCAATAGTGAGCTTAAGCGGGGTGCTCATCTCCCTTACATGGGCATTGAGCCCATAGGTAGATAAACCACAAAGACTGTGACACATGGCCAGTGCATTGCCAGACCTAAGGTCACCTTCCCAGCTTCAGAGCGTCACTGCCCTTTGACCGGTATCCAGTTTTACTGCTTGGTGACAGAGGCACACAGGTTTAAGTAGCTTGCCCAAGGCCACTGCATGATGGTGCCGATACGGGACTCGAATTCGCGACCTATAAATCACAAGTTTTAAATCGGAATTACCAATAGTGCCACCATGCTACGTTACTGGGTGACAAGTGGGATGTTAATCTCCACTAAGTCAGTCGGCCTACTTGGCTGAAGGCTATACACCTAAATTATGGTTTTATAGTACTATATTCTCTGTTCGGAGCAAATGTGCAAATTTCACAGCAAAAAAGAAATAATTTGTATTTTACTTATACCACTATGGCTTATAATTTTAACTTACTTTTTACTGAACAACATTAGTCCCAACTCTAACAAATCAACAATTTCTTACTTTTACGCAACGAAAATACCAATGCTGACATCGGTGCAAAATGACTGACAGCAAAATATAGCAACTCACTGTGACTTCACAATGCCACAGTAAAATGCAAATATAAACCAATAAAACTCCAGGAATAACATGCTCACCACTGGAGGTTTAAATTCCTTTGCCAAAGGATTTAAGCTGCTCTTCTTCGCAACGCTACAACAGTTTACACATGAACATAGATAGCAAAATTTGCACTAATAATGTAAATGTTGATAATCTGTTTACTACTAACTGTGCCACTATGTAGCAGTGCAGTCCAGGAGCAGTTGATGTGGTTTCAAACGAGATATGCAGTGAGTGTCAAGCGTATTAAAATACTTTTTGGATTCTGTCACAATGAGTTGCAATGTTTTTCTATGCCTCTACCACCAACAACAGGCAGCAGAGATGTTATGTTGTCAGGTAATGTGTTTGGCTGTCTGTTGTCTGTCCATTAACACCTATTTTACATGACATGATATCTCTTTACATAGTGGAGGGATTTCAATGAAACCTGCCACAAATATTCATCATGTGAGTGGGAATTGCTCAAAAGGTTTCCAAGGTCATAGGTCAAAGGTAAAGGTCATGTGTGTACAAATGTATGAATGACTGGAACCGCAGATGTATACATGTTGATGGTGTGACGTCGAGGCTTACTTGTTGCTTTCTGTCTGTCGTCTCTCGGTTCTGTTTGTATGTCTATTCTCTGTACTACGGGTCATGCGGCCCAAGTCAAATAAATGTATATATGTAATGCACATAAGCACGCAATACAAATTTGATAAAAATCAACCTTGGTTCCAGATTATTAAAATGAAATAGCAAAACTCTACATTGTATGATAACCAGTCCACACAGCAAAACACAGGAAGGTACATACTCTGCCGATTCGTTGTTCTCGGGGGCGGGTGATGTGCCCTTATTGTTGAGGGTTTCTATGCCAGGTTGCGGAGGCTGACTTGGTTGAGTCGGCTGTGGTGGGGTCGACTGTGGCTGCAACGCTGCTTCGGTCACTGAACTAACTAGACTCGGTGCTACCGGACCAGCAACAGTACTAGCTGCCACTGCACCACCAGACTTGCGGTCCTGACCATCGGACTCAGATAACTACAAATCAGTTATACACACAGCAATACTAACAAATGGCAAAACCAGTTAGCATAGCTAGCCATATATACAGTGCACATTTGCAAATAAAAAATTCAAACACATGGAATCAAATCATGCTAATACTTTAGAAACTGAAAACATCACATTTCCTGGCTTCAGATTAATTATATTTTCAGTTTACCGTATAGTTGTAGTAATTTACCAGAAGTGTAGTATATGTAGGTGTCTCTTCATGCTCTTGCTTGTTTACACTGTACTATATTTGCATGTCTCATACCGTACGCCTTTAATTTCTTTTTTTAAGTGGCGTCAACTGGCCTTGTGCTTTCTTG
>Ga0209255_1000291_pt1 | contig 11222 bp, 7 predicted proteins | sample WorMetvaBAHAMAS2_FD_187394 | JGI IMG/M metagenome (GOLD analysis project Ga0209255, IMG submission 187394) | Marine gutless worms symbiont microbial communities from Max Planck institute for Marine Microbiology, Germany - Olavius vacuus... | ecosystem: Host-associated > Annelida > Digestive...
ACAAAGATGCAGCAAAAAGAAATCTACTCCAGGAAGTGATACACAGAAGACTGCAACTTTGGACATAGGCTACACGCAGCATAAATGATAATCGATAGATCAAATCGCTGGTTTTCTGATATAATGGATGCAAAGAACAAAGTAGGAAGACCATATAGAGAGTGGGCTGACAACATTGAAGACTGCTGCCAAGCTAGCAAACAAGTGCTGACTTACTCTGCATTAGACACAAGTAAATGGAACAAGACCCATATCTAATAATCGGAAGCGTCTCTGTTTGACCGGACCGGAGCGTGTCTGCGCAACAGCCTGCCTGCACGCGCATGGGCCAGGCTTCCGCCGTTAGGGTGACACCATCCAGGGGTGACACCCGAATGAAATTAATTTTTTACCGCGCTGCTGCTGCATGGAATGCAGACGCGGTCTAGAGATGAGAATTCCGTCTGTCTGTCAAATGGTTGTTGGGGGCGACCCCTTCTACCTGAAACTTTGGGTCAACCGGCCCACGTTGGAGCGAAATCGCCGATTTTAAGTCGATATTCGCTCGTAGCGCTTCAGTGGTAACATCTAGCGAAAAAAAGTCCAATTAACACTAATAGGAAGTCCACTACGCGCTTTCCAATGAGCCCAAGATGAACATCGTACGTTGTCTGCGTCAAAAACGCAAAGTGTCCAAAATTTGAAACGGTACGAGATAGGATGCCAGTTAGTATTAATCACTAATAGACAGTGGAATACGGGCTTTCGATTGATACCGATCTATATGACCTTAAATGACCTTGAATGACCTTGAACGGCGTAATAGCCCTTATTTTGCGTTTTTTTCGCCGAATTCTGATTGCTTTGCTGGGCAATTGTGTAACAGTGGTTGAATTATGTCCATAAAATATTGTCTCTCAGTTCCAGTCTTCCACTTTTGGCCATAACAAACCCACCCTGCAGCGCGGTCTCTCTGCGATAGCTGACCTACTTGTTGGGGGCTGAATTTAGAAAGAACGCTGACAAACGACGTTGGAATGCGGATAGGGTTTGAGTGGTGACGAGACGATAGCTAAAAAAGTCACTTTTCTAGAGGACGATGACTACAAATGGTCGTCACTTTTTTGAGTAAAAATAGTGTGACACCATCAGTTGCCGCCGAGGGTGACAGCAACGTTAGTGACGGCACTGGTAATAATAAAGGGGGCGTCATACTCCAGCGGGCCTGAGCCCAAGGCCGTTGTTGTTGTTGTTGTTGTTGATAATGATGATGATGATGATTTGTTTATAGTATAAACGTAGTCGACCGGTATGTTCAAGTGCACTGTCGTTTACGATGACCTCACAATGATTCAATGTCATTGAAAAACAGGCAGCGTGTCGTTTGCTTCTAGCTCCCTGTTTTTCCCGATTTTCGGTTTCATTTTAGCTGCAGTTTGTTTTGACTTTTCGCGGTCTTTCGCTGACTTGTGTATTGCCGGGCGACGCGGCGGGCGCCCCGGATAGATATATATCTGGCACTATAGCCATTGTTATTCACTGATTAATTGGTTGTCAGCCATGGACCTGATCCCGATTGTTGTTACATAGAAGTATTACTGTCTATTCGCCGCTGTAAAGTTACGAATATCAGCTAGTGTTATATTCAGTGTTATATTACTGTTCAATGTTATATTACTGTGTCTGTGTTCGAAACGATCAACTTAAAACGGCGTGCAGAGTAGACTCGGTTTACGTTCCAACATTATGTTCGGTAATCTTACTTAAAATCAAAAAAAAACTACAGCCATTTTCACTACATGTATCTTAGCCAGACATCCCGTGACAGTCACGCCTCTCCAACGCAGCCAGAGTTTCTTCTCGTTAAAAAACTCTCGAATATACAAGTTATATTAGTTATTTTATTTCACTTTTGGCCACGAGGCCAGACAACCTGCGCACGACATATTCTCAACGACACTGTGATCAGCATGCCGACGCGTTCCGTTCCGTTCCGCCGTCTGTTCTGACATTTGAGATCGTTTGAAGTCTTTGTCCATGCAAATATCATTAGCCTGCTGGTGCTACACGATCCTTTCATCGTTTCATTCGTTGCTTTGCTGCCGTGTGCACGGACCACACATGGCGTGCGGCCAACACAAAACGCGAACGAAAAAGCTATTCCCGCGACGGTCGCGTTCGTCGCTTGCTTTTGAAGGCGCTGAATAGATGGTGATTTAATTTCACGTCCGACCGCGGAACAGTACAGACAGGAACTATGAGATGTCACTAGATTCTGTATTGGCAGTGTGCGAAGCGTGATTTAAGAAGCACTGCATTTCTTCCGGTTTGCAATCCAGCCTTGTGCCTCGTTACTGCTGACGTGCCTGCTGTATGCACTGTCCGAGAATAAAACAACTTCCAGGGGAATCCAGGCATCGCCAGACAGCAATCCAGATACAAAAAAAACAGGACAGTTAGTACAGTTGTGAATGGAGACCCTGAGATAATAACCCCAGTGGGCACTAAGCCATAGTTTATGATGATGATGATGAATATTATTATTATTATATTATTATTATAATGATGAAGGTACGAGTAGTGAACGTTGTTCGGCGCGGTTTGCAGACACTGGCCACTGCATCCTACAAACTGTGTATTCTTATTATAGGCCGCCCGCCTATGTGGGAATTTACTGTTGAACTTTCTATCTATCTATCTATCTATCTTTCTTTACTGCAGCTTGGTTCTCAGTGGCCTCTCGGCGGCTGCACATCAAATGTATAACAGAGGTTCAGTCGTAGACGAAGCTTAATATTTTTATTACGACAGATTGTTTATCCCGCCTCCAATTTTTACAGGGGGAGTGCAAAATTTGGCCTCAATTTTCTACACCACTCGCCTTTGAGCCGCCCGCGTTTCGAAACGGAGCAAGATATCTCAAATATAAAATATTAACCTCATGAGAAACGATGATGGCTCCATGTCGTCCCAATTTTGGTACAGTTCGGCCCACACATCTTCGAGAACCGCCCGGCAGTAAGTGCTCTCTTTTAAAATTAAAAATTGGACGGCAAAAATGTGTTAAATCGTGAATAACTCAGTCGTGGATTGTTCGATTTCGTTCAAAGTTTGTACAGAGTTTAAACATGTGACACTCGATGTACTACAGCAGTTCTCAAGATCAAGGGGTCAAAGGTCAGTGTCGCACCGTGACATAACGACGATGAAAATCTGCTAAATGATCAATAACTCAATCGCAGATTGTTCGATTTCGCTCAAATTTCGTACCGAGTTTGATCACTGATGCCCAATTAACACAAACGTTCAAGGTCAAGGGGTCAAAGGTTAAGATTACAGTGTGAAAACGTCGTATGATCGCCAGATTATTGCTCTCTTTTAGAAAATCGGGGTCGCTAAATCTAGGGGCGATGTCACAGTTTTGTACGGAAGCTGTAAAATAGCAGCTTTTGCGCAGGCGCAATAAACATTTGGCCAAAAACAGCCCCGAACGACTGACGCGACGTCGTGTGGCCTCAAGTTGCAATGCATTCGCAATTGCCACATCTTCTAGTTATTAACAATTAGCGAGGTTTGGGATATATCTAGGCGTTCTACTGTCTGACGACCTTTACTCTGCTATAATCACTGTGCAATCGTCTAACGATGTTTCTCTGAAGGCCCGAGCGTGTGTCGAAAACAGCGCAGGGAGGCCGGATGCTGTGCAATCTGCCGACTCTCAAAAGCCAATTCGCCGAGCAGTGATTGCGAGCATCCGACTGCGCATCCACATCCCTGGCTACTGCAGTGCGTGACGTCACACTGTCGAGGAGAGCCCATCGGCAACGTGCCGTGCCGAACGACGACACTTGAAACCGGCGTCACATCAAGACTTCGCTTGCGGGCGTGCGCGACGACAGGTTACTTCCGGCCAGTCGTCGGCGACGATCGAGCGTCGACGCGATCGTGATCACGGTCGATTACCAAGTCGTTTGTCATCGCGACGTGTCAGCCTCGACAGAACTTACGTGACTCGAGGAGTCTGACACTCCAACTCGAAGAGAAAAGGAAAGAAAGAGTGGGCGTGGCGATTTTCTTACAGAAATGTGCAACGGTATGGTACTCAGGATGTCGCCATGAATGAGACAACATGGTATCCTGCTTTAAAGTCGGGGCGACGGGGATAGTTAGATCTCTGTCACAAAAAAACTACTGGCAATTTGCAAATATTGTGACTTTATTGCTAATTGCGTTCTATACCCGAACGCGTTTCCTAGGTATTGAACATGAATATTATGTGTTTGTTGTCATACAAGCATTAAGCTGGATGTATGTAGAAGCTAAAACGTTTCTGCACTGTTGTGAACAACTGAAGCTGATGAACTTTGTTTTTATCGCATATCAGCAGTTGACAATTTCTGCGAAAACCGGGTAGCTTTAGGCCTTAACATGAATAACATTTGCCAGAAATGTGCGCAAAAGATTGTCGAAACATTTATGGAAATTTGAATATAAAACTCCAACTGTCGTTGTTGCTGTGGCTTCCTTATTTGCTCGGTTTGATGTGTGTACTGGTATTTCTGTGAGTGCACTGTTACGTTCTCGATTCTCTCAAGGTGTTTTATTGGCTTCTGTAAGTCCTACAACCAGTCCTGTGAGGCTTACTGTCGGTTTGACAAGCTGGAACTAACCATTTTCACGTTCACGTTCGCTATATGCCGTCGTCCGTCCGTCAGTCTGTCGGTCGTCTTTAACGTTCGTGCGCCCTACTCAGCCGGTCGAAATTTTCGGTAATGTTTCTACGCGATTTGGTACCTTGGCCATCGGTTGACATCCACAGAAAAGTTTACGGAGATCGACCGAGAGAACCCCTCTGGCGGGGGGGGAGGGGTAAACGCAAGAGGGGTAGCCAAATATATCGATTTTGGACCTCGAAGGCCTCCGAAACGGTGCAAGAAGGGAGATAAGTTAGTATTAATCACTAATAGGAAGTCGCATATGAGCTTTCGATTGGTACCAAACTCGATGACCTTAAATGACCTTGAACGGCGTAATAGCCCCCAAGTTTGCGTCATTTCACCAAATTAGGTAACTTTCGGGGCGCATTACGTAAAAGTGTTTGAAGATACACTGATACTTTCCGCGGCAAAAATGTAGCCCAAAGAATGTAGTTTTTGGCGCTGTCATTTATGGCGATATTCGCGGAGATTACCGAGAACGAGTGCGTTATCCGTAGGCGGTCGCATATGAGCTGCTGAATATTACAATATTACTTACTCAGTATTATTTTCAACTTCAACTGCAAGTCTGATTTTACCATGATGAAATTTTTGTAAACTTCCGCATACGTTATGGCGTAATTTTCGTATTTTAGTACGTGTACGATGTTGTCGTAAAAAAGTTCACGTTCGCTATCTCATCTTCTGATGAGTTTCTTGTTGAACTGAGCAGAACTAAATTGTATGATGTTTTTGTCATTAGACATTATCACATCAGTTTGATCATTTTCTCTCGTATCTGCCTAGTGTTCGATGTATGTTCATAATATCATACCACTACGTCAACTAATTACTATGAACACCAGCGCTGCCCAGGGCTGGAAAAAACTAGTTTTTTAGAGAAAGTTTTTAGGTTTTTAGTTGGTCGCGCAGTTTTTTTTAGGTTTTAATGTACAAAGACCGGGCACAAAATTATGATCCAAAAATTCACGAAGAATATCTCATACATGATACACCCATTCCCCTGCCACGTCATTTATAGCCATGTGCAGACTTTAGCATAGCTATAAACACAACTAATTAGACTGGAAGGAAACAATTTTCTGCTGTGACTGTGAGTCTAAAATCTGGATTTTTAATGTTTTTCTAAAAAAGCTTTAAAACCTCTAAAATTTGTACTTTTTAGATTTTTAGGTTTTGTAAAAAAAACTTTAAGAAACAAGCCTAGTTTTACAACCCCTTTCGACAGCCCTGGTGTCATCGCCACTTCGGTTCAACTTCACCTCACTCTTCTGCAGATTGGCCCCAAATCATCGCATTCCGAACATTAGAGCAAATTCCCCCTGCGTAACATTGCTGGTCAAACTGCCGTCAATGAAAGAACAGCCAACGGTGACGATTATGTGATATGTCGGGTCCTATTACGTCAACCTGTGTGCGGCCATAATGGGTCCTTTCTTTGGTGTAGCGTCATTTCTCAGCGATGCAGCATGCGAACAGTTTCGCTCGCCGACTCTTTATCGCTCATATCGCCCGAGTTTTCAGATCGTTAGAACGTACACCTACACCAGCTGTATTTACCACAAAATTTTCGGTATTTCGTCGGTCGCGCACCTTTCGACAATTGAAGGGTTCCGCGCAAGAACCAGATAACTTCCACTTTTACTGTTTCGAAAAAAACGCGGTTAAAGTTTTCAATCGTGCAATTATCAAAAAGTGTTTTAAACAAATTCTAAATCAATCAACCGGGTTTTTTTGGCAGCACATGCACTAAAATATCCATTAATTTCATAGTGATATATCGATTTATCTGGTTCTTGCACGAAACCAGGTCGCCATTTTACGACGCACAATCAGCAAGTACCAGAAATATCTCGTACCTATCTCGTTATTGCAGCCGAAAAGTCGGCTCCTGGCGAAACAAACGTCGCGTATTATTCGCATTTCTGGTACTGACCGTCACTAAGTCAAATGAACGTTGAGCATCAACCATACATATCAACATGGTTGTTGAAAAAAAATGCCAACATAAAAATAACGTTTCTAGCGTAGATTTGATATTTGCATAATAGATCGGCAAGCGTAGAGTTCAAAAATGATAACGGGAGCAAAATAAAAACAGAAATATTGACATACCTGCTTCTTGCATGGAACCCTTCAATTTTTCCTGGCAGAACCTATTATGCCTACACTAATACTAACCCAACCAAATGCTAACCAAATGACTTTTAACCTACAAATGTCTTCCCTGTTTGGGGCCGATCCTTTCTGCCATTGGTCGTTTCCGTCATGGCGGATTTATGTCGGACTCAGAACCGACTGGTATGCATCGTTTCTCTATGGCGGTAACGAACGATGGCGGAAATGACCAGCCCCTATCGGCTGTGGGCTCCAGCCTTCGTGCGTCACGTGACGAGACGGATGGTAAACATAAACAGTGCATCACGTGCGCAGTTTCGTCGTCAACCACGCCAACGACTAGTTACCGGCTGGCTGAACGTCCAGCCTCTGGGCAACAAGCTGTGAGCAGGCGACATTGTTGTTCATCTGGCAACGCCGCCATGTTACACTGCTGTCGACGCGTCGACCGTCCGTCTGATCCCAACTATGAAAGTCTGGCACCATCTGGCGATCATTCTGCGTGACGAGTTCTAGTGGACGCTGATCCAGCTGCCTGTGGTAACAACACTCGAGCATTTAGCGGTACAAGTTACCATCAGTGGCTCTACACTGGTCGTCATCGGAGTGTACCGGCCTGGCTCCGACAAGCCGACGTCACGGTTCTTTGAAGACCTGACGACCGTGTTAGAGTCCACCGCACTGCTACGCTGTCCCTATGTCATCGGCGGAGATTTCAATATTGACGTGGAAGAAACTCTCGACGCCGATGCAGCGAGCCTGGCCGATATTTTTTGAAATGTTTGGTCTGACTCAGAGGGTACAAGGTATCACTCAGTATCGTGGAGGTATGCTCGACCTAGAAGTTACCTCGGAGGACATCTCTGACATTTCTGTCACTGTGGATCCGCCACGTGTAATCTCGTGTGATCTAGTCGTCGCTGACTTTCCGATGCAAGCAGTAAGGGTTTCTCTAACGCCTCGAACTGTTCGAGGCTGGAGGTCAGTGGATCGGACTGCTTTCGCTGAGACCATTGCTTGCAGTCCTCTGGGCAGGGCGCCGTCTGCAAACACAGCAGCAGCTGATGAGTTGTTTGCAGACTATGACCGTGTTCTGGGAGCACCAGCCCCGGTAGTTATGATACGAGTCCGTTCACTATCTCCTTGGTTTGACTCTGAATGTAGAGCGACTTGACGAGTCTGTCGGCGGCTAGAAAGGCAGTTTCGCCGGACGCACGGTGATGCTGCTCGTTAGGCCTGGACTTCGACCCTCCGTAAGAAGTACGCGCTGTATGAGGCAAAGAAGACGCATTATTGGCGCACCACACTCTGCGCAGTGAGTCACTCTCCGAGTCTGTTGTGGCGGTCGCTGGACAGTGTCTTGCGCCGTGGCAAAGATTCAGCGCCTGTTGCCCACAGGGCTGATAAATTACAGCACTTTTTGAGGAAAAAGTCAAGACAGTGCGCCTGGCAACCGCTGGTTACACCCAGGCAGCTGGCGCAACAACCAGTAGTCAGTTTGGCTCGGCTGCTTGCATCTCGCAGCCATCCATGGTGACCTGGTGTGCAGTCAGCGCTGATGAGGTCCGCCAATACTCCGGCTATAAGTCTTGCTCTCTCGACCCGATACCGACACATCTGCTACGCGACTGTATTCACGCTGTTTTGCCGTTTTTGACAGCAGTGGTCAATGCATCACTATTTGAAGGGCATTTGCCGGTATCTCATAAAAAGGCAGTTGTGACACCACTGTTAAAGAAAACGCCTCTTGACGTTCATAACCTCAAAAACTACAGGCCAGTGTCCAACCTGTCCTTTGTGTGCAAGCTGGTCGAGAGATTGGCAGCAAAGCAGCTAGTTGACTATCTGGTAGCCAATGAGCTTATGCCTAAGTTGCCGTCAGCATACAGAAGACACCATTCTACCAAGACCGCAGTTCTGCGGGTCATGTCTGACATATTGACCGCGATGGACAACCAGCAGGTGGTTTATTGCTGGACTTGAGCGCAGCCTTCGACTGTGTCGATCAGGACATTCTGTTGTCAAGGCTGCAGTTCACCTTTGGCTTAGGAAGTAGCACCCTGGCCTGGATCCGGTCATTTCTGACAGACCGAACTCATCGTGCCTCATTTAATGGGAGCATTTCTACAGAAATTTTGCTCGTCTGGCGTTCCACAAGGATGTTTTGGGACCCCTTCTATTTTTGCTGTATGCAGCGGATATCTTTGACTTCATTGAGTCTTTTGGATTGTCTGGCCACTCATCTCATATGCTAATGATTCTCAGTTATACATAAGTGTTGCTAGCTTCCGAATCACAGAATGCTGCAGCTCGATTAACCGCAGGCGTCGAAGGTCTAGATCAATAGAATGCAATGAATGGGGTTAAACAGACTGAAATTGAATCCTGACAAGACTCAGATAATCTTGATTGGCACTCGAGAGCAGTTAGCCAAGCTGGCCGTCACTCAACTCAGTCTGACCAATTCGGTTGTTGAGTTCATCGAGACAGCCATGGATCTTGGCGTGGTGCTATACGGTCATCTGTCTATGTTTCAGCAGGTGGCTGCTTGTTGCCGTAGCTGCTTCTATCAGAAACGCCCGCTGAAGTCAGTCAAGAGCTCATGACTACAGAGGCTCCCATTCTCTAATACAGGCTTTTGTCCACTGTAGGTTGGACTACTGTAACTATGCATTGGCTGGAGTAGCTAAAGTTTACCTTCAGAAACTCTAGTCAGTGCAGAATATGGCTGTTCGTATGGTGACTGGAGCACGTCGATGTGATCGCATCACTCCAATTCTTGAGGACCTACATTAGCTGCCTGTTAGTCAACGAGTGGTCTGGAAGTGTGTGGCACAGTGTTGCTCCTATCTACCTCAGCGACTTCTGCATATCTGCTACCGCCGTGTCTGGTCGACAGAACTTGCGCTTCATATCCAGTCGAACTCTACTTGTTTCGCACGTGCGGAGTGCGGTGGGGCAGCGAAGTTTTGCCGTCACTGGACCGACCATCTGGAACACCCTGCCACCTGCACTACGAGCACCAGAGACCAGAGCTGTCACAGAACGCTTTCACACGTGCACTGAAGCCGCACCTGTTCTCGACCACCCGGCACCGTTGAGACGTCTCTTACGCGATTCCGGCGCCAAATACAAATACGCTGACTTACTTCCTTACTTACCAGTAGTATAGCATTGGCCATTCAACTCAGTGTGTTTTCTCTGCCAGTTTTATCACACAGGCAAGTCAAACCGGTTTTTATTTGATTGTTTTCGAAATACTACGAGTAACATCACTATTCTAACCGCAATTTGTGTGACTGGTCGCCGTATCGCCGTATGGGTTCGCCTAATGATACAAAATGTTTCACTGGTCACTTGTTATAACGCATCCTATAAAGCCGGAGCCCAAGACGTCCGCTTCCAGGTATCAAACGAACGGACCTGAGATTTCCCTGTACCTCAGTGACACTGCGTGAATACTGACGGTGCTGTAGGCACTGCGTGGACGCCCGCTCGCGTGACAGGTGCGTGTCGTGACTATGTGATAGCCCACGTCAGCCTGCGGACTATATGAAAAACGCCGAATGACAAAAGACCTCATTTAGATCCCGACTGTGACTCCATCACCAAGCATGCGCATACTAAACGCACAGGAGTAACGTCGGATCAGTGTACTTTGTATGCGTTTTACCGACTGCCACGCTCTAGCAGACCGAGATACGTTATAAGTGGAAGTGAAGTATAATTGGAGATACATTGTTGTCGTCAGTAGAGAGCTGATGTACGGGGACAGTAACGTGTTCCCATCCTTACCGTCACCGCAACGTCTGTCCCATCCCCATCCCTGTCCCCATTATTCTGACTCCATCCCCGTCCATGGTAAACATGTGTGATTAAAATTCACTCTTACATATGTAATCTAATTGAATTTTGCTTGAAAATGTGTAATTACGAACTGATCGTAATTAAGGTAATCACGCAAAAACACATATACCGAAATACCTAAATCAATCGTTACGCAATACCAACAGGCTTTATAGTTCACTTATAAGAACTGCTCTTGCGAGAGTGCTTATGACTGTGCACATAACACAGCATACACAGAACATTTCTGATAATCTTCACTCCAGAAAATCATCACAGCTCATATTATGTTGTCTAGCCTATTGGGGCCTCCTACGTGTAAACGCGCCTCCGTGCACCAGTTGCACACGATCTGCGAACGACCGGGCGACAAACTGCGACTCGATTTTTGCGTCTGATGCATATTTTATGGCTAATTGAAAGGTCGGTCAGCAACACCCACTAATCAGTAACATAGCGCAGCTTTGTGACTCTGTGCATTTGTTATTCATCACGCGAAAACAGACGGCTAAAGCGCCACCAAATGTTGTGTGCAGCAAATTAGACATTGCAAGGGCGGAT
>Ga0209255_1000292_pt1 | contig 11201 bp, 10 predicted proteins | sample WorMetvaBAHAMAS2_FD_187394 | JGI IMG/M metagenome (GOLD analysis project Ga0209255, IMG submission 187394) | Marine gutless worms symbiont microbial communities from Max Planck institute for Marine Microbiology, Germany - Olavius vacuus... | ecosystem: Host-associated > Annelida > Digestive...
TATACATTTTATTTACATATTAGTCTTGGAAGATGTAATTGGCTCAGATGTAGGGGGACGGTTTTTATTGGCCCACCCTGTAACTTGAAGGCCGTCCGACGTCGTGCCAGTCATTCTGGGTTTTAACCTCCTTGATGTTACAATTCTACCTAGGTTACTGTTCCAAAAGCGGTACATTAAATTGCATGGCTTGCTAGTTGCCAGTACCTTTGACTCTTATCGTTGGCCATCGGCTAATGACAATCGAATGAGTGATAAGACAGTATAACGGCAACATACAGCAGTTTGAACACGATATAGTGTCGATTAGATCTATGTGGCAGGGCAAACACGGAGCGTGGCTAATTGATACGCTGTCGTGAATGATCAGTTTAATGGCTGACTCCCCGCAATGCAAAGCGACTGTAATCACTCCACCGTAGCCTGATATGCTGTCCTTTACAGTGAACTTTCTGGCAGCACTGGAGCAATGTTGATATGATTGTCTTGATTCTGTCAATGACTCAGTGGATATAGGAGCTGAATTGCCCAGTGACAGTCAGTGCCTTATACTTGATGACTGCTGCTGCTGCAGTAGCTAACTGTTGATGCTGCTGCTGACGATGACGATGATGATGATATTGGTGTTGGTGTTGATGCAGGGTCGTTTGGTCTGCCGAAGCCGTGGTATTTCCCGCTGACAAAGAGCTACTGGTGTGGTGGACCACATGTAGTTGATACGGACCTGCATTGTAACATGTCTGACTGCCTTGCGGCATTTAGATATAAACCTCTACAACTGTCTGTGATGGACGAGGATCAAGCTTGTGCCATGGACCACTCACTGCACAGTGCGTACTTCAGCAAATGATTATTCATTTATTCATTCAATCAGTCAGTCAGTCAGTCAGTCATTTATATTAATCTGTATTTTTCCTGAATGAGCTATTGTCATAAATTTAAGTGTAGTAACCTAATAACAAACTACCAGTACTAAGATGACAGCTGGCAACTGTTCATCCTGAAGTGGGCAGCTTATCTACTCGACGACCACGTGTCACTAGTGGGCCACACACACTTACAAAATGGCCATGAAATCTTATTGTAGTCTCCTTAAGCACGTTATTCTATCTATATTTATAAGTAAGTGAATAATCTTTATTCAGGAATGCCTGGAACCAGGCATAAATAGACCTTGCTGTAGTTTGTTCAGCCGTGTTTTAAATGCACTCACTCACTCGTACCGTTGTGCTCACAGCTATGTATAAAGTACCAGATGCCGTACCTCCTATTCACGCTGTATCATCTCATGTAGCCACGGATTAGGACCCCTCCAAGTTCCGGTCTATTTTTAACGACAATCTACAACCAATCGAAACTGGCGGAAAGAAAGCACGTGGCACACTATTGGTCGATATCGGCTGTTCCAGTAAGCGCGCACCCCTCTCCGTTAGTTATTACAACGAAATTAGCAGCGGCCATATTGGTAGTTGCTCTTGTTAGTACTGGATAAATATTCTATTTAGTACTGCCCCTGTGGTTGTGCTGGTGGACAAGTTGTATGTGTTGATGGTTTTCTGTAATTTATGATGTGATGTCTTAGCTGAAACGTGACATGTCTCTGAAACTATGTTGTGGGTTTTTTTTTTGTTTTTTAGGCTCAAACTTTGAAATGGAACCACACCATTTGCTCTGTGGAGTTCGCATTGACAAACTCACTAAGGTTTTTGCTGTTTATCTTAATAAATTGATAGTAATTTTTTACTGTACAGCTGGAATTATTTCTGCAATATTTAACTCCAAACAAAATTAACGTGACAAAAATAATTGTTAAAATTAATATAGCTTAGAGTTTGGTGCTGTGGCAACATATTGGTCTCCAGTGTGTACTGACAGACATATAGATGATAGCAAGTCAGCATTAACTGCGCTAACACTTAGCCTGTACTGTAAACATAACAAGACAACCAAGTGCAGCACATAATATACATTGCATGCTAGCAATCATCGATAACTTTCAACAGGTAAATTACCGTAGAGTTTGTGACTGTTGAGTAGATACAGGTGCAATGCACAGCTGGCATGCATTATCACTGCAGTACTTGATCTTACATTCAGTTGTGTAAATGAACAATGCACTGCAGGTGTTCAAGACCGGCAAGCTGGCAGTCAACAAGTTGTCTCTGAATCTCTATGAGAGTCACATCACTTCATTCCTCGGTCACAATGGCGCCGGCAAAACAACCACCATGTATGTACATGCATATTGGTTTACTTTATGACAAGTAAAAAATGAACTGTTTTCATATTTGTATGTTTGATGTCTGTCTGTGTTGATTTGTGACGGCTGTGGACACTGATTCTAGTATTTTGTCAGTTAGCTTTTTGTCCATGCAGACTCCAGTCAATATTGTGAGTCAACATTGCATTGTACTTGGTGTGTAGGTCGATTCTCACTGGTCTGTTTCCGCCGACTGATGGACATGCCACTATGTATGGTCTCGACATTCGCACTGACATGGAAGAGATTCGCAAAACTCTTGGAATGTGTCCACAGCACAATGTCCTCTTTGATAAGTATGTCAGCGTCGAACTCGTTTGAGTGTTAACAGTAATGTGGACAGTACTAAACAGAACTGAATGGTAGGAACGATGTTTCAGATAATAGTGAGAAAGCTGAGCAAATTCATGCTAGTTTCAATACAGTATGTTTCAGATTAAGTTAACTGGCCTTTTGACATCAGAACTGGTCAGCGAGTTAGTGACAGGCATGGGACAGACGGACAGACAGACGAGATGAGTGCAATGCATATTGTGAATGATATTAATGATTTCATTGAGTGATGTTGATTGTTATGTACAGACTAACAGTTGAGGAACATCTGTGGATCTATGCTCGACTCAAAGGAATGCCAGCATCTGAGATATCCACTGAGATGGACAGGTTCTGTCAAGTTGATATCAATGCACAGTTTTCATGTTGTGATTTGCACGTTGGAGTTAAATGTGACTTAAGTGCTGCAGTGTTTTTTTAAAACTGAAAATAGTTTATCTTCATTTTTGTTTTCTAAAGTCATTATTTTGTTTTTTTAATTGGAGATGTCACTTTATAAATTTAAGAAATGTTAAATATGTTGCATATTAGACGTTTTCTAGAACGTTTTGCTGGTGACGCTGTTGTTAGTCTCACGTTGGTTATGTGTGAGTGAACGCTAGACTGCTTGGTGTCTGACAGAATGATAGATGACCTCGGACTGCTCAAGAAGCGTCACTTTCCAGTCGACTGTCTGTCTGGTGGAATGAAGCGTAAACTCTCTGTTGCCATAGCATTTGTTGCTGGATCACAAACTGTTATCCTTGATGAGCCCACGGCTGGTGTTGATCCTTATGCTCGACGTGCCATCTGGGATCTCATACTCAAATACAAGCATGGTAAAATTGTAACTTCACAGTGCACGTTCAACCAAATATGTCGGTGGTTCACTCGATGTGAACGTGCACTGTGAAGTTACATACATGTAGAGTATTGATATAGCACATACAGATGAGCATCAAGTGTTGTGAATGTGAAGTGGTTCACATTGTAACCAGTGTTACATATTGGCTGTTACAACCTGTAGGTTGAATGGTCATAATAAGTTTATATGTAAGAACAAGTAATAATAATAATAATAACAATAATAATCTTCTTTTATTACAGTTGCAGTCATAACGCTACAACTGTGAGTACAGAACCAACAATCTGTCACGCAGGACAACACTGATACAATAGAATACAAATCTAACAGCAGTCGGTGGCCGAGTGGTTAAGTCACTCGGCTGTGGTGCAAGAGGTCCCGGGTTCAAATCCCGGTGCCACTGAAAGTGTCGGGCAGTGATGGAATTATTTGTGAATGTTTATTTTTATGAGTTTATTCTATGTTTAGTATGCATGTGTATTCATTGTTTCGGTTTGTATTAATTAAGTTGCAACATTGAGGTAAACCTAGTGTGGTTCATATTATCACAGTGTCACCGCTGTGATCAGCATTAATGAATGAGTTAAACGTCTGTGTCAACTGTTGTTATGATAATAGTCGTGTAATAATCTACAGGTAACCGTTAAAACAAATTTTAAATACAAGTGAATTTTGGTAATGAAATAATAAAATTTGTAATGATTAACACGACAGGTCGTACAATCCTGTTATCAACTCATCACATGGATGAGGCTGACATTCTTGGAGACCGTATTGCCATCATCTCTAATGGACAGCTGCGATGTTGTGGTTCGTCCTTGTTTCTCAAGAGCACGTTTGGTGAAGGTTACCATCTGGTGCTTGTTAAGAAGAGATCTGATGATGACTTACTAAGTGCAGGTATGTCATGTGGTGTGAGCTCATGTCATGCTATGTCAGTTCTTCATATCAATCATGTCATCATTTTACAGTTTCTACTTTACACCCACTCACAGTTCTCAGTTCTGTATTAAGGAGGTTCTAGGGGTACATTTTTGGGGCCTGCAGTTTGCAGAAAGTGGAGCAGTTGTATTTGCTTAGTGCAACAATAACTTGTAAAATCTAGCAATTTTGGCCACAGCAGCCAGGATTGCAGTAGCCACAGTGCGGCCCGGCCCAGTCTGTTTTGAACTAAGGCAGAGTTAAATGTTGAGGGCAAATGTAGTGCACAGAAGTTGGGTCTCTACAGGTTATTTGTAAAATTTTAGTTTAAAATGATGCAGTTAAATATTATTTGCTGTGTAAAAATTTGGCACTTTTTGTGACGTGTGAATAACAAAGCCACTGGCACTAAATAACTGTGTTCTGTAGCGCTTCAACTTTGTCTCTTACGTGGAACGCTGCATTACTCTCTAATTACTGCATAATTGTCTCTGTTCTTCTCTTTGTTTTACTGCAAAATGCAGCAGTGTTTCAGCTCTGAAGATGATTGTGTTGTTTTCTTCTTACTGTGTGTGCAAAGTCGGCTTTCACTGCAATTATAATTTTAAATGTTTTTTAAGGACGCCCGAATCCCACCCCGAAAAGAATGACAAGCTATGCTGCTAATTGTTCACTTTTCTGTAAATAAAACTGTGGATCAGCTGACACTCGTGGTGGATGTATTATTGCAGACACACTGTCCGTCGATGACACAAGAATATCGTTCAATTCTCGATGTTCTGAAGAGAAAGTGACTTCATTCATCAGCAAGCACCTGCCGTCAGCCTATCTAAAAGCAGAGACAAATCACGAACTGCACTACATCCTGCCATTTGACGAGGCAAAGAAAGGTGGCTTTGAGAAGCTGTTCAGTGCACTGGACTCGACGCCGGGTGATCTACACATTGCTAGCTACGGCATTGCAGACACCAGTCTCGAAGAAGTCTTCCTCAAGATCACTGAAAGCTCAAGCATTGCATCTGATAATGCTGGTAAGCCTGCATGATGTCTTCTTCAGTGTCTGTATTTTAATTTTAAAACCAAAGTGTTAACAGTGAAAAAGAAAGATGTCATCCGTCTGTACTGCAGTGTCTTGTTAGTCTGTTAATCTAACAGTGAAGAAATGCGTGATATACTTGTAACATGCAATAATGCTGTCATGGTGGTTAAATATTACATTTTTTCCTGTAAGTTGTGAATGAGACTTTTATGTGGTGTAGCTGACATTATTGCAGATTATTGGTTTTGTAATCATAATTATTACAACAACATTTATCAGAGGCATGGCCAAGATCTGCAGATGAGCAACAGACATGAGTGAGTCTCAGGACACAATGTGTGTTACTGTGTGTAAGCTAATGTTGTACTGTTATGGTTTCTGCAACAGATGAGAAATATGAGGAGAAATGGCCCTTCACTTCTTGCAATGTCTATAACAATGATAGCATCACAATGTGACCACTTAACAGCATTTTAGAGATTTTAAAACAAGCTAAGGAAGAGAGGAAGGTTAAAAATAAATGAAGATTAATATTATTATTATTATTATTAAGGTTCAAAAAGTGGATAGAAGTGAAAGAAGAATGTTATAATTGGGAACTAAAAGACAGTGAAAAAATAAAGTGTAATAAAATAACAAATTAATACAAATGCTGTGATTTGACTGTGAACAGATGAAGGTGAAGGTGAAGGTGAAGGCGAGGGCGAGGGCGAGGTGGTTGACAAATCAGAGAGCTCACAGCTAGTGACGTCACCATCACGTGGCATCCAGCTGACCAATCACAGACGGCAGCTGTCAGCTGACTCCGCCTCTTCACAGCAGAGCAGTCTGCTGTTGTTGAATATTGATGATGTTGAGTTGAACCGATTTACTAGACATATTACCACGTCTCCATCAATGTCGGTGAATGATGTTGAAACTGGTGATGTGAATGTATTGGAACCACTGATCGAGCATCCACAGCAGATTGACAATACACTGCTTCATAGTGCTCCTACCACTGCTGCTGCTGCTGCTGCTGCTGCTGGCACTGGTCCAGTGTTAGAAGATGAGGACAGAGATTCAGCACCTGATGAGCCGTTACTTAGCAACGCATTCAGCAACACTCATTGTAAGTACAGTGAATTATTAACCACAGTCTTAAATGTGCACACAGAGCACAAGTTGTACCCAGAACTTAAGTCTAGCTGCATTATTACAGATTTTGTCTCATTCGGATTTTACCACATTTGTAACTTTCTAAACTGTGATGCCACATCTCATAAAGTTGTGGCAAATTTGCTAATTTATGACGTATCTAGTTTTGTTACACTTGGTATTACTCTTGTATGTTGTGTGATTTATATGTTGTCATTACATGTATGTTTTGACCTTTGCTACACAATTTACTGTTATGAAAGTTATTTAGCAAACAAATGCACTGCATTATCGTCAGAAACAATTGAATTCTTTGTTAAAGAGCTGTGAGAAGACACGCTGATTGAGTCTCAGTTATCTTTTGCAATACACAGCACCTGCTGGTTGTCAATCATTGTGTACTGTTGTATTCTGCAACTCTGAGCTTGGACACAAATTCACAGTTGTTGTGTAGTGATGTCCTTACCTTTACCTTTGGGGAGGACAGCATGCTGTCCAGCGCTGAGGCCATAGCCAGTCTCGGCCCAATGCGCAGAGTAGTGATGTCATGATGGTGTGTTTTATAACAGTAAGTAAAGAGACGCTGAAGATGGAGACGTCCACAAAGAAGGCCGATGATGATGATGATGGACGCTGCATGTATCAGGGTCATGTGTTGATACCTTCATCACTGCTGCTGCAACAGTTCTTTGCTATCTTTGTCAAACGCTGCTACTATGTCCGACGTAACTGGAAAGGACTCTTCTCACAGATACTTCTGCCTGCACTGTTTGTCTGTGTTGCGATGACTGTAGCACTGACCGCTCCCCAGGTATATTGTCTTGATGTGTCTCTCGGCTTAATGTGTTCCTGTTATTGATTTATCATCGCTGTTATTAATGGTGACAGACTTTCATCCAGAGTTTGATCAGAGCTTGATCTCGCTGAGAAACTGCTCTACTCATTGTTATCGTCGTCATCGTGGACTTTGCTGTTTGAAAGATTGGTGATCACTGATCACATGGCTTCGTAGCAAAAAGAACTCCCAGATCTGTTAGAAAATTTTTAAAGCAAGATTGCACATCTTTATGATGTAAAGTTGGAGCTGTACTGCAATAATTTAACAGAATATAAGTAAAATTTTAACATGTGTGATTTTGGCGATGACAGGTGCAGGATCTTCCAGCGATTGTGCTGAGTCCAGCGCAGTACTACAACTACACTCAACCACGTGGCAACTTCATCCCAACTTCACTAGCGGACCATGAGAAGTCATCTTCCAGACCACGAGCCAAGTCAACCATGTCGTGGTGGTCGAAGGACGCTGATTCAAAGCGGATCCTTGATACATTCCACCTTGCGTCTGGTGTCGCTGCCACGTGTGTTCTTAAGTCACCCTTCAACAGCTCATTTGACGCCGACAGACTCCGAACGATGAATTTCACAACCCGCTCACAGCAGCTGCTGGAGAAGTATTATGAGGCCGGATGTGAGAGCGTGTTTGTTAAAGGACTTGCCATGATGAACTTTGTGCCACCCGCTCCAGTCATCATCGACACCGCTAACAACTCCTTACCATTCGCCTCAGGCAAGTCTTTCTACCAGCCATACCATCATTGTTACCAATGTTATTACCACCCATGAAACAATGTGCTAATGTTTTTGTGGCGTCTGTCTGTCTCTATGTCTGTCTGTAATACAATAACTTTTGCAGTCCTTGTCGTAGAAAGTTCATTTTTAGTCTGCGCGTACATCTTCAGGGGATACGGATCACGTTCCTGTATGAAGGTCATCAGGTCAAGGTCAAGGTCATAGGAGCAGAAAATCAGTTCATATGAGCATAACTATATACATGCATTCGCAGGTGGTCTGCCTTAGATTAGAAGGAAGTCTTGTTATCATTATCAGTTGTGTGATATGCCTTGCTGTGAAGAAGGATCAGTGGCACAATGACCAGTTCTGTCCACTGTTATCTGTCTCTGTATTATCGTGTTGATCTTCAGCAATGTCCTGTTTCATGAATCCATCTGCTTCTGGTATCCACCTGTTACAGATGGAGATAAGGAAAATGTCGATAATTTTGGCATAATGAATATGAAAGTTACACAGCTTCATTCAGTTCACCATGAAACGTGGCATTGGCAATTATCAGTCAGTGGTGAGTGGCGAACATGTCCCTGAACACCGTGAGTGGTGAACATGCCCCTGAACGCCGTGAGTGGTGAGTGGTGAACATGCCCCTGAACGCTCCCCTGAACGCTGTGAGTGGTGAGTGGTGAACATGTCCCTGAACACCATGAGTGGTGATCGTTAAGGTCACTGAGATAGACATATCAACTCTTTGTTACTTTGATGTATTGAACCATTCCCACAACTCGCTGTTAGTTGCTTCCTACCTGTCAACGCCTGTTTGACAATGCCTATCTGTCTGTGTGGTCTGTAGTGACATCGAATGCTGATCATCCCAAGTACCACCCAGACTGCACGTGTACCAAGGACCACACCGGCCAGATCTGTCTGACTGCCGGCTTTGACATACCACCATCATACCAGGCGGTCACTGCCGAGTACATTCAAGACATTAGTGGAGAGATGGAAGAAGAGTTCTACCTCACCACACAGGACATGTATCGTCTTCACAGGTACCACACTCCTCTTGACCTCATGAACTTCAGATTACCTTTCAACTCGGTCTCTTGACATGTCTTATCTGACACTTGACTACTGTTTCACAAGTCATGAGTAACTAAGTAAGTAAGTAAGTAAGTAAGTTTACAGGTCTGAGTAGCAGACATTGTAGTCACTCTCATTGTCTTGTACACCATATAAATTGCCATATTGTTATGTATTATCATCATTTTTGGGCTTTTGCCGCCAATTAGCCACCGAAGGCATTCTGGTTTTTGGGCAGTCTGTGTGTCTGTCCATGTGTCTGTGTGTGTGTCTGTCTGTGTGTCTGTCCATGTGTCTGTCTGTGTATCTGTCTGTGTGAGGTCAATAGATCAAAGGTCAAGGTCATGACGAGGCCAAATGTTGTCAAAAATTACTCATTCAGAAACGCACCTTTGTGGCGAATACCGTAGGTATCGGTAGTACAGATCCCTATGGATCTGTAATGACACTTATCATAATGTGGTAATGTACTACCGGTACGGTCTAGGGTATTCACCACTACTGCTAGTACAGATCCATAGGGTTAAAACCAAACAGAAATCAGAAAAAAACCTGGAAATGACTAGAACTTATCCTCATTGAGTGTGCAGGCAAAAGTGTCTTAGATAGCACCAGCGTTGAATTGCTAAATGAGGACTGACAGCCATCAGAACGGAAAGGTGCTCTCATGAAGGTCATTGTATGCATTATTATTATTGCTGTTGTTGTTAATATTATTAACATTATGTGCATATAATATGGGTATTTCTCTTGCATTGTGAGCTCAAAGCTGTTGAAAGATAAATGTGTTTCGCTGTGGTTCAGGTATGGTGGTTACAGCTTTGGACTTGTTCGTGACAAGATTCCTGAGAACTTTGGCAAGAATGGTCCGACACAGTTTCGGAAGCTGGCAGTTAGACATGTTGCCCTGGTTTGTAATGCCATGAACAACCTGCATTTCATAAACACTTAGAGCAGTATTGTTGAATGATTGAACATTTTCATTTTATGCTAGCATAATTGATTCCTGTGTATCTGTCATATAACTGTTCCACAGTACTGACATTTTGTCTTGTGCTGTTTCTTAGATTGCATTGCAACATGCCATGCATGTTAACACCCGGTTTAATGCTGTTTTTTTCTGCACATGTTTATAAGAATGTATGTAATTGGTGTTTTTTGATGCTGTGGTTGCTGATGTTGATGATATTGCTTGTAGTGAGAATGTGAACTTTGTTCTTTATGAATTTTGATCATTGAGTGATGATGATGATGATGATGATGATGATGATGTAATTGTGTTTGATCAGGTCTGGTTTGACAACAAAGGATACCATTCTCTTCCTATCTACCTGAATGCTCTGAACAACGCTATTCTTCGAGCGAACTTGCCTAAAGCCAAGGGCAACGTGGCAGCATATGGTATATGTCATTATGTGCTGATACATTACGTTACATTAGAGTTGTTTACAGTGGCTTAATACAAGACCTCTAAACCAGTTTCTCACAAGTTCTCTGTGCACTGAAGGCGTTTACATTTGTCGTAACTGAACTGTTAACAAATGCCTATAACTATCATTATGTATTATCATCTGCCAAACTCATAGTACTGGTGTGTATTGTGGTCAAGTCGGGCAGTTTTTAAACATGGACATGTTTCTTTATGTCTTCTTTCTTCATAAAGTCTACAAGTGCCACAAGCCATTAAGAGGAGCAGGCAGTGTTGTTGATATTGTGTGTAGTCAGTCGACTACACACACAGCTGCTCAGTGGAGTGTGGAGAGCATAATGCTTGCGTGTAGATGTTTGACGTGATGTTACACTCAGCAGGTGGCCCTGACATATGTCAATGTATCACTGAAGTAACATGTTGATACAGTAGTGACATGCAGGTGGCCCTGACATATGTCAATGTAACACTGAAGTAACATGTTGAGACAGTAGTGACATGCAGGTGGCCCTGACATACGTCTGTGTATCACTGAAGTAACATGTTGAGACAGTAGTGACATGCAGGTGGCCCTGACATACGTCTG
>Ga0209255_1000293_pt1 | contig 11193 bp, 7 predicted proteins | sample WorMetvaBAHAMAS2_FD_187394 | JGI IMG/M metagenome (GOLD analysis project Ga0209255, IMG submission 187394) | Marine gutless worms symbiont microbial communities from Max Planck institute for Marine Microbiology, Germany - Olavius vacuus... | ecosystem: Host-associated > Annelida > Digestive...
GGGGGAGGGGGCACGACAGACGACGATGAAACCGCGATAACTCGTCAAAACGCTGCGGTGCGATGTGGGGAGGACAGCTACGGTTTGTCTGCGATAGCTGACCAACTTGTACATTTTATGTTGCTCCTTTTCGAAACGAGGGCGATACATGTTGTCGAAAACTGAGATCAAATTTAGGACGTTTAACCCAGTGTAAATAAGAGAAGATGAGCAAAATATCTAAGTGCTATTCTCAACTTGAACTTAGGACCCCAATATTGAAATTGTAAAAATAGGAGAGTGGTAAAACAGAAGACCTACAGACTCACGTCTAGCGAGTTGGGTTGAGTAAGGTTTAACGTCCCACCAAACACATTATAGGTCATATCGGGGACGGTTCTTTACAGGTCAAATGACCCAACCAACAGTGTCAAAGCATTGAAGGAAGATAAAATCCTAAGGAATAGGTTTCAAACCCATAGATCCACCCCACCGTGTTACAATAACACGTATGCAGTATGAAAAAAATACAAACGCATAAACACAAATGAATCTACCCACAGTGAAATATGGGCCCAGTGTGACAAAACCCAATCCATGCAGAAAACTTTAAGAACTGCTCATCTAAGTGTGCTTATGACTGGCGATTTAATAATAATAATTCCTCATTGCTACAAGCGATCTACTGTACAACGCCGAGCGCATTGCGTGTCTGCCATCGTTAAAGTCGATACTCTTGTTTATTCTGCTGGTGCCGTGACAGAATAACGCTGCTTTCTCTGTGCTGAAGCCGTCCAGTGTAATCTCGAAGCGAGACACTTCAGTCGTCGGCCGGTGCATTCATCGAGATGCACCTGCCGAGAGCTAAATGAGAACGAACCTGCTTCGTTTTCATTAGTCCGACTGAGTCGGGCGATTCCTCCGAAGCTATACATCAACGTCTAGTTGACCAGGTGACCGTCGCGCGGCGCCACCGTTATTCACCGGAAGCGTTCTGTGTGCGCATGTCACGGCCGCCAGAGACGCCACGCGGCGTCACGTCGGGCACGCAAAACATCAATACCGTTGACAGACTACAGCGGTGTTGTGTTAAGTACGTTAACCCTCTAGTGCTGGCATATAAATGCACACAGCATAGGTTCATTATACAACGTGAGCCAAGAAAAACAATGCTCTTGGATGGAATAATTTGCTATTTGTCGACTAGAGCATTAAACGTTCATTCACTGGCGGCGGAGGCGCCTGTCTGTCTAAATGATACATGCAATCCAAAAAAGTACCTTTTCTCTGCTAGTTTCCCTCTCCTTTAACTCCATCTACTCCTCCCCATTCTTATCATTTTACAGATCACCGTGTATTGCATTAAATTATGAGACGACTTTAAAGTAGTACAAATCTCAAAATCGTCGAGTTACCCCAATGCAACAGTGATCTATTTAATTCTTTCATTGACTATTGTTTGTTTAATGACGTGTAATTACCGTTCGGTTTACCAATCCTGATGCATGCACATTTTGGTGTGTGTTTCAACAAAATTAAAACGATTAAATAATATTAGATAATTATGTAATTTATTGATCAATTGATTGATTGATTGTTTTCGCTGAACACCGGTTACGGTCAAACATATGACGTCTTTTCCAGCTGCAGGCCGAAACCAGATCATCGACAGTAGTGCTGGGAAGAAATCGAATTGCAGAACGGGTACATCGCCGAAGCATTTTTGCGTTACCATGCGATAGAAAATATAGGATGAATATTAATTTGGCGCTAAATTCTCGACAACAATTCAAGGAATAGTAATAATCTGACCGGGAATGCATGAATCTCACGCTGAATACGCGATACGTAAAAGGCATGTGAGTGTCTCCATACAGGTGAGAAATTGTTCCCACGCCCCACCTTTTTTCTCCCAAGCGATTATTGATCAGGCTTGTAACGAGAAATGCTTGTATGGAGATCGTGATATTCCCCTGAAAGTTCCTTCTCGGATATTCCCCTGTCTACCCCAGTAAAACGGAAAAAATAGCTGAAGATATCCGTTTAGAGTGTAAGGCAGTGATGGGCAAATCTCAAATCCCAATCTTACATAAAAATCTCAAATCTTTTACTCTCGAATCCAAAATCTCATGGCCCAAATCCAAATCCCAAATCTAAGCCCCAAATCCCAATCTCTGTATACTATAAGGTCAGGCTCAAGGTAAGGTTAGGAATTAGCAGGATTTTTACATTTAGCCTAAGTAGCGGTAACAGTGAGGAATATACGAGGGACACAACCAGAGGGGAATGTCCTGCACTCCTCGTAGACGCTCCCAACTGGCTGGATGTTGGTACACTATATATACTCGCACGAAGTGTGTTACTGATGCGGCCGGAAATAGGCTCGTCATCGTTGATGGAAACTGACGCTGTGCCATTAAGCCAATCCTCGGCGTAAATGATACATAGGACAGGTGAAACGAAGCGTCTTCTCTATGCAGCTGGCACATCACGCTATGCTGCTGCCGCTGACAACTAACTCATCTGCAGCTGGTCGATGCCTGGATATCTGTTTCCATAGAAACACCATCCTTCATCCTTATCCGTTGGGTGACAGACCTTCAGGGGAGGTTGAGAATTAGAACTATAGAGTTAGAATTAGATCTTACATTTTTGGTGTAACCCATTAAACGAAAGGATCGTCTCTAAGGCGCTGAGTGCGAAATCTGCTGGAATTAAAATGTATTTAAACTATGGTTATTGATGATGTTCGAAAATTGAGGGGGTATCATCACCACCGTCATCATCATAATCAGATTCGTTTACTGAACAACAGACAAAACGTTGCAGTGCAAATAGAAGAGAGAAAAGAAAATTGAAAAAATTCTACTGGCACTGTAGTGATGGAACAGTACATTACAAATCTGACAAATCTGACAAAATGTATTTATAATGTACTGTTTCAGAGAAAAGTTAGGAATAACATACAAGAGTTGATACAAATCGGTAAACAGCATCTTGTTCATGAACTTGCATTCAGTCAGATATGTTTTTTTCATCCGGTAATTATCGTGTTTGCGTTGTCTGAGGTTGTAGGCCAATTCTGGCTTGCAGTAGACTATATAACAAGATGTTCAGCAATCGCAGAGAGACCGCGCTGCAGGGTGCATTAGTTTTGGTCAAAAGTGGAAGACTGAAACTGGGAGATAATATTTTAAGGACATTATAGGTCGTTCTTCAACCACTGTGATATAATCGGCCTGAAAATCTGTCGAATTCGGTGAAAAAAATGCAAAATAAAGGCTATTACGCCGTTCAAGATTATTCAAGGTCATCGAGGTCGGTACCAATCGAAAGCCCGTATGCGATTTCCTATTAGTGATTAATAGTAACTGACATCCTATTTCGTACCGTTTCAGAGTTATCGCGGCTTATTGTTCAAACTTTGGACACTGCGTTTTTGAGCCCCTTGGGGGGGGGGGCTTGGGGACAACGTACGATTTTCATCTTGGGCTCATTGGAAAGCGCGTTGTGGACTTCCTATTAGTGTTAATTGAACTTTTTTCGCTAGGTGTTGCTGCTGAGGCGCTACGAGCGAAAATAGATCGAAAATCGGCGATTTCGCACCAACGCGGTCAGTTTGACCCAAAATTTCAGGTAGAAGGGGTCGCCCCCACCAATCATTTTTGCACGGATAGTTAGGCCAGTAAATGCCTTACAACTTATGTCATTGACAGTTTTCACACAAAGAAACTCTGTAGCAGACTTTCTTCAAGCAAAGTGCAGTGGTGAAAGTGTAAAATTGGAGGTGGGACTGTGGAAGAACTGTACATTCAAGTTTCAACCCCATGTCCGTGGTCGTATGCCTTTCCCTAGCGGTGTAACAATCTAAGGTGGGGAACGCTTTGATCAATCAATCACTCAATTAGTTTATTTCAAGTAACATTACCAATAGCGCTTCTAGGACAAGATATAGCGAGTAACGTATAAGCTTGGTGTCATCATGCACAGATGTCGGCATGGCATGGTTCCGCAGTACCTTGTCGACTGTTGCACACCGGTCACCGATGTTGTTGGCAGGCAGCGTCTCAGGTCGGCCACACTGCAAATGATGATGGTGCCACAACATCGGCTATCCACTGTTGGCAGCCTAGCATTCACTGTGCAAGGCCCCATGGTCTGGAACTCCCTGCCGGACGACCTCCGTGCACAGCAGGACTATGAGTCCTTTAGACAGCGCCTGAAAACCTGGCTTTTCTCTAGCTCCTAGCGTGCTCAGCGCATTAGAGACGTCGTGACAATTGCGTTATATAAATTCACATTTACCATTACCATTACCATATGCCTAACTGGGAGTAATTGAGGGAGGGAGTTACAACGGACTCCGACCCCATTTTTTGCTATGGGACCACGTGGACATGGGCGGGATACAGTTGCCGGGCGCTTGGCGTGCACTTCCCGGATTGGAAGCGAGGATGCTGATTTTAAACCATGGAAAATCGTTTAATCGCACAGTTTTAAGCGAACCCGAGATGCGGATGAAGCTTCCAGTCTGGTTGCGAAATGCGGCCTGTAAACAGTTGGCGCGCGCGCGCGTGTGTGTACAGCTGCATGTATAGCTATTCCGTTACGTCTGGTCGTCGTATGGCGAATCGATCGACAGACGGACGGACAGATGCTGGTGCGATGGGTGACGTAGAGGCTGTGAGTGAACCGGTCTCCATCGTTGCTCACTCATCCCACCCTCGACGACGACCACACACAAACGTTTTGGTACTTTCGTTTGACACCCGGAGTGGACGCTTCGGTACTGGCTACATTGATATGACGTAACGGTCTGGAGTCAGGACACGTGATACACAAGCCAGCGCCCTGCCTGGTAAAAGACATAATCCGAGAAACAAACAACACCAAGACAGTTAGCGGTAAGGAGGAAGACCAGTAAAGCGGTGTTTACACTGTACGGCGTACATGAACGCCGTACATGTATGATAGTGTAAACACCGCTTAACGTCATGGTTTGATAACATTACAGCTTGGACTGTACTAACGCTGGAGTTCATGTGGTAGCTGACCACTAAAGAGTGACGAAGATATGGGTTTGTGTAAGTAAGTAAGCGTTTATTACACATGACGATCGCACATGTTTACAGAATAACATTTTGACAAAGAAACTGCACAGTGACAATAAAACAAGACGTGGCCAACCATCGGATTAGGACGACTAAAGACCTGCGCACACGGGAAGGAAGTGGCACGCGCCACGTGCTACAGGTCGAGGGCTGCGCTAGTTGCTTATTGAAACGTGGCGGGCACACGGAGCGCTAATAGCTTAGGCTAACCGGTGTAAAATGGCTTCGAAAACAAATTCACTGGGCGCCGCCATATTTTCCAATATTGTAAACAAACGGAATGCGCATGCGCATGGCACTGAGCCGTAAGCTAGTTGCTCAGTGTCGCGCGCACACGGTGAGGAGTTTGCCTCGTGAGACGAAAATTACCAAACACGATAGATATTTTGCTCACGGCCTCGTGAGGCGAAAATCTCACGAGATGGAGCCCGCACACGAGAAGGTAATGGCTTAGACCACGACCTGTAGCAAGTGGCGCGTGCCACTTCCTTCCCGTGTGCGCAGGCCTTAAGGAAAAGACAAGAAGCTTGAAGAAGGTCTAGACACTTCAGCGGCGTTGTAACGTGAAGCAGAGGAAAGTGAGCCGACGTGACCCGCATATAACACGGTCATAGGTTGGTTCCACATTTTATTACCGCGATGCATGGAACGCAGACGCGGTATAGCGATGAGAAAGCTGTCTGTCCGTCTGTCTGTCAAACGCGTGAATTGTGACAAAACGGAAGAAAGATCTGTCCAGATTTTTATACCGTACGAAATATCATTTAGCCTAGTTCACTGAAAAGAAGAATGGTTCGTGGGGGCGACCCCTTCTACCTGCAATTTTGGGTCAACCGACCCCCGTTGGAGCAAAATCGCCGATTTCGAACCGATAATCGCTAGTAGCTCTTCAGCCGTAACACCTAGCGAAAAAAAGTTCAATTAACACAAGGAAGTCCATTACGCGCTTTCCAATGAGCCTAAGATGATCATCGTACGTTGCCTCTAAGTCTCTCAAAGGGGTCTCATAAACGCAAAACGGCCAATTTCCGTCTAAAATCGCACTTCGCTTGAAGAAAGTCTGCTACAAAATTTCTTTGTGTGAAAAATGTCAACGGCAAAGTTGTAAGGTATTCATTGGCCTAACTATCGGTGCAAAAGTAATTGGTGGGGAGCGACCCTTTGTTTACCCTAGGCTCATTAGAAAGCTCGTAATGGACTTCCTATTCGTGTTCATTGAACTATTTGCGTTAGGTGTTACGGCTGAGGCGCTACGAGCGAATATCAAATAGGAGCAGTCGCACAGTCTCTTTGCGACAGCTAAGCGTCTTACACTAATGAGCGAATTAGCGTATGTAACAACATATTTCGATTTACCGTCGCCACCTCACTTTTTAGCAGACTTCCTTCAAGTGAAGTGCGATGTTACACGGAAAACATCCGTTTTGCGTTTTAGAGCCCCCTTGGGGGGGGGGCTTAGGGACAACGTACGATATTCTTGTTAGGTTCATTGGAAAGCGCGTAGTGAACTTCCTATTAGCGTTCATTGAACTTTTCTCGCTAGGTGTTACGGCTGAGGAATTACTGGCGAAAATAGATAGAAAATCGGCGGGTGGGTCAGTATCCGCCAAATTTTCGCGTAGAAGGGGTCGTCCTCCATTAATCATCTTCACACGGATAGTTAGGCCAATGAATGCCTTACAACTTTGTCGCTGACAGTTTTCTCACAAACAAACTTTTAGCAGACTTTATTCAAGCGAAGGGCCATTTTACACCGAAAACGGCCGTTTTGCGTTTTTGACCATCTTTGAGGGACTTATACGATGATCATCTTATGCTCATTGGAAAGCGTGTAGTGGACTTCCTAATAGTGTTAATTGAACTTTTTTCGCTAGGTGTTATGGCTGAGGAGCTACGAGCGAATCCATTCAAAATCGGCGATTTCGCTCCAACGGGGGCCGATTGACCCAAAATTTCCGGTAGAAGGGGTCCTCCACCAATCATTCTTCTTCTAAGAAAACTGGGCTAAATGATCTTTCGTATGGTATAAAAATCTGGACAGATCTTTCTTCCGTTTTTTTCACAATGCACGCGTTTGACAGACAGACGGACGGACAGACAGACAGACAGAAAGCTTTCTCCTGACTAGACCGCCCTGAATTCAATGCAGCACGGTAAAAACCCTTAGATTAAAAGGTCATAGACGATGTTCGCTTCTTGTTAACTGTTGTCTCATAAAGATACATATCAATGCAGTCCATTTATCGCTGCAAAATATATAATCATACGTATTGTATATACATCACCTTTTCGTTATTTAATAGCAAAGTACGTAGAGTGAAAAATGCGTATTTCTTTGAAGTGAATGCACTTAGCGATTACATATTTATCGTTCGTCTGTCTTGATTTTTCTACGGAGCACATAAAAGCCACATAAATATTCATTTTGAAAGCGAGAAGATCTGATTTTCTGAAATCTTGTATGTATGTATATATGTATATTCGTTTATTAAAAAGCTGACATGACGCAGCTTAAAACATCGCAACTATAACTGAGACAATGTTAGAACAATTAAGCGATCACAAAATTCGGTTCAGTTCAGTAGCTGTCTTTATATACTAGTCTAAAAACGAAGTTCTGTTCTTCTAGGCGTGTTTTGTTGGTTAGGGTTAGGTCATGCCTTCTAGGCCTAAGACAGTAACCAGAATGAATGTTCTGTAACAGTAAAAACAGTAAGACTGTTATCTGCCCGCGGATTATAAAGATCTAACTAAGCTGTGCTGTTGAGTTAATGCCCAAATTCGGTGCCCAAAAGCGTGGTGGGTCGTGTAAGTTTCTTACGAATCGATTAATATAAGAGGTCGTACAAGACTACGCTTAGGACTTAATTCCTTCTCGTACACTCCTCACAGCGCAATCGTCTCTTAGCTGTATCGTATACTTATGATTCCAGCTTTAGCGAGACGGTGTACATGTATGGCTGCATAATGCTCGCGATATAGCCTACGTTAGCTTATGTCTCAGATTAGTAGATGTCAGTTGGCTGATATACATTCGAAATTGTAAACCACGAAGTCACGACTCGCCTTATCAGCACTATGAGCTTACTCGTGCATGCAGGTGTCTTCTTCACACTTTTAATTTTACATCTATTCCGTGTCTCACGCTTTCCCTTTCCTCCAAAGATTCTGAGAGACAACGTCTGAGATGTGATCATTGTTTGTTTGAAGGTTATCAGAACTGTCCTCTGCTAGTGTGGCGTGGTGGCGCTATCGGTGTGGCATCGGACTTGCGATTTATAGATCGCGAGTTCGAGTCCTACCTCGGCGCCATTGCGCAGTGCAGGCCTTAGGGCGCCAAGTGTCACCAAGCAGTATAACTTGGTACCTGTTAATCTCTGAGGCTGTGAAGGTGACCATAGGTCTGTCGACGCACTAGCCATGTGTCACAGACTTTGTGGTTTATCCACCTACGGGATCAGGCCCACGTAAGGGAGATGAACACCTGCCTATAAGCTCACCTTTGGGCACGGCATTCGTTTACCTTTTACCTGTGCTTGTGGTTGTGCACAGTTAAATGCACAATCATATTAGCATCTCAAGGTACTGTCAGGGCCAGTACAATCAGTCGTCTGGAAAGAATCGTCTCCGGAATGACCTGTTGTGTGTCGACTGGGATCATGTTAAACTCCATTCACTCACTCAATCCACATTTCACGACAACAGCAGTTCATCTGTGTTCTGCTCAGTAATACACAGTAAACAACAGACAGCCTGCAAGTTTTGTTATCAATAATGCTTAATGATTCGACTGTCAACACACAGCAACACACAATACATGACAACAGTTCTCATCATCTGTCAGTTCCCCGCCACAACTGAACATCTGGATCTCGTGCTTTCCGGTTTTTCGCTCCAAGAGTTTGGAATTCATTACCTGTCAGCATCCGTGAATCTCAGACAGTTCCTACTTTCAGATATCATCTGAAGACATTTTATTTTCAGTCAGCTTACCCACTTTCAGCTGCCTAGAATATCTTCGTCCACGCGCCCTGATTCTTCTAATACTTTGGCGCTATATAAGTCTTACTTACTTACTTATTTTACTTACACAGTGGCCGGATAGAATAGCTGATAAAAAACTGTGGAGAACCTATGCTGTAACTACCAGCTGAGAAGAAGGTAAAGGTAAGGTAAAGGTAAACGTGGATTTGTATAGCGCCTTGTCGTGAACACATCTCTAAGGCGCTCAGGTATGGCACGCGTTCGCAAGGGATCTCACAGTTTTACCTGCACACCCCACGTACATCCTCTAACGGAATGAACCATACCTGCCTTTGCCTTCCCAGCCGAAGCTGATACTCATTTACCGACCCCGAAGGGATGGAAGGCTGAGTTGGCCTAGGGTGGCTGGTTGGTTACATACCGAAATAGATGTCCGGCACCGGGAATTGAACCCGGACACGGTCGGGCACGGACACGGACACAGAAGAAAATGTAACTGTTTTTGACATTGGCTGAGATGACGACATTGACAACAAGTACTGTAATAGTGGAGACTGCCATGCCATAGAAGAACCGGTTGACCAAATCGCATCTGAAAAAAAGATCTGAAAAGGAAATCTAGATACCAGGTTTTAGGTGCAACAGGACTAAGATGGAAACGCCAGCACACGATGGATGACACTGGATAGAGTGGGTGTTCGATGGAGACAGGTATGCTCCACAGAAAGTCATGAAACAAGTCCAGTCTGTCAGCCAGCACCTCACTGAGCGAAACAACGAAAGGTACCTATGAGTCTCCATGTCGCTTATGTACGTTGTTGCACTGCACTAGCGCCTGATTTGTGAGTTATGACCACTCTGTATCTATGCACTTTCTTCATGCACTTCGTATTAAGCTCTTTTCGTCCAGTCTTTATATGACCTCAACTGACCTTGAACAGACACTTAATCAGTGGCGCTTTAAGGGGAGGGGACTGATACCGAGGAAACTTCAGTTTCCCAACAGTAACTGTCGTCTCTCTCTCCTCTGTCTCTCTCGTGGTCGGTAAACCAATGAGTTCTTTCCACTTATGTCTCCCTTACGTCACGAGGTTCAAATTCAATCCAGTCCAGTTGATGATGTTGTCAATCTACTTTTTGGGTGGTCTTCGGACTTCCACTACTACTACTACTACTACTACTACTACTACTACTACTAGATTTATACAGCGATAAGTCGCATAATAAGACACGAATCAGAGCGCTGTGATAACTCTTAAGTCTAAATCGTCCTAGGTGGCGTAAGTAGATGCAAACAGTTCAGTTTTGAGTCTGTGTTTAAAACTAGCAAAGCTGTCAGCAGATCGAGTGTATATGGACGATGAGTTCCAAACAGTAGGTGCAGCGACGGTGAAGGCCTTTTTCCTTTCCAGTATTGATGAATTGACTGGCAACTTGTCATCAAGTTCGTTGTCCCCTCCAACTACCTGCCCAATTATGTCGGTAGTAGCCCGCAGTGTAAGACTCCTTATTTTCTTGTTTTGGAACCGTTACTGCATTCAAGATCACGGAAACTATCTGGGCTACATGGGAGGGCAGTTTTATTACATGCAATGCCAAATATGCTGCAATAATACTGTAGCACCGAACGAAGAAACACCCGGAATTCCGAATAATCCGATGAACTTTAATGGAACAGGGAAGCTGTTGTTACTTTACTGTAAAATTTATGACATCGTGCTGTAACTTACATCAACTCCCCCACCACCTAAACACATTGGTTATAATCTTCGTTCCCGTGGACACGGCCTCACCCTCTCTGTTATACCTTCGGAGTTCATGCGCAAAAACTTCATTAACCGCATGTTGTTCAATGATGATATATATATTGATGTTTTGTAGACAGGACTGTGCTTTGTTTACGTTGATGCTCATTTTGTATGTCTATATTGTATGCCTACATCTTCACTGTCTACTTTGCGTTTGACAAAGTTTTATTAAAGAATTCCACTCCTACTACTACTAATTCATCATCATCATCCATTTTATTTCAGGCACTTGGCCCATAAAATACAGAACACACAGAGAAGAAAAGAAAAAAACAACAAACAAACACAAACACAGAAGCTACAGATTACAG
>Ga0209255_1000294_pt1 | contig 11162 bp, 5 predicted proteins | sample WorMetvaBAHAMAS2_FD_187394 | JGI IMG/M metagenome (GOLD analysis project Ga0209255, IMG submission 187394) | Marine gutless worms symbiont microbial communities from Max Planck institute for Marine Microbiology, Germany - Olavius vacuus... | ecosystem: Host-associated > Annelida > Digestive...
GCCTTGTCTAACGCCGAAATTGACCTTAAATGAAGTTGACCACACATCGTTCCATTTGACGCATGCAGTACTGTTAGCGAGCCAGTTTTCAAACACATTAAGAAGCTTAACAGGTATATGCCTCTTCTCTTATTTGCTGATGTGCATCTGGGTGTACCAGTTTTGCATAATCGAGTCAAATTTGATATCTGACTGGGCCTGGGCTTAACAACAGTTATTTGTAATCGTTTCTCTTATATCTCTGCCAGCTATTGGCCGAAGAAGGCATACAGCAATCAGGCTGTCCGGGCATGGTTATACGTGGTTATGTGCTTCTGAGCGTGCGTGAGTCTATGAGTACGTTCTTCCACCAATTATAACTACTGAATACACAGAGGTCTTTTACTCAGACTCATCACAATTACTCATTACCAGGTCCACGTGATACTGATGACATTTCAAGGTCACGGTTGAAAGATCAAGGTCAAGCAGCGACGGCCATAGAAGACATTTTGTGAACGCAATAGCTCCTGAACCATTGAAAACATTTCAACCAAACTTATCCAAGAAACTTCCCACAGTGGGGCTACCAACCCATTAGATTTTTAAGGTTAAGGGTTCAAAGGTCAAGGTCACAAAAACTTCTTCCCGGCAGAGTCATAGGCCTACCGGTCGACGGTTCGCCGTCGAAGACCATCTAGTTATTTATATTCTGCTTGTATGTTATATGTCTGTCCGAAAATAAAGTTTATTATTATTATTTTTCATGCCCAACAGTGTAAAATCCCAAGGGCTAAAACATTATCGGCCTATTATTATTATTATTTACCCTTAGGTGTAAAGATCCCGAGTGTTAAAAGCAAAGTTAAAAGTAAACCGAAAAGCTGAAGTGGTCACTCCTCGTCGCTAGAGAAACTGTTATTATTATTATTATTATTATTATTACTGATGCCATTGGGTAGTCTATTATCGTTCATCACGACATCAGTTCATCACGACAGAACGGGGTATATCGTCACGTCTCAGCCATTGGCAGAGCAGGTACTTTTCTTTAAGAATGAAAAGTCACACGTGCGGTATTGTGGTTTATTCATAACTCGTTAATGTCAAATTAAGAGGTTGTTATGAACTTCAGCAGTGCACAGTTTTGTAATTTTACCCGTACAGTCTAATCTGCTAAACTTCCTCGCAGATCATTTGTACGTCATCTACAGAGCACGAAAAGAGGATGAATTCGGAACGTGTTATTACGTGAGATGACGATGAGTGCAGATGACGAAGTCGGGTTTGCTGTTCTTGTAGATGACCTTTGAACTCGTCTGAAGCCACAGCCACTGTAAGTCTTTAGTCAGTAGTCGATAGGCGATCAGACCGGAGCTTCCCGTCTTGATTACTGCAAACATTCATTCACCGAGTCTTGCACTCCTTTCGTAGGCACACAATGCCCGCGAGCATCGTCAATATCATTCGCAAGGGGGCGACACCGGTCGTTCGGTCCACAGTTTGACCTTCGGCATGACGATTGTAATAAATCCCACAGTCCACAGAGATAGGCCTACTCGTATGGCATATCTTATAAAATAAAATGTCCGTTCTATTTTTATAGTATTCATGTTTACTTATTAGATGACACTGACAATTCGCTTCAGTATGCGTTTATCGTGGCCTCACACTCCATCGATTAACAGAATATGACTCACTGCAGGGAAGGCCTATGCGTTAAATATTAATAATAACAGATATTATATGAATGTAGACAAGTAACTAAGTACGTAAATAAATGACTGCTTTCATTTTGGAAAATGACTAGGACTGGGCAAATTAATGATTAATCACGATTTTGATCAAGGTCACTCACTAAGAAAATTCGTCTCTTCAGTTGAGCTGGATGCATCGTCAACAGAGACCGTTCAGAGACCGGCAACATTAAGAGACTGGATGAAAGACACTAAATTATTGTCTCGTTGCTAGAGATGTCAACTGATACGAAAATCAGTTTTCTTGGCAGATCTGTGTTGCTTGATTTTTATCAAGATTTGCGATTAATTAGTCATCAATTTTGCTAAGTAAACTATTAATTTTTTAATCGTTAACAACCCTAAAATGATGTGTGTCAACAACTTATGCAGGCTTAAGTATACATAATACATTGTAGGGTGCAGCAGCCTTACATTCCTGATGTGCCGCGGCAAAGTACGCCAGGTCGTCTGTGTGTACCAAGTCATAACCGCTCTTTTCCATCAGCTCGCGATCTGAATACCCGAAGAACAACTTTCCTCTGCAAAGACAAAGCAATCACAAAAAATCACAGTCAACTGTTTTATACTCCGCAGACTGAAAACACAGTCTGCCAAAACACGCATTATTTCAACACCGACATTGAAGATAGGCTAGTCTGCAAATAAGTTGAAGAGGCGGGATAACGGCGAGTATAGTCAATATTATTCGCAAGGGGGCGACATCGGTCGTGCGGTTCACCGTTAATCAGCAGTCAACGTTCAGTGAAGCCGGAAGATTGTAGCCGTAGCGACTCCCATAGAGCTACTCGCATATCGTCATTACAGAATCTTCTTATAAAATAAAATGTCACTATTGTGTTTTATAGTATTCATGTTTACCTAACAATTCGCTTCAGTTTGCGTCATAGATGTAAGAAAACGTTTTTCCTTTTTCATTCTTGTCGCGTTTTTTAACATTTAAAAACATTTTTTAGTTTTCCAACGTTTTTTTTTTGCTTTAAAAACGTTACATAACTAGCGTACAAATATTCATAAATTCAACAAGAACATCCTAAATTAAATATATCAGTTTTTACAGAGACTGTTTCACTTTTTAAACCACCTGACCTTATTAATGATGACTGCAGTGATATGATGTGTTTTCAATATTTCTTGGCACGGACGGCATATGCATTCAGCAGCATATTATTGGTAGAGTTATTTTATACAACGTTTACAAACGTTTGTTATTCTTATCACGTTTTCACGTTTTTTAAACGTTTTAAACAAATCTTTTTGAACGTTTTTACATCTATGGTTCGCGTCTATCAAAGCTACTAAACAGAATAGGCTTGGTTTAGGCCTACAGACTAATACTGTACGAGCAAGAGACCTTGGGTCCATCGACAGCGGAGACATATCCATCTTGTGCTTGCTCTTGAACGTGTAGTCACGTGCTGTGACGTCATGTAGCGGTAGCGGCCCAAACGGGCAGCAGAGCGCGAACAGAGCTAGCGGAGCGGCGTCGCCCTTGAGACTTTGACCTTGCAGCAGCCGAATCTTTCCACTGATCTCTAACGTCTGCAGCAGCACAGTTTACCACTCACACTTCAGACCAACTGTAATCACCATCTCAGTCTCACCTCTTATAACCACGGATGTAGTCCTAGAAAAGAAGTGTGGGGGAGGGGTCGCCTGCAACTAGAACTGAACCGAAGTATTCGAACATAATTTACTGTACATGCACGTAATGCTAAAGTGCAAGTTTATCAAAATAGTTTGAAAAAATGCCGCAGTAGATGCTCTTCAGTCTTGTCCTTTGATAAAAACCACGTGTTGTTTGTATATGTCCGTTGCCAATGCATCTGTCCCTATAAAAAGTGGGAACGCCCTCGTCCACGTCACCCTCCCCCTACAAAATCATCGCAATGAGCATTTATCTGACAGCTGTTCATGCGTAACGTATTTTCATAAACTTCAATAAAGCTTTACATACCATTAACCTTAATCATTAAGTTATTTTCGAAAACTGGTCAAACTTCTCATTGCTACGTTTGTTCAATGCAGGGTTTTAAATTTCCCGCAGTACGAACAGTTACAAGTGTCAGTTCTTGCGCGACAAATCTCGCAGAGATGGCCGCGACATGTTGCACAAGTCGAACTTTCGCTTTCGAGTGGGGATACCTCGCTTTAATGCACTCTTTTCTCAGTAATATCCGAGCATATCACGATAAATTGTCAATAACTCTTTATTATCCTGCAGAAGTTCACATTGCTGTAACCGAAAATAGACGAGAAAATAAGTTATTCATTTACTTGCTTATTATTTTAACAGTGCCTCGGTAATGACGTCACCGATTTTTCGTAAGACGTTTATAACACTGTTTACCAAGTAGTGTGCACACAATTAAAGTAATGTGTGCACTTTTACTACATAATTGCATGCAACATTTATTTATGATAAAACGATACAGAGATTATTTTAAGAATTGGTTAGCATTTGGCAGATTTACAGTCAGCTATAGACTGCCATGTTTTAGATTCAGATTCAGATTCAGTTTATTGAACTAGTAGCCAGAGCCCAGAAAGCTAAAAAACAAAACTGTTTTATTACGGAGCACTTCGAAAGAGTCCAACCATGAACTTTCTGAATGCGATATTTTATCAACTTAGCAGAAGACAGACGATGCTGTCAACTCACAATGAAGCCGGACGTATTGTCAAGCAAGCAGCGGAACCTGACGGTAAAGCAGCGACGAAGCACGTGACTGTTCTCTGACATACACACACGTACAGCCGTACGTCAATCAAGCGTGCAGCGCCCTCACGCAGACAGGTGTGACACTTTCACTGCCTTAACCATCCTAGCGACGTCAACATTACGCCGCGGGCTAAGCGACAGTAAACTCATAGAAAGTTGTAAATGCGTACCACTATTTCGCTAGCATTCAGTACCGTTACATTAAACATTAATATGGTTAATTCAAGTTTGATTCGATTGCTTAAACAGTTAGTTAAACTTGAACTTGTAAACGTCAAATGTAAAATTTGACGACGTCGATAAGAGAAAGAAGCTTGTGTTGAGCGCCTGTTATAACGTAAACGCTGATCAAATTGAAAGCAAATAATGAACTTTCAGTAGTTGTTGTAAACGTTTATTACCTGCACCAGCAGTGAGACAACTGACTGATTATTACAATGGTTGAACGTTGGACTTCTCATAACAATGTTAAACACTAGCGCATATGTTATCAGTGTTACATGCTTCAGTCTAACGCACGTGTATTGATAATACGACTAGCAAGTATAGCAACGTTCAAGCAACGTTCACAAACATTCTTCTTAATTATTATCCGCCCCAAAACTATATAGCATGGGACAGATTATAAAACCGGTTTGCGTCTGTTTAAGTGTATCTGTGTATCCGTCTGCGAGCACTCTCACTGTCGCATTTCTTGATCGATTTTCACCAAAATTGGCACAGACGTAAGAACCCCCAAAAGTACAAACGAGTTCGTTGGGGTCAACATCGCACCACCCCTTCCCCCTTTTGCCCTCGAAAACCCCCATTTTAGACCAAGAGGTCCTGAAAATCCATGAAAATATTAATAATCCTATATCTGCTTAAATGTACGCAAATCGCCGAAATTTCCGCGTCTTATATGGGAAATCAGGGTCGAGGAACACGATGACGACCTCAGATTTTAGACCGGAAGTGGAAATATGTTACTCTCATTTCATCCGAGCATAATTATAGGAACAGTTTGGTCATTGTGGACTTGGCTTTGGGGCAGATACCAAGTTCATCAGAACCCATTTCTAGTTTTATAAAAAAGACTTACAAACGTTTTTGGCTTAGAGCACTTGATGCAGGTATGTGTTTGTGTGTTTTAAACACTGAATATGCCAAAATACCGTAAAAACCTTAATATCTGAACTGCTAAGCCTATGAACACAGTTTTGTGTCACTGTTGTAGAGTTCTGCGAACTATTTTAAAACTGCCACAGAAATGTGTTTATTAGATTTAACGGAAACGAAACCTGGCTGCATCGCTTGGTCGAGCGTCATCTCGGAGGCATCTTGCGAGAGCGCCGACCGCCAGTTGAGCTGCATCTTAAACTGTTCTCGATCTTCGGAATGTATGAGCTCCATGACGCTCTGATGAACGATGTCCGACTGCACACGACACACGCAGTGCATGCTCAACGCAACAGACAGAGGAAACAAGTCGGTAAAAGTTGTGAACAAAACTCGCAAAAATTACAAAATAAACGAGTATAGCGCTGCGAAAATTACAAGTTACCCAAATACAATTACAACTGCAGTGGCAAACGAAGCTGGCGGGAACATTAACATTTCAGTTACATTTATTATTGGTTTTTGCTGCTACCATGATTATGGTAAATAAAGATTATCATTAACTGTCAGTGAAATGCTTCCATTATCATTGTCATAATTAACCCTGGGCTCGACTCACACTCGAGTCTGGTGCTTTCTGAAATTGTTAGTTTTAGGCCTACCATTTGTCAATGTTTTGTACAGAATAGCTCACATACGGGAGAATCCAGGGGCAAGGTATACCTCCTCACCAGCATCTGTAACTGTACTAGGCCAATTGGTTTTTGTGCATATTCAGAACGTTGTGGTGCGAAACTGCAGGCAAAATTGACTCTCATGGATAGAGAAGTATTCAGCCTCTGCGCCCCGGTGGGGGCCCGCCCTCACGCGTTAACTGCTCTGTTCTTCCCATCCGCAATACCCAAAACCAACGAGTTGATCTTTCGACAGTCATTTTAATCTGAGCAGTTGCAATTTGCTGTATTTCTGCCGAAATACAGAACAATACTGTCGTATCGGCGAAGTTTCACGGTCAATGAACTAGCTTGGCTGTATTATTTATGCACTGACAGCTTGTGATTAATTATGATGACCATATGCTAGGCAGAACGAATTGACGGCTTAAAGCGAAGTACGTGGGCGGTAAGAATAGCAGCTTGTTGGCAGTGCGGCACATCAAGTCTGGCGGCCTGTGGTTAGCTTTACGCGGGGCTGGGCCGTAATGGGCCTGGCCGCGCCGGGCTGGACCAGGCCCTCGTCTGTCGCCGACGCCGCCAACCTCAGCAGCCGTCCGTCATCAAACATTCATGCGCGCCTGATTACGTTTCTACATCAATTTCGGAAATTAATCCTGCGACGACGACGACGACGACGAGGACTCAACTGTGCTGTGTAGAGACGCGAATTCACGGCGGCGAATGATTAGCGAGGCGAGGCCGGCACTCGTTGGTCGGTCAGTGGCTAAGTTGGACGGACAGACAGACGGACGGACGGACGGACGTCGACACTCGCCCCACCTGACGACGTGCGTAGGAAACCTCGCCGCCGCCGCCGCAAATTAATAAGTGTCGCCGCCGCGGCCGCTGCCGCCGCTGGCTGCGCTCCAACCATGTCCTCGGCTGGCTCGGCGGCCGCCGACCAGAAATCGCATTAATTATAGATTCATCGTCAATATCGGTGCCAGACAACAGCGCGGATTGATCGTAATTCTATTCGCATATCAAATTGTGTGTATGGACTATGGATAGGCCGCGACCGCCGCGTATGCGCATTAAAATTGTGCTCGTTCGGCTGCCGTTAACTCTTGCAAGGACACTCGCCAGCCATGGACCATTATACAGCAATGTAGAAATTAGTGCATCGACTTTCGGAAGCTCTATCCAGTGTAGTCTCAGCCTGCTATCAACGTGAAAAGTAAGCATCAAGTCTACCAAGTCTTCTCTTCGCTGTACTAAATGGAACAATTTAACCGTCAAGTACTAGTTGCAGTACTGGTCATTGTGTGATACAAAGGTATTGGGATACAAATATCGCCCCCAACAATAATAAACCAACAGTAATTGCTGCATTGTTGGATAACGGATGCCGTTGTCACTATCATCATTCTTTATTACGCCATATGAGGCAGAATAAAAGTAAAAAAATACAAAATACAAGTACACAATAAAAACATACAAAAACAGAAAAGTACAAAATAGACAGCAAGAGAACACTACAGCAATATACACAGAAAAACAGAAATTAGTAAACTATGGGCACATAACTGTAACTCGCGTTGACGTTAAGCGGTTAAAACGAGTCGGCGAGTCACCATCACACGAGACGTGCGTGCGTGCGCGAGCGTTGATCGCTGCAGAAATTCGATCTTCTGCGCTGATTTGTCGACATTTGACTGCGGCGTCTGCGACGAGGCGTACGCGGAACTGTCCGCGGTACTCGACTGAAACCGAGAGTAATGGAATCATCTGCGCGCGGCGGTGTCGCATGGACACGATCAGCGGTCGCTCTCACTCGTCGACATCTGCTATCCGCACCCGTCACTCACTTCACCTGCATCCCTTCGCGCAGCAAAGTTAATCTCGAGTTGATGCGCTGCAGATTTGACGCTATCCTCGGCGCGCAGACGAATCCAATACTTACTACACCTGCGCGCTTAGGAAACAGCACGTCATTAACAGTCTGAGTGAGGACTAATAGTTTGGAAAAGCTGGTTAATATCGGCAACGTAGAAGGGAAAAAGCAAGAGGGCGATAAAAAAGAAACTATGTAGACAGCCTGGGTACACGCTGTTCGTGTCGCGGGAGTCCGTTTGACTGTACATCGATATATTTTACACGACAATGATCTACCGATATACCGCGTTGTGTCTGCGGCGAAGACACGCAGAGACAAGTGCTGCATGAGGTGATGCAACAGTTGATAGGGCGGCGGCGGACAGTGAGACGTACGACAGAAAACTCTTGATGCTCAGAGGCAGGCACCGTCATCATCGCAGATCGATCTGAGCACGACACTGCTCGTTCGCTTCCTCGCCGCGCCGGGTGAGTCGCCCGCCCGAACATCGCATGATTCGGGTTCATTAGCGCGTACCGATGGTGGCGCCGACGCCGGCAACTATTAGGGCGCTTTCTCAATCTCGCGTCATCTTGAGACATCCTCCTCTATTATCGCGCGGTACTCGGCCGACGCCGAGCCAAGATCGCCGCGGCCGCGTCCACGGCGGAATAATTGCGGCCATCACGCGATGCTGCACTGGCGAGAGTAAAATAAGTAAACTTCAGCGACAGACTGCGCTGAAGCTGACACACATAACGCTAACGCCAGAAGCCGTCGCCGACCGGAAGTACGCTTTGACGCATGCGCACTGCCAATAATTGATCAGTATTGAACCGTGCAGTTCAACTTCGCACTATGTCGTTTCGACGGAGTGCGTTATCTTGCCGCTGCAGTCGAAATAAAATACTGGCCAAATGTCGCGACATTTCTGGTTGATATTTATTATCGTTTAAAACAGATTTTCGCTTTATTTAAGGCATCCTGCATACTTATTCTCAACTCTTGCCGAAAAGAATATTTCATATAATTTGTACGGTACGCCTCAACTATCATCGAATCATATGCGAAATGCATCAATAGGCTAACTAGGCTCCATAGGCTTGTCAGTTTTAGGGGGCCCGCTACGGCCAAATGGCGTGTAAGCTGCTAGAGATAAGTTAAGGATATTTTTTAAAAAAACCTGCAATGCAATGGAGGACTAGCGACTTATTGCAACTTGAAATAGTATTGCTAGTCCGCCATTGCACTGCAGGAATTGTCGAATGCACGAGTTCCAGTAGGTATATAATGACGAAACACTGTAATGCAGTTCATTTATTGCTTTGTCTTGTTCCGACGGCAAACAATCGAAGTGACTAACAGTGTTGCAGGTAAAAAACTTATAGCATACCTGGTGAAAGCCAAGGTATTGTTCGACTGTATTTGATGCGAAGAAAACCTCTCCGTCGCAGGTTACAATGAATAGAAAACCGTTTAATGCCTAAAATAACACACGACCGCTAATATCATGTCATGTATATAGTTAGAATAAACGAAGCAGGTTAGTAAGATGATTTCTAAACAGCGCTCTTAAAACTGCCATAGACCTCAAACAGATGTGTCTTCGGCAACTGTCTGAACTCTCCGAGGCTGTCGCATTTCCAAATGAGGGCGACTCAAACTAAAAGGTAAGTGGGGGTCAAAAGTCGGCGCTGCATTTCGTACTTTGTCGCTCCTGCAAAAGTGGAGTAAAACGGACAAAATTTCCGAGTCAAATTTTCGTGCCAGACTTATATGATGTAACAACCTCCGATATAGTTTTGCCTGGGATAGTGGCAGTCTGGGAAGTTAGAGGTCACTCCGTAATCTGCGAATGAATAATTGCGAATTAATAACGATTTACGTGCCGTCGGCTATCTTGACGGTAAGTGGATCTGAACCATTGTGCGGCCTCTGTGGACCCATAATGCGCCAGTCTACCAAATTTCAGCACAGTTGGATAATGCATGGCTGAGTTATTGGTGATTTAACAAATTTTTTTCGGCCCACTTTTCAGGGTCCCCAGGGAGCCCCTGGTTCTCAGAGTTGAGTGGACCGAACTAAATTTGGAGAAGGCATCATTATCGCTCCCAATCAATGTTCTAGATTCCCGATATTTGTTCTTCTATTGCCGTAACCAGATATTTATTTCGGGGATGTTTTTCTCCATCACTAAGACCCTTTCCTTCTTTCCTCAGCTAAATCCAGCCACAGAGAGCGTGGGATGGGAAAGCGCTGTAAGCTTCTCCAGCGGGGTTTGGACAGAAGACCCGCCGCAAACGCATTTTTGATGTATTTAGAGCCACAAACATGGCTAAAAAGTAGATACATTTCCGCTGAAAAAAATCTGCAAAATTGAAGCAAGTGTAGTTGTTTTATACGCTTACTTTCACGTTGTATTTTTAAATTTTATTTCGGGGCAGTTTTAATACCCAAAATACTCCCTTTCGGCATTGAAGTCGAAATAAAATAAAACTGCGTTGATTTTAAGTGCGTTCGAAAACCGACTAAGAGCCGGCTTCGGCTTATAATCGAACACACCATGCAAACAAATCCAGCCGTTGAGCAGAATAAAAAACGTTAAATGGTTCGACAGTTTGTTGAATCAGCCCAGTAGGTGAGAAAAAGGTCTATGGTGCAAAGGATTCACCAAAGAGCCAAGTCTTAAGTTAAGAATGTAAGACTAAACGAGCGAGAGAAGATGAAAGTGGTGAAATATTTAATTGTTTATCCGCAGAGTCAGCATTGCCAGTCGCAGGTGGAAATTTCTGGTAAAACAATTACTGTGTCAGAAAATAAGATATATGCAGCATATTTGTTGTTAATGTCACCGAAAAAACCCTCTGAGGTACGACAAGCGTGTCTGTTCAACTCAGTTACAGTCATAGATGTAAAAAACGTTCAAAAAAAGAATAAAAAACGTTAAAAAACGTAAAAACGTAACGAAAATAAAAAACGTTTGTAAACGTAGAATAAAAAACGTCACCAATGATATCCCGCTAAATGCATATACCCGACATGACTCAGCAAAAAAAAAGATTAAAAACACAACA
>Ga0209255_1000295_pt1 | contig 11160 bp, 9 predicted proteins | sample WorMetvaBAHAMAS2_FD_187394 | JGI IMG/M metagenome (GOLD analysis project Ga0209255, IMG submission 187394) | Marine gutless worms symbiont microbial communities from Max Planck institute for Marine Microbiology, Germany - Olavius vacuus... | ecosystem: Host-associated > Annelida > Digestive...
CCCCCTAGCTGTATTTAAGTGGCCTACTTCTAAGGGGAGGGAGGGGGAGGGAAGGAGAGAGAAAGGGGGAAAGAAAGGGGAGGAAGGGGAGGGAAGGGAAGAGAAAGGGGAGGGGAGGTAAAAGGGAGGGGAGGGACTCCAGGCCCCCCCAATGCGGAATCCTGGCTACGCCACTGGTTCAGGCAGACTGTTCCACAGCGTTTGCCCGGCGGTGGCAAAACAGCGATCACCGAACTGGTTGCGTGATCTCTTGACCAAGCACGTTCGATCGTCAGCAGACCGCAGAGGACGGCGGCCAGCGGCGGTAACCAGCGTACATTCGTCCGCGAGGTACACAGGAGCGGTGCCAGCCAACGAACGATAGACAAGGGTGAAGTTTCTCGTGTGCGTGTGAAACAGTCTGCCATTGCAACTGGCAAGCATGCCGGTTACCCTGTGCTTAATCTACTCTTCAATACTACCCGGTCATTAATGCCATATCATGACATTCGTCATGCAATGGCAGACGTATGTTTGCGTGTACTTGTACCAGTACACAAAAGTGTACAAACCCGCGGTGAACTTTCGAGGTCTTTGCCGTCTTTCTGCCAGGTGACGGTCGGTGTCGGAGCACCAGAGATTGGAACGTCGATCTTGAGCGGGTCGCCGGCTCGAACACGAATCTCGCGTCCTCCGAGCGCTGACAAGTCTACCTTCGGCGGCGCTGTCAACCACAACACAGCCACAGCTTCGTTATCAGACGTATACCGCACAGCTGGACGGACCACACAAGAAGAAGAATATGGAACTGGCTTGGACACACGGTGAGAACTGCCAAACGAGCACCACAATGAACAACATCACGAACCAGCTAAGGATAGTGAAGTACCAGTGAGCAAACGACAGAAATCACCTGACATATATGCACCGTGCGGGACATTTATCTCGGTGTGTGGCCAGCCACCCAGGTCAACTCAGCCTGGCCATCCCTTCGTGGGTAGGCCCAATGAGTACCAGACAAAGGGTGGTGACACCTTGCGGCTGGGGAGTAAAACCAGGTATGGTTCGTGTGTCGGTGGCAGGTAAAACTGTGTGATCCGCTTGTTACACACGGGCCATACATACTCCTTGCCCGCCATCACCTTTTGTTACGGCGTTTGCACCACGTTGTTTCTGCAGTCAGTAAACTTCACTTCTAGAGCAGCGACAGGTTTCTGCGTGGCACACTAGACAAGTGGTACTGGTAGCGGTGGTGGTTTTTCTTCTTTTTGTTGTTATGCTGTAACACAAGTGCGTTTGTCATTTGTGCAATAAAAATTACTTACTTACTTACTTACTTAATGGTTATAATCATACGTAGATTTCATGTTGCATTAGTCTACAGCATAACAATAACAAGAGTCTTGACTGATAAAACAATCCCGCTGTTATCTCTACCGACCTTTGAGCGGCTTGGCTTTGATCGGTTCTGACACCTCACTCGGGTCTGACTCGCCGCCAGCGTTCTCAGCAGTCACGCGGTATTCATACTCCTTGCCCGCCATCACCTTCTTGTCGGTGAACTCCGGTTTCTTACAGCACCAGCAACAACAACCACAAACACTACTGTCAACTGCTGAACACTACTGTCCTTGCTTGTTCATTTATTAATAACAAAAGGGCCAACTGGCCACTTACAATGTTATACAAAAACGTAAAAGTACAATAAAACACAGTGACACACAATGACGCATAAGAAGCGTGTCAGTCCTGAATTTTATTTAGGTCTGACACTCTTCTCATGCGTGTTAGCTATATTTATTAAGTTTCTAAGACTGAGCGGCAGAGTGGCAATGCAGTACCGGTAATGGATCACTGTTGAGTTTGGTCCAGCGTCCGGTCTTGGGATCTCTTCGTTCGACGTTGTATCCCTTGATCGGTGCGCCTCCGTCTTTCTTCGGCGGCGCCCACTTGATCGTAATGTGGTCCTTGTCGCTATCGGTCACTTCCGGTTTGCCGGGCGGGTCTGGCTTGTCTGCGTCACACACAGCAGGGTCCCTCAGTCACCAGGTGTCAATCCAACCCGCAGTTGGCAACGCAATGCATCCGCTCGGCGCAACACTCACGAAGCTCTACCCGCAGGTAAGCCATCAGAGACAACAAGCGTGATAGCCTACCTTCCCCCGAGGAGGTTCTCAGCTCGGTCTCTTTGTTAGTCGGCTGATTTGTTGGCAGAATTACTCAATACGTTATGGATAAATTTTCATGAAATTTCTCACCAGGACTTATTACAGTTTACAAGAAACAATCGCTTGGATTTACTAGTACGGTACTTGCTGTATGCACGCAGTGGACGTAACCAGTATGGACAATCGTGCCGTTTCGCTGGCATGTATTACATGGGGAAAGCCGCTACAGGAAATTCCATTACTGAATAACCGAGAGTCAGTCTTGGAGCAGGTTTGGACTATATACGTGAGTGCTCTCAATTGCGACTGTTATGATTCACTAGATATGGAAACAGTAAACTTTGCTCCAACCACACATGCACGATATCACCGAGGCAATGCAGCAGGTTTTCAAAATACAGAAATTCTTGTGATTCAAAAAGTCTGTCAGAGATGTTACAGGAAGTACGCTTCTGACACGTTAATCGTCAACTAACTTCACACAACTACACAACTGCCTACCGTACGGATTCTTCGCCACTATAGCTTTGTCCGTCTCGGCCGGGTCGCTGACGCCGTAGACGTTCTCGGCCCGCACTCGGAACTTGTACTTGTGGCCCTTCTTGAGACCTTTGACGGTGTGCGTGGTATTGCTGACGACGTCGGGCAACGTCTGCCAGATGTCATCGTCCTCGTCCTTCCGTTCGATCACGTATCCGGTCAACTCGGCTCCACCGTCGTCGGCTGGAGGCTTCCAGGTCAACGTGCAGTGGTCGGCGAAGATGTCCTTGACGGCGAGGTCCGTCGGCGGCGCCGGCTTGTCCAGCACGATGACGTTGAAGTCGCCCGAGTCCTCGCCGAACTCGTTCTTCGCCGTGATGGTGTACTTGCCGGTGTCGCCGCGAACTGACGATGGAATGTGAAGTCCCGCCTTCTCCTCGGCAGCTTCTTGCTTTATCTGCACAGTAGTACGCACTTGCTGGGTCGTTTTCGTATAAATTTTGAACAAATCGTTAAAACTTATTAAATTTCCGCAGAAACGTGTATCATCAATGCTATGTCGAGGGACAACAAATGGGGCTTTGAGAGACGACCAACACAAATCAACTCGATCACGATCAATTAACAGAAACGAATGACATTACTTATACAATAAAAATTCGCCATAAACGCCGTTTGACGTTAATTTCGTTTTTAATTATTCATTAAGCGAAACAGCTGTTCTGCAAGCAACGGCCTAGACTACGAAAATGACGCCGAAAACACAACATCACCACCTGGACGATAATGATCTTGAAGGAATACGCGAGCAACTGACGACAACACTGAATGAAAAACACTACAGTCCGGACATCGCGCAGAGCCAGGACGGCTAGAGGCAAATGCCAGATTGACATCCAGAAGCTGACGAGTATAGCTAGCTTAATTTACTGCATGAAACAGAGCAAGACAGCGAAGACCGAAGCCCGACGCCTGACAGTGAGGTGCAGAATTCTTGGGTAGTAACTGATAGCGAGTGTCGATATAATTAAGTTGATTTAATCCAAATCGTCTAAAGGGAAACTCTTTTGAGCAGCCCTCCTCTCCAAGATGAATAAATGATGACAACTGTAGATACACAAGTAAAGGCGTGTTCCAGAGAAACCCACAGTCCTAGACGGGCATCTAAAACATACGAACACAATGCCTTTCAAGCAATACACATACACACCACTGTTATCAACAGTGGTCGCGCACACACTACTCAACAACGCACACACCGTGGGCTCTGACTGCGGCTACAATCCTGGCTGATGCCGCAGTCACCCCACCGTCTCCGAAATGACCTAAAATGTGTCGAGTGGGACGTTAAACTTGCTCAAGCCAATCCAATGACAACTGTCAGCTACTAACGCGGTCGGACGGTGAAAGTGATTTGTTGTCCTTCGACCAGGACACGACTGGTGGTGGTGATCCGGTCACAGGGACATCCACGCGGATTGGTTCTCCAGCCCTCACGCGAATCTCCCTGCCAGCGAGCTTGCTCATGTCAATCTTCGGCGCCTCTGCAAACGTACCCAGCACATGACACGTCTGTCAGCTCACAAGAATGTCATAAAAACAACTGAATCGAAAAGGCCGGCGGTCGCTACGTATAGGCAGCATTGGTAATAAATATTGAGAGAAGGTAAAAAGTGTTGAGTCTTCAGACGACGATTAAAAGTACTAAAGTCAGGAGAAATCTTATGTCGAAGACGTAATCCATTCCAGATATTCACGAACCTTTCCGTAAATGCAGTCGACTCGCAAAGCTGCTACATTACGTCAAAAACGGTGGTCCACACTCCGTTAGTTTAAAGACAAATGGTACAAAGAGTGACCAGGAAACGCGAGTTGTGTGAGTTACGACAAGTTATCTTTAACTTGTAAACCGCGCGTTAAGTACTGAAGAGTTCACTGCTAGTCAGCTTGACTCTGGATTAAGTAAAACGCCGAATATGACATCGTCATACAAAAATCACAGCAGACCTTTTAGTGGCTTTGCTTTGATCAAGTCGGACGGTTCACTGGGCTTTGACTCGCCGCCTTCGTTTTCTGCCGTAACACGATACTGATATTCCTTGTTCGCTACGACCGATTTGTCTGTGAATTCTTGCTCCTGCGCAGACAGACATCCGCCCAGTTAGCGCTCTTAACGGCAACGAAAATCGTTATTTCCGCCAGCTAGTAGACAATGACAGATTTTAGTGACAAATATAACCGCTAGAATTTCCTCAACTCGTCATAATTTCCTCTGTACGAGAAGCACTAATGCTTGAAACACTCTGTCCAAAGAGATTGGAGCATCTTCCTCTATCTTTAGTTTAAAATAGACTTTCACCACGCAACCTTACGTCATTCCTATAAAGTTTATAAACCACAGTATCGCGGTACAAACGAGATATAGAATCAAATCACAAAAATTACTTTGATAGGTTCGTCATTGATCTTGTTCCAAGTGCCGGTACGAGGGTCTTTACGCTCGACGTTGTAACCCGTGACAGGTGCTCCACCGTCTTTCTTTGGCTTGTCCCACTGGATCTTGATGAAGTTCTTCGCCGCGTCGACTACTGACGGTTTACCAGGCGGATCAGTCGGATCTGAAAGACAATATCAAGTTCAACACTTCAATTATAAAGTCAATCACACAACAGACTTTCACTAAAATGATATTTACAAATAAGACATAATTATTATGTACATGCATTTTTCAGATTCAGTCTGTTCAACAGTGCCATCTACCTTTATTAAGGAGTACAGTCAAAAGGAGATCGACAGACGAAACCCAGAAGACGGTCACAATTTGCAACATGGTTACATATGCCAACAACTTCTATTTCCTCACAAAAATTAACGAATTTGGTCGAAGACCTATTTACCACATGTGTGAAAGACTGAATAAGAACACTTCAGAGTACACAATACACTCTTTACACCACAGCCACAGCGTTCACTGTTTCTACCATTACTACACTGTGAATCAAAAAATGTCACACGGCCTTGTGTACATACTAAGTAAGTAAGTAAGTAAATGACTTATATAGCGCCAGGTCTTAAGAAGAATCAGGACTACGACTTTGATGACGACGACGACTACAACAACAACAACAACTACTACTACTACTACCACTACCACTACCACTACTACAATTGCTGTTGTAGTTAACTTGATGAAAACCGTACCAAATGGATTTTTAACTTTGGTAGCCTTGTCGGAGTCGAGTGGCTCGCTTTGACCTTGGTCGTTTTCTGCTCTTACTCGGAACTTGTAGTCTTCGCCTTCTTTGAGCTTCGGAACACGGAACTCGTTCACATCGGGACCGACAGAGTGCGTCAGCGGTTCCCACTTGCCAGTCTTTGTATTCATCTTCTCGATCACGTAACCGCTGCACAGACGCGCATTACAACAATTTCGTAACTTTCGGATAAATTTGCGATAATACACCTTGCTGCTTTCGTCCGTCATCCGAATTGCTTGGCAGTGCTACTGCACTAACACTACACAACATGTCGTTTTCCGCTAGAAACAGGTACACGTATTATGGACAGGCGACGGGTTTCAAAGTCCAGTTATGTTTTTTACAGTAATTCCTGGAAATGTGCGACATATCAGTGGTGTAATGGGGCGGGGACGGGGAAGGGAAGGACAGCGTCCCCTCACTTTTTCGAGTGAAGGGATTAATTTTCACGATACTTTGGTTCGGTTTTAGTTCTGAGCGCCCCCTCCCCGTTTCTTTTAGGCCTCCCTCATCTTTTTAGGACTATATCCCCCGTGAGACATGCTATCGAAAGACCAGTAAACGCTTCTTTGACCACAATTCACAATTATTTCTGCTCGTGTTTGCATGTAACAGTAAACATTTGAAGTCAAATCATTAGTATTAACAGCTTTAGAAGCAACTGATCGGGTAATTACTTTCGTAAGCCCATACATAAAAATTCTAGCGTCATAACGTTATACAACTTATTCACCATGCCAAAACAGCACATAAAACATACAGTCTACAGCATGGTGTATGGGCGTCCACAGGATCTTCTTCAGGGGTAGGCAATGAGGGGGGCCTGAAGGACGGAAAAGTTGACGACATCTTCTCAAAATAATGCATAAATACATCGTCTACTGAGACTAAAGACAACATTTGCAGCACAAAAAGTACTTTACAATATTTCCAGGGAGGGGGGTAGACAAGTGCCCCTATGCCCATGCCTACGGACGCCCATGGCAGGGTGATGTATACTGAAATTAAAATAAACAATAGCAATCAAGTAGCCTAAAGTATTTCATATCAGGAAGACATACATAAGCTTCTGTGAAGCTCTTACGTTAGTGGCTTTCCGCCAGTGTCTTCAGGAGGCTTCCACGAAATAAGAACGCTGTCTTTCTGCACATCCAACACCTCTATTGGACCTTTTGGTTTTCCGGGTGGACCTGTAATATAGCAACGCGTACTGTCGATTTCTACTCGAAATATTTGATCTGTAACTAAGACATGATCGCGCATAACATTACACTAGTGATATTCCAGGTCGTGATAAATGTACGAATATCATCAAAAGCCCTTAACGCAAACATAAATAAACCAGACGGTTCTCGATGGCAATCACATTGGGACCCTTACGCCATGCATAGAGGCGGTTGCATTGAGTTGTATTATTGTAACATGGTGGAGTGGTGCTGGTGGGATTCAAGCCTTATCTGCAAGACCAACTGGTTTCCTTCAGTGCCTCGACACTGTTGGTTTGGTCATATGACATGTAAAAATCGTCCCCGATATGACCTATAATGTGTTTGGTGGGACGTCAAACCTTGCTCAATCAATCAAACTCGATGGCAAACCGACGATCGACATGCTCCCGGAAAAGGTGCATTTTTGAATAAGTGATTTATTATTATATAATGGTCTCGCCATGACCTTGATCGTTGACCTTTTGACCTAAAAATCTAATCAGTACATCTGTGTCCCCAACTGCACCTCAGCTGTAAATTTGGTGAAATTCCCACACACAGTTTAAATCATGTTCACATCTTTTTAGTATACGATTACATGTGGACACATGAACAACGCACGGACAGCCAGCAAGCAGAATATCTCAGCGGCTAATCGCCGGCGATCAAAGTATAATAAAAACAGAACTCTCGAATTTATACAACACTAATGCTACGCAGAAACGCTATACATTGAATTTCATGATACTTGAATGTAAGCTACTTGAATGATACGTTCTGAAAGTCTTATATGCGATCTCTTTTAACCCTTTACAGTCCGTAGTTAATTACGATTACGTTACTTGTTCTTCGTTTCGATCGATTACTTATGCGTTCTCTAACTGAAGGAGATGACACGACGTGTGGGTGTGAGCATTCACTGCGATGTCAAGACATACCTCGCGTCTAATGTTAGACAATAAAGCGTTGTTTACACTATCATACGCCGTACATGTATGATAGTGTAAACACCACTTAAGCTATTTGGAACGACCGACATAAACTATAATTTGAATTATCAAACGCTTTTACATTTAGGCCTACACTTGAACGGTACTTACGTATGGCATGTAACGTCTAGAACAGATGAGTGCCGTTGCGTTGCTGCTGATTCGTTTACTGTAGAAATATCATTTGTATAGAAAACTTACAACTGAAACCTCTGCGTTACTGACCAAGAACGACAAGATCGATGTCGGCCGAGTCGGAGCCGTGCTCGTTGCTGACAGTGATGGTGTACTTGGCAGTGTCTTTACGCTCGGAGCTGCGACAAATGATCGTGGACGTGTATTCGGCGTTGGCAACCTTCATGTTCTCGCCGATTGCCTACAATACGTTTGGACGCAGTTAAACGCATTTGTTTGGCTGAAGATCGCGGCGCCTAGTGACCTACGTTTAGATGTAGTGCGCCTTACAAATGTACTTACTTACTTACTTACTTACTAACTTACTTATACTAGCCGACATGTCTCCATTGTGCTCTCGTCTTGCCTCCTATTATAACCCATCACTACTCGGTAAAAAAGTATTCTAAGATCGATCGATATTTTCAGATATACCAGAGGTCAACGTACTCGCTATGTAAAGCTGCAACTTAAGTAGAAAAGGTAGAAACTCGCGCGGCATTGCCACTTGAGGTCGCCCGTCTCGTCAATCGTTCTCGGGTTTTAATCACAAAGCATAAAATGCATCAACATACCAAATTTCAGCAAAAGCGGATAATCCGCGACTGAGTTATAGCAGTTTAACCATTTCCAATTCGAGCGCCGTCCGCCATCTTGGATTTGACTGTAAGTGGATTTTAACCAATCTGAGGCCTCCGTGGACCCATAGTGCACCAGTGCACCAAATTTCAACACAGTCGATCAATGCAAGGCTGACATATTTGATGATTTAACAAATTTTCCGGCCCGCTTCTCACGGGCCCGAGCCATCCATTAGTTTGCAGAGGCGAGGGGAATGAACTAGCCTATATCACACTGGGCAGGACAGAGGCAAATCATCGTTGCTTAACGAATTTATTGAAGATTTCAGATATGTTCCTCTATTGCGAAAGGAAGGCGACACAAAGCTGACTGGAGACTGGGGTCGAAAATCGAGGCCGAATTTCCCACTTTTGAGCCCCGTAAAATCACGGGAGGATGGGCGAAATATCTCGGCGAATTCTTCGTGTTCGGTCTAGGAACCAACCGTGAATATAAGCTTAGTTTTGACAAGGTGTCACTCCGCCGTCTTTGAGATTAGAAGTCGGATATCAAAATAGAAAATGAATAGAGAACAGCAGCAGAACTATAGGCCTTTAACATACGTCGGACAACCTAACAAGACAGCGCATTACTGCAGCAATTGAAAACTACAAACCTAAAATACAGACAAAAATAGTGACACAAGCTTCCCAGATAGTTTTTCGTCAGGCTTACTACAAGGATACAAGTTTAAAAGGACATATAATGTTGACAAAATGTCATGTTTATTAATTTTTTACTATCACTAAGATTAAGATAAGCTAATACACATAACACACAAACAAAATGTAAGCAATAATGTCATTGAATAAGATTGGTAGAACTGAGCACATTCGCTACCCAATTATTACCTTCGTTGTATTGCTGCGAACATCGTCAACACTGCCATTTATTATGATGTCTTACGTGCGAATAAATAAGTAAAATAGGAATATAGCATAAAACAATACGCAAATCCAACAAACAAGCAGACTAGAAGAACATAGCAGTGTCACCCAGTCAGCCTAAGACTGCCTAAACACTCACTGACTACTTCAGCCTAAACGAGTATAGGCCTAATCCTGATCCGACAGTCTCATTCTGAAATGCAATCAGTTTCTCTCTACCCGAAGCTTCCTGGCTATAACGCAAAGGTTTGAGAAAACTTCACAGGCGGACAGACTCACAGCTCGCAAAACAACGTCGGAGAATGTACTTAAATATCACGCTGTGGACAGACAAGAATGCATGAACTGTCACGGTAATTTTTATTGTTATTTTAATTATAATTTACATCGTTACTTTAATTACACGAAGAATGAAAAGAAATGAAGCGACGACGACAGTCACCTTCTCGTCGGGTGTAGTAATGCTAAATCTCTCTGAGTCTCCGCTAAACGGCTGAAAGCAGAGTAGCATCACAACATGCACACGTACTGGCATGCAACAATGCAAAGTTACGCTGCGCAAAGTCAACAAAAACAGTATTATACGATCGACAAAATAATGGACAAACAGACCACAACTCAGACAGCGCAGACCTCCGCCGAAGCGAACAGCTCCGGGTACGGAGTCCTGACCCGGACTCCGGACCGGAATGACTTCCAAAATGTAACGAAGACTTCCTTGTCTTAAGATTTATCTCTGATGAAATTTTCGTGAAGATTCGATCAGATTTTCCCGAGATATGAGCCAAAGTCGTGGAAAATGCCCTGGCTTGCAATGTTGAAGAATCCCTCAGAAAAATTCCTACATCCGGATCTGTAAGCAGATGATTTCCAACATTTAATCGGTTCTTCCTCGTCCACAGATACAGCTCTCATAAAGTTATCACGAAGATCCGATCACTAGCTTCTACGTGAGGTTGCTAACAGACCGATAAACAAACATACAAACAGACAGACAGACAGACAAACGCGGTTAAACACAACCTCCTTGGCGGAGGTAATCAACTGGGTGTCTGTAATACGTAACGTAAATACGAAACAAAACTGTGTTAAATTATAACGGCGTGGTTTGTCATGGGAAGCAAAATCGTTGAGAGCAAAAGTTCGACAACCGCTGCCCAAATGAATGCAGCAAAACACAGACGTATCTTTTGCAGTTAACCTTAACTTGAATGTCAAAAAGCCCATGCTGCAAATAAGATCTTATGCTTATAACAAACAGCGACTATTTTGGACATCTTTTGTTTCTAAAAAACATATTGCAATAACTAACGTCTCCCTAAACTCGGGGAAGATAATTTAACTGAAGTTTTACCACTTGCCAGTGAATAACGGAAAAGTGCATTTTATATATTTCT
>Ga0209255_1000296_pt1:7500-11160 | contig 11160 bp, 7 predicted proteins | sample WorMetvaBAHAMAS2_FD_187394 | JGI IMG/M metagenome (GOLD analysis project Ga0209255, IMG submission 187394) | Marine gutless worms symbiont microbial communities from Max Planck institute for Marine Microbiology, Germany - Olavius vacuus... | ecosystem: Host-associated > Annelida >...
CTCCCAGCGCTGACGCTCTCGGCGAAGCTCCCGTGACATGCCGATGACCGCGGCAAGAACCGGGTCACGATCCTCCGTCGCTCGCTGAAACAGCTTCTCAACCCTCGCGCGCCGCATGAGCGGAACCTGCACCAGTAACTCTGGCAACCCAAGGCCGCCCTCGTCGGGAGATGCGTGGAACAGCGCCTGGGGCACATCATGGGGCAGATGTAACCACCGTCGGGCCGCTGCCCTCGACTTCCGATCGAGATTTTTAAGCAGACCTTTTGAGTATTTGCACAGAGCCGTCTCGTGGTACAGACTAGGCAACACGTGAACGCGCAAGAAGAAGAGCCGCTGCTCCGGCTTGAGAGGTGCCTTCGACAACTGCTCGAGTCCCTCCTCTAGCTTGTTTGTGACCGCCTCGCCGACCTTCCGTCCGGCGCCTGTCCGAATGCCGAGGTATTTGTACGAGCCCTGGATGTCGATGGCGGGCACCGGACCCCCAGCGAGAGACAGGAAGGGCTCCGGATGACAGAACCACTTCCCAACCTTGCCAGAGACCGATATCCTTAACGAAGCCGATTTAGCCGCGTTGGGACGCAAGCCGACCATCTCCATACCAGACTCCAACTCGCACAGCAACCTCTTCATTGCAATCGGACAAGACGACATCAGTGCCACATCGTCAGCGAACGCCAGATGATTGACGCGCACCCCTCCCGCCAACTGAAGCCCCAACCGCGCATCGAGCTGGGATAGAACCCAGTGCATCACGGCACAGAACAACAGCGGCGAAAGGGGATCACCTTGGCGAACGCCTCGAGCCGGATAGATCGGCGAACCGAGCACACGTCCCACACGAAGCTGAGTCACACCCCCAGTGTACAGACACTGGATGTATGACACCAACCCCGGGGGAAAGCCTATGCGCTCGGCCGCCGTCACCACCGACTCGTGTGACACCGTGTCGAAAGCTTTCCGAACATCCACGAAAGTCACGCACAGTGGACGGTGCCTGGCCTTACAGTCCTCGATGAGCGACCGCAGAATCCAGACATTATCCGCTAGACCGTCGCCCTCACGGAATGCCTTCTGACGAGCGCCAAGAGGCAGGTGCCTCTCGGCTCTATGAGCCAGCAACCTGTGGAACAGGCGGCAGACCATAGTCGCCATGGTGATGGGACGGAACTCCGCCGGATCGGCAGCATCGGCCGATTTCGGCAGAGGAACCGTCACCCCCACCTTGAAAGCCCCCGGAGGGCGACAAGCCAGCAACCACAAGTTCATATGGGCCACGCCAATCCTGGGCCCGATCCCACGGAGAACCTTCCGGTCCACACGATCAAGACCGGGGGAACTCTCATGGGTGGACTTCAGGACAAGCCCATACTCCGTCGCGGTCACCGGCTGAGAGATCTCAAACAGCGCCCTTGACACGGGACGTGGGTCCCTTGAATCCGCCTTGCTTGGCTCCTCGAAGAGAGGCCTCCAATAGGAGTCCTGCTCCTCCAGTGATGTCGTCCGCTTCTCCTTTGCCCAGTCACCTGACAGCACCGTCTTTGCACATCTTGTGCGATTCTTCCTGTACAGCTCCTGGACGATGCCATAGAGCCGGCGACGCTGCTGCCGCTTACTCAGGGTTCTTACTCCTGGGGACCCTGGAGTAGGGCGAGCGCCGCGAGGCCGCCTCCTTCGGCCCCTACAAGAAGATGCACCACTGTGCTCAGGTACCGACTGTGAAGCCTTAGGCTGAGGTATCGGCAGACTTTTGACCCACTGGTCGTACTCCTTATCGACCAGAGCCTGAACCCGCTGGCCCGAAGGACCAGACGGATCACGCACCGAAGAGTCAACCAAGGCAATAAGTTCGCCTAACTCCTCGGGAGACAGGCACAAGGCGTCCGAATCAGCACGACAGGCATCCGCCAACTCCCGAATCGCCTCCTCCTGGCTAGCAGGCACCCCGGGGGCACCCTGGGCAGAGCACTCAGGCGTTACACCCGAGGCCCCAGCACCACCAGAAGGGTCGGAAGCGGCAGAAGCTGTGGCCGACCCATCAGCCCCTCCAGCTCCTTCGGAACGAATCTCATGTACCAAGGCACGGTACGCCGGATTTCTCCGCAGACTCTTGATCGCATCGAAAGTACGTTCTGGAAAAGCCAAACTTAGCTTCGCATTCAAACTCTCAGTGCCGCTGAGGCTGACCTCAGCTCGAGCGACAAGAACCTTCTCCTCGTAGGTCCACCGTCGCTTACTGCCAGTGCGATGCCCGATAGCTAGACGAGAGTGGTAATCAGCAGGATGCGCCACGCGCTCGTGCTGGGACAGACCTCTCTTGTCGCCAAAAGAGCGCCCACACGAGCCACATAACACACCAGGCCGAGAACGGACTCCCGCCCGGCTCTCCTCGGGGCTAGAAGCATCCGAGGGCGGGCCACCGGCAGCAAGGAGGCCGTCAGACTCTACTTGGAGAACGGCACTTGCTACTTCGGAGTCCGGAGGACGAGAGGCGGGAACTGGATCAACCGCCTCTCGACACTCCAATGCGTCGGCGCGATTGCCACCGACGATAGTAGCTGCGACAGAATCGCTGACGGTGGCCGGAGGACGTGTAGTGGCAAGACGCTCAACCACCACGCGACACTCCAATGCGTCGGCGCGCAGGCCACCGACGATAGAGTTGCCACCTTCATCTCTCCCTTCGCGGGCCGAGACTGTTCGAGAGACATCGGTAGTGGAACTCCGGGCAGACGACAACCCGGAGGCACTCCCATTCCGAGACGAGCCCTTCCCTAGAGACGTTCGGTCCGGGCTCACCACACCACCAGCAGGGGCCTGGGCAGACGACAACCCAGACACACCACCGGTCAGACATGCACGCCGGTGCAGCTTGAGACCGCCCCGGCTCTTACACACCTTCCCACACCGGTCACAAGTGACGCCATCATCGTGGGCACCGGCACCTCCGCGAGGCACCGGGTGATGCATAGTGGTTTTGTATACAAGCTTTCCCACGATGCGTCAACTCAAGCGGTTCCAAGGCACAAGACTCGGGCCACCAACCGCCCCAAGGTCCGAGCCAGCAATATCACTCTGCAGTCGCCACAAAGCAGAGGGGGGCCGTTCACGACAACCTGTTAGGTGCGGTTGCCACGCGCCTCGGCACGGTCCCGAACACCTTACGCTCACCCCCACCTCCTGTTCCTTGGTTCACTCCGAAGAGCTTAACAGCGGGCACCTGTGGAAGGTGAACAGGTAGGAAGGCTTTAGGCCAGCTTTTGGAGATACTCCACGTAGGAATGCACCTCGAAAGGCTCTCGTGCGTGAACGGTTCCCAACCAAGACCAGTTGAGACACCTCACGAGATCCAAGAGCGTGGCCCTTTTGGCACGAGCAGATACCGTCCGGATATCCGACAGACGGCTGAACCCCTTCCTAGAGACGTTCGGTCAAGGCTCACTGCTCGCGAGTAGCTATAACCCACCAAGTAGCACTCGAGTGAATAAAAGCGCGGAAATCACAAAGCTATTAATCAACAACGAGTCGGAGAGTAAGAGAGTCATAGTTACTCCCGCCGTTTACCCGCGCTTTTTTGAATTTCTTCACGTTGACATTCAGAGCACTGGGCAGAAATCACATTGCGTCAACACCAGGCTTCGGCCATCGCAATGCTTTGTT
>Ga0209255_1000297_pt1 | contig 11149 bp, 3 predicted proteins | sample WorMetvaBAHAMAS2_FD_187394 | JGI IMG/M metagenome (GOLD analysis project Ga0209255, IMG submission 187394) | Marine gutless worms symbiont microbial communities from Max Planck institute for Marine Microbiology, Germany - Olavius vacuus... | ecosystem: Host-associated > Annelida > Digestive...
CTGATGACACATACAGAGAAGAGAATCGGAGACGAGACAGAATTACGACAAAGAACAGACTACAGACTGATGACACATACAGAGAAGAGAATCGGAGACGAGCCAGGATTACGACAAAGAGCAGACTACAGACTGATGACACATACAGAGAAGAGAATCGGAGACGAGCCAGAATTATGACAAAGAACAGACTACAGACTGATGACACATACAGAGAAGAGAATCGGAGACGAGCCAGGATTACGACAAAGAACAGACTACAGACTGATGACACATACAGAGAAGAGAATCGGAGACGAGCCAGGATTACAGCAAAGAAGCATTGGCTAACTGACGAGAAATACCGAGAACTGAATATACAAAGAGCCAAAGCATTCAGACAGACCCATGCAGAAAGAGTAAGGTTAAATAACAAGAAGTGGTATTCTGATGAACGCAACAAAAGAATACACTGTGACAAAAAAACAGAGGTACCAGACAGACAACCGGTACAGACTGCGCAAGATTCATAAGACTGCACAGTCGTGTACGAGAACACCAGATGCTGAACCTGCACGGAGGCGCATCCTTTCTCGACAACAAAAATACTGGATCCGCCGCAGCAAACTGCTGGCTGCAGGTCGACTACTTGATACTAAACTAAAACAACAGAAGCGAATGACGAAGGACTGCAACATCAGCCTTCTTGACGTCAAGATGTTGTTCCACAAAGCAGACACATATCTCAAGCAAGCCTCTTTGCGACAGAAACTCCAACACAAGAGACTGGTATCAAAAATCGACGACATTCGGAAACAACTGAGCACGGACACCAACAACAAACCAACCGAAGATGACATCAGTCATGCTTTTGGTGACAGGCAACATACATCTACAACTGAGCCATATTTTTGGGAGCAAAGTTACCAACCAGCACGTATTAGTGATGCTATAGCTGTTGACAGCGATGGGAGAGCTCATTACTTCAAGCACTTCACACGCAGCTCAGTGTCATGTGACTTGAACTCAGATACTGCAGAGCATAACAGAAAGACGACAGAATGCTGGCAATGCAATCCTCTGATATGCTGCATTGAACAGGGCGTTGTAGATGGTGTTGTCAGTCTCATGGAAAAAGTCAGTTCTGTACAGATGTCCCGGTGCTGTGCCTTCTATCAACACATAGACAGCTGTACGAATCCAACTCGAAGTGATGCACTTGGTCATCCCATATACTGCCAGTTTGACGTCAACTGTAAGAGCCTACTTCGACCACTGCGAATACTCTCTGTTCACTTTCCAGCACTTCGCACTCTGCTGGCTCGGGTGTATGAGTTAAAACGCTTCAGTAAGTTATCTTACCTCATCAGAGAGCTGATGCAGTGTGGGTCATACGGTGATCTCCGACATGCAGTTGACACACTAGCAGATGTGCTGACAAGGACATCAGACAAGTCATCATCACCGACCGGCGACTTGACGTCAGACTCCGCTGTCACGCCAGTTTGCATTGATGAACAGCAGCTGATGGAAACCTTTGGTTCAGCCCTCAGAGAGGTCGCCAACATCCGGGACAACTACATTACGAGTGCCTGCGACATATGCGAACAACTGAGGGAAGACTTGAAAAGTCTCAAGGAATATGAAGACACCAAAGGCTTTTCATCAGAGAAGATGACAGAAGTCATTGAGCTGCTGTACACACAGAAGACTCAACATGAGGACATTGATGACTTCCTGAGATCAATGTTCATCTGTTCTTATTGTGCTGACAAGCTGCGATCTGGTAAAGATGTCGCCAGGTCAGCCTTCAATAAACTTGCTGTCATAGAGACGCCATCTTGTATCAAAGAACTGAATTTGTTTGAACTGGCATTGATCAAATTCTGCATGACATGTGTAACAGTTGTACGTCTGGGTCAGGTAACAAATACTCGACGACCAAGCAATGAGCTGAATGCTGCACTGAAAGGCCGTATAGTGTACCTACCTGTTGACGTCAGCTCCAACTCCACATTCCTGCCAGAAAATCTTCTCAATCTGGATAGTCTCCTACTGCTAGTTGGTGGCCAGCCTACAAGGAGCAAAAGGGTGTGGGCATCTGTAGTAGACCTGCGCAAAGTTCACACAGCTCTACTGTGGCTGCGGGAGCACAATCCTCTATACAAAGATGTGCCAGTTTATTCACTTGATGATATTAAGGAACGGATAGAACGTCGTCTCGGGTCATCTGATGCAGTTGATGAGAGTGTTGGTGACACACTGTTGCGAAAGCTGTCGGAAAGTGCAAAGTCCAAGCTGTACGAAAGTTTCACGGTGCAGCCCATTAGCAGTGAATTTCCTGCTGACAGCATGGTCGAGTATCAGATGGACAAAGTGCATGGCACCAGCAGTGACATTTTTGACACCGAGCTTGACCTGAAAGCCTACCCGGAACTATTTCCAACTGGCTGCAATGGAATGAGGGAAGCCACAAGACAGGTGAAAATCGGAACGAGTGATTTCATAAAAAGTCGTCTTCTAAACAAAGACCCAAAGTTCCGCCTCAACCTGAACTACCTCTTCCATTGCTTTCAGGTCCAAGAGGTAAGCAACATGTCACACTCAGTCGGACACATGCTACGCACTGTCACTGGTCGGAACATGTCAGCTCGTGATTTGTTTGAACGACTAAAAGCCCGTGACGGCGAGATGCAGTCAAAAATGTTCTCACTGCTGGCGAACATCAGAGGCACCAGAGAGTATTTCGCCAAACTGGGTATGGAAGTGAGATGGATGATCAGAACGCTTGGTCCTCCGACCCTGTTTGTGACGTGCTCTGCTGCAGAATGGTTCTCCGATGCACTAGTGTCACATCTGCGAACAGTCAATGCTACAGTGTCCGGAATTGAAAAGATGTCTGCAGCTGAACTGTGTGTACTGGACCCAGTCACTGTCAGCATTCATTTTCAGAAGAAGTGGTCAGCCATATTTCAGAAGCTCATCCGATCAAAGAAGACGCCGATATTTGGCGAAGTTGCTGACTATTTCTGGAGAATCGAATACCAGGCCAGGGGTGCACCTCATGTCCACTGCTTGCTTTGGATAAAAGATGCTCCAGTCATTGGGCGTGATTCTCCGGAGACAGTCAAAGAGTACATTGACAAGACAGTCACATGCCGGAAACCAAATCCTCAGTCTTCACCAACACTCAGTCAACTGGTGTCAAAATTCCAGGACCACCATTGCAACAAATACTGCCAAAAGTCATACAAAAAAGATGGCAAATTTTACAAGAAGTGCCGTTTTGGGTTTCCTCGGCCAGTGCGGACTGAAACAAAGCTGAATGACGTCATCGACTGTCTGGCTGTTGATCAACGCAAGCAACCTCGGAGGCGTCTTTACCACATCAGGAGATCAGAAGATGAAGTAACCATCAATGATTACAATGCCGCACTGCTGTTGGCAAACGAAGCAAATGTCGATGTGCAGTTCATCGGTCACGTCGGATCACGTCTGTCATACTATGTGACCGACTACATGAGTAAGTACGAACGTACCGAGCAGGATGACATGTGGAGCGACATTTTTTCATCAGCCAGGTCACTTGGTAGCAACGCCATGTCATTTCTGCTCAAGTCGGTCAAAAGTCGACAAGTAGGCGCTGTTGAAGCCGCAGATCGGTTGCTTGGACACAAACTGTACAGCAAATCACGACAGACAATATTTGCCAATCTTCAGCCACCAGATCAAGTCAAACGTGTCCTAAAGCCAGCAGCAGAACTGGAACAGCTGTGCAAGACAAGTCCGGAAAGTGAGGATATTTTCTATCCTCATTGGGTGCTAAACATCTATCCCAACAGGCCGGATTGTCTACAGAATGCTTCGCTACATGAGGTCATGGCATGGTATGAGCGTCAAAAGTCCGGCACAGATGAAATGAAAGTCAACACTCTGCCACTGTATCTGCGTCGCAGGCAGAAACCGTATATTGTGACACACCAGAATGTTAATCCACACCAGTCAGAGGAACACAGACAGCTCTACTACAGCAATCTGCTCAAACTGTTTGTGCCATGGCGCAGTCAGTCAGACCTGGTTGTTGACGGAAAAGGACCTGAGGATGTCTTCAACGACCTCAGTCAACAATATCCAGAGATGGCTGACTACCACAAACAGTATACACAGACGGAAACAGCCGAAAGGGAGCTGGAAGATGCTGTTCGTAGACGTGGACAAGAGCCTGATGACAATGACGTGGAGCCAGACAGTGATAACGAAGAAGGCGCTCTGCAAGGATGTGCTGTGGACCACATGCAGACAGCAATGAACGACATTCAGGAGGCTCACAGAACATCGACGATGGATGCCGGAAAGCCTGCGCTTCGAGAAGCATACAGTCAACTGAATGTCGACCAAAAGCGCATTGTTGACAGAGTTGCCGAGATGGTCTGCCATGGAGAAGAGCCTGTACACCTAATTGTGAGTGGTCAAGGTGGCACAGGGAAAAGCAGAGTGATTGACATACTGAACAGGATTGTTTCATCTCACTTTGGCGAGGGTCTTGTGTCGGTCATAACAGCTGGTCCGACAGGTCTATCAGCATGGAGTGTTGGTGGGACAACTATTCATCGTATTCTGAGTCTGCCAATTGAACACGGCAAGCCACCCAACTACAGCCGCTTGAACCAGGATCAGCTGAATATGATTCGCCAGACTCTAAAAGGCCTTAGGCTTCTGCTTATAGACGAACTCAGCATGGTGTCATCACTAACACTGATGTTCATACACCTGCGCCTCACCGAAATAATGTCAAAGAATGATCTCTTTGGTGGAATCAGCCTTGTCTGTTTTGCTGATTTTCTGCAGCTACCACCAGTCAAAGGGAATCAGCCATTTGTGAAGGTCACAGACATGGAAGCCAAGCAACGCCTGGGTAGCATTGCTTCTTTTGACATATGGAAAGCTTTCAGCTATGATGAGCTGACAATCAATATGAGGCAAAGTGGTGACACATCATATGCACAGATCTTGTCAGAAGTCAGAATTGGTCACGTAAGTTCCGAGGGACATAGGCTGCTCTGTGAAAGAATCATAGCCAACAATCGCCGAGCCACAGCTGAGGAAATATGTGACCTGTACTGCCAATTAGCTGAAGAAGGCAAGTCACCAATGATTTTAATGCCACGTACAGACCTCTGTGACAGTATCAACAGAGTGATGCTCTCTAGGTTTGACACAGACATTGTCAGCCTTCCTGCAGTCGACATGCTTGACACAGTCATAGAAAAGGGATATATGTCCAGCGTTCAGAAAGCGTATGACCGGGTACGTGACGATGTGACACGAACCGCAGGACTGGAAAGTCATCTGGAGTTAACCATTGGTGCTCGGGTCATGCTGAAAAGAAACAAAAATGTAGAAGCTGGCTTAGTGAATGGTTCTGTTGGCACAGTGACAGGATTTTTGTGTCGTAGCAAAGAAGTCTATGCAATCAACATTCAATTTGACAAAGTAGACTGCACTGTGGCAATAGAACGTGAGTCCGTTTCCTTTGAGGTGCTAAAGTGTGTATACTACACGCGAAAACAATTTCCAGTGATGACAGCATTCGCACTTACAATTCACAAAGCCCAAGGCCTCAGTCTACAGGCAGCAATTGTAGATGCTGGATCACACTGTTTCGGCTCTGGGATGATATACGTTGCACTGTCACGAGTCACATCTCTAGCTGGGCTACATCTCATCGAGTTTGACAGCCGTAAAGTGGTGTGTGACAGCAAGGCAATTGACGAGTATAATCGTCTCAGACGGCAGTACACACCACACTTGGAACAGCTGCCTGCACACAACAAAGGTCCAAAAAGCACGAAGCGTAAGTCACAGACTGCCAACCAGGAGGATGGTATTCACGCCGGGAAGACAGACAGTGACAGCACTACACTGACTGATACCATAAATTTGATTACTGGCAATGTGAGTGAGCAGTCTACCAGTGGCCTGTCAGCCAATACTGCAAACACACAGCACAACAATGAAACAGCATTACAAGAGACACAGTCTATATGGCGCTACTGTAGACTGACATCCTTGGATGACACGTTCAAGGCAGAGACCTGTGAACGCCTCAACTTGCAGCTACATCCAATCACTCTTAGTACACTGCCATGCATCAGTCCCGATGTGTCATTCAGACTTCAGGCGGACATCAACAAACAGACAGGACAGTGTCCATCAGTGAAAGTTTTGAAGGTGTCTGGAAGAGGAGGAAATTGTCTGTTCCGTGCACTTTCTCTCGCCATTACAAACACTGAAAGTCAGCATGAAATTATTCGCGGTTACATTGTCAACCATTTGCAGCACAGTGACATATGTGAACAATTACGCACAATGTACACCGGAAGTGACATCGAGTACCAGCAGTACTTACTGTCCATGCAAAACAATGGCGAATGGGGGACAGATCTAGAAATAGCTGCAGCAGCACATTTGCTCCAGTGTTCCATAGTCTGCTACCAGCAGTATGACACAAATGGACAGTATGTGTTCCAACACTTTGCTCCGCATTATGCTGAGACAACTGACTGCAGCGACCAGTGTTGTCACAATGCCACACTGTACCTCGTGAATACATCGGGAGTACACTATGACCTGGCAATAGTGACAGACAGACTCAACTTAGAGGAATAAGCCACAGACGCAATGATAGTGATTGCTGAACATAATGTGGTATATAGTGCACAGAGAAAACAGCATCAGACAGTCAGTCTGGTGTTGTAACAAAAACAATATCATGGCGTTTCTGAATATAGTCTGTTATTTAAGTACTTAGAAACTCTGATGTCAGAGAGAACGATGTTACAACAACGACATCGTCTGCAGTTCTCAGTCTCATGTGCAGCAAACAGGGCCAGCAGTGTCAGTCAGTCTGGTGTCCAATACACAGGGACAGCAGTGTCAGTCAGTCTGGTGTCCACTACACAGGGACAGCAGTGTCAGTCAGTCTGGTGTCCACTACACAAGGACAGCAGTGTCAGTAAGTCTGGTGTAGACTACACAGGGACAGCAGTGTCAGCCAGTCTGGTGTCCACTACACAAGGACAGCAGTGTCAGTCAGTCTGGTGTCCACTACACAAGGACAGCAGTGTCAGTCAGTCTGGTGTCCACTACACAAGAACAGCAGTGTCAGTCAATCTGGTGTCCACTACACAAGGACAGCAGTGTCAGTCAGTCTGGTGTCCACTACACAAGGACAGCAGTGTCAGTCAGTCTGGTGTCCACTACACAAGGACAGCAGTGTCAGTCAGTCTGGAGTCCAGTACGCAGGGACAGCAGTGTCAGTCAGTCTGGAGTCCAGTACGCAGGGACAGCAGTGTCAGTCAGTCTGGTGTCCAGTACACAGGGACAGCAGTGTCAGTCAATCTGGTGTCCACTACACAAGGACAGCAGTGTCAGTCAGTCTGGTGTCCACTACACAAGTACAGCAGTGTCAGTCAGTCTGGTGTCCAGTACACGGGGACAGCAGTGTCAGTCAGTCTGGTGTCCAGTACACGGGGACAGCAGTGTCAGTCAGTCTGGTGTCCAGTACACAGGGACAGCAGTGTCAGTCAGTCTGGAGTCCTGTACGCAGGGACAGCAGTGTCAGTCAGTCTGGTGTCCGGCACACAGGGACAGCAGTGTCAGTCAGTCTGGTGTCCGGCACACAGGGACAGCAGTGTCAGTCAGTCTGGAGTCCAGTACGCAGGGACAGCAGTTCACAGTACACAGACAACAGCATCAGTCAGCGAGTCTAGTGTGTCTCTACTTATATGTCACCCCCGTCATTTGGCCACGTTCTAACAGTCAGTGACTCTGGAGAAACATTTATAAAATTGGTTCTTACCATTTTCTATGATGAAAATAAAATGTTCTGAGTGTTTACACATGCATGTGTGTGTGTGTCTATTAGTGTTACTCCCTTCGTTCGGCCACTTTTTAACAGTCACTGGCAGCTGCAGAAACGTGTAGAACTGCTCATTACTGTTTTCTATCATTAGAATAAAATGTCCTCGCTATACTTCGGGCTGATTATGTATACATGTATGTGTGTGTGCTTATTAGTGTCGTCTCTAGGTGTGTGTACTAATTGTCTCTACTGCCAATCTATATTTATCGTTCATTAACCTAGTGTTATCTACACTGTGCCTTAACTGATGTGAAGCCCAAAGACAAACTCAAATGTAATGAAAAATAATTAGCTATCATCTTCCCCTCAGCAACAATAATTGCCACATATGATGCAAATTTCAACTGTTTTATTTGCATGTTTGTGAGATGCAGAGGTTCACAAATATGTACAATAAAAGTTTCCAAAGTTATTCACAAGAATACTAAATGCGCTTAAAGTGACCATCATTTTCACAGTTGAACATGATATAGTTGAGTGGCTCACTTGATGATTCTGTAGTTAAAGTGATGCCATTCTTTGAGAGTATCCTTCTTAAGGTGCTTGACACTACTGATCATGGTACAGTAGACTCAGAGAGTCAGAGCACCATCCTGCTGGAAAGTGAACGTTTCTGAAGCTCTAGAACAGATGGCTGGCAGAAGGTTCTGATCAAGCAAGTCACGATTACAGTAATATGCACCATCAGTTTTTGCACCAACTCTTCAAGTATTTCCAAGCAGACTTAAAACTGAGGCAATAGCAGACTCTGAGCCCATGGAGCGAATACGCAGGAATCACTTGGTTGATATTTCTCTCTGGCAGATTCCTAGTGCAGCGTACACTCTTGTACACAGATTCCCATAATTAAAACTTGGGAGTTCTATGGTACAGATTTTTAAGCTGTGGTATACGAGAAAATATGTTGCAAATTTTGGACAAATTTGCAGCACCAAATTTTGGACAAATTTGCAGCACTTATGTGGATTATATAGTAGTAATAGTATTAAGTATAGCAGCAATTTGAAATTTGGCATCACATCAATTGGGACACAGTGTCAGCTGAGTGTTTTCTTGTTGTATGCTGTGCAAATGCATTAATGATTGTAAATTTATACTGTCAACACAAAACAGTGCGGCATTCTTATGAATGCAGTAGCTCTAATGTACGAGTTTCACATAATGCTGCATCTGTAAATAAATGTTAACATTTCTCTTTACACATTTCTGTGTGTGTGTGTTTCTCTTTGCCTAATTGTGTAGGACACAGACTTTTTTCATGATTTCACACATCTGACATCCACATCCCCATTGGCTGGGTCTGTGTTTGTTTTGTAATGCACAGGCCAAGAAGCAACACAGAAGCAAGCGAAAAAAAATGCAAAAATGGCAAGAGCTGACACATCGTTACAGATATACAGAGTGGCCCAAAATAAGTGAGAACTGGGTCATTTACGACTCCCTGATTGTCGATTTAACACACTTAAACTTTACTTATTTATACTGTTAATGACATCACATGACGTAATGTGTACGTAAAAGTTTGTTTTGTTTAATAACATAATAATTTTGTAATTTTATTAGGTAAAACAGCGAAACTGCTGCTCTCCATTATGATATGAGTCGAAGAAACAAAAGACAGTCTAATTCTAGTTACAGGTTTGCACAAAGACAAAATGTGGCATTAGACGATTATGGACTGAGTTTCGTAACATTCACTGATACGTGGCTAGTATCTCTAGATTGCATAAACACAGTGATAATGATGAAAACTGAAACAGACAGTGTGGTATCAGACGTCCTAGGTCAAGAACATCTGCATGCCATCATCGAGCACGAGAAGAAATGTTACAGACCACATGCCACACAGTCATGAAAGCGCACTAGAAATTCACTCATATAACCCTATGTCATGATGGATACACTTATTCACTTGTTCGAAACCTTATACAACTTTTTAGACTTATTTTAGGGCGCTTTTAAGTAAGATATGGTTATGAATAACAAAATGCTGGGGGTTCTCACTTAATCTGGGCCACTAGGTAGTTATAGTAACATTAATAGTACTGCCTCCCCAGAAATGTCACCAAAGAAAATGGTCAGCAGTCCAACAGTTCCACCAGCAGTCCAGCATGAGTAGATACACACATATCCTTATCACCAGACTAAACATTGACAACACTAGCCGACTTAGATACCATACAACAATGCAAAACAGACTAAAAATAGGTGCAGGCGCATCGGATTGTAATTTTCCAGAATTATACACAACCACATCAGTGAACATGCTTATACACTAACACAGCATCAGTAGCATGACCACCTTAAAATTTTGATTAATTGCTCGTCACATCAGCGTCAAATAAGCGCATCTCTGCTGTCATCCACTGCCAGTATAATCCTGAAAGAAATATCGTATGCTTCGCTTGCAGTAGTGAATTCATCATTACGCACCGAACAATCATTGCACAAATCACCAGAAACATGCACATCAATACTTGCAAACCCGTAAGAACTTCATCGTTACAAACCCAGTGACAACCGTCAGAAAAGGAAAGACTACCGAATCGGACCGCCACCCTAACCCTACTACTAAAAAACCCTCACCCTTATTTGGTGGCGGTCTGATACGGTAGTCTTGCCTCAGAAAACATTATTACGCGCAAATACACGGTATGCGCTTACCTCTCTGTAAGTACGTTATTAGAGTGACTGCAGCTGGCTGACCTCGATGTGGTTACCATGACGACAACAGATTCGTCCTCGGTCAGCCCAGCGGGGCAGTAACATCATTAGATGCCCGGGTACCCGCACTGACAACATACATTCTGACTTTCCCAGAAGTCATGTTTATCGAAGTTAGCCTAATTATCAGACAGTGGGTAAAACGTTGCAACGACAAACACCTTTATCACCATCACGTGCAAAAAATAACAGCTACTTCCGCTCCGAAACTGGATCTAAACATGAAACTATATCGTTAAGTAAGTAAACAATTATTCAGTTGAGATGGACTTGTTCATACCGTAAAACGTTTACGGTATTCAAAGAGTTCATTGGTAAGAAATCGTTGTATTAGTCACATATTGTGCAAGTTCTCGATTACCATCAGCATCAGGTAAAGAGCTTGTGGATAAGTAGCCTGAACGATCTGACATTGTATATACTTTGCGTTCTAGACAACACAACAAAAATCTCATACCCAAAACTAGCGATCTTAATGATCGACATTTTTTAATTAGACTTCTCTATAAAGACTGCTATTAG
>Ga0209255_1000298_pt1 | contig 11135 bp, 10 predicted proteins | sample WorMetvaBAHAMAS2_FD_187394 | JGI IMG/M metagenome (GOLD analysis project Ga0209255, IMG submission 187394) | Marine gutless worms symbiont microbial communities from Max Planck institute for Marine Microbiology, Germany - Olavius vacuus... | ecosystem: Host-associated > Annelida > Digestive...
ACCGATTTGGGCTGTGAGTCCGCCGAAAGATTGGCTGCTACCATCCGCAGACACCATCGCCATTTATTATTATTACTCAGCTTGTAAGCTGATACTCATTTTACCGTCCCACGGAGGGTGGAAGGCTGAGTCGACCTAGGCACTGCAGTAAGGGTGCACAACCCGTGCCCGAGGCTGTATATCGCAGTGACTGTCGTGATAAACACGATCGGCCGCGGTGAGATTCGAACCTGGGTCCTCTCGCACCGCAGTCGGGCGTCCTACCACTAAGCCACCGCGAATGCGAATGATGCACACATGCTGCATGCAACAGCAGTGTACCGACCACCTCACTGCTGTATTTCTGTGTAATTTTGAAGGACTGTAATTTTTATACCATAGGTCAGATTATAGAAATGAAATAACCAACAGCAAATTGAGACCATTTTGCTCACTGTGTTAAAGTTTCAATCCAGCTTGTTTACAGACAGAGGTAAGTGCAAACTGCAGCGGGAAAGTAGCATAAGAAAAAAAGAAAAAGAAAGAATAGAGTATATGCATTAACAACATGGCGTCTGCATCTCCAAAGCAGACACAATAATAACATTTCTACAGCATCATACGATGCTTCAGAGGCGACAGAGAAGGAGTTAATTTGGAGTGAAAAAACAGGCATTTAAAAATGTTTTAAAATGTCTCTTAAAACCTGATTCACCACTGTACAGCAGAATGCCTGCAGGCAAACTGTTCCAGATGACTTTGACAGTAATTCTCATTTATGTTACATTCCAGTATAAATGCATACCAGTCACACATGACAAGTCGACTGCATTGTCTGTGAGGACCTCCGGCATTGTTCTCCAGAAACATCAGCCTTGTCTGGTCTCGACTGAAGACCGGGTTGCTGACAGAACGATCGGTCGGACCAAGTGTTGTGCAGGTGAAGTTCTTCAGGTCGATGTGATACAGAGCGCTGCGTCGCTGTGAACAATAGATGAGACCCAGACGATACGGCACATGCAACCATCCAACACAGATCACCCCGAGGTCGTTTGGACACCAAATGGCCTGTCCTGGAGAAACATCGTCCGGCAGATTCTCCAACAAACTACAAACGACAAACTTCAATGAATTTCAGTAAATTACAGCTCGACACACTAGTGAACAACAGCGATACTGCGCAAGCCCATAACTATACGGTTCTTGAAGAAATGCCTAAATTCCAAACGGTCAAACTGTAGTTTTAAAGGTTATTGTTCTTATCCACACATTTTCATGGTTTGTTTTTCCACTTTCATGTGCACTAAAATGCACCTACAAGACATTTCAGTTTCAAAAAATGTCCCATAGTTATATACAATACCTCCATGTCAGTGTGACGTGCTCCCAAACTCAGCTTGCCTCAGCGGTCGTGCAAGTGCAGGATGTTGGGGCTTCCACATACTAAGAGCCTCATAATAACATACACTGTGTACAGGCCTGCTGTAATAAGCTACTAATAATAATGCTTATACCAATACATGCCATGGGACAACATTTATGGCGCTATTGTTATGACAAAGTTTACTCAGTTCATCTAATGAATTAAGAACAGTGCTAAGCCTGTAGGCTGATGCAGTGCTGCAATGCTGCTACATTAAGTACTCCTTTTTGTATCACAGTGTACTCTCACCAAAAGCTGGTACATATTATACATAAATAAATAATAGTTTCTATTGTGCCGTATGCTCGTAACTTTACAGACAGTAACAGTCAGATTATACAGATTATGCATGTTTGGTATCTCAACTATAATCCCCTCATGTGCTGTAAAATGACTCGATTAAAACCTGGTATATGTAAAGGGCATGGTTGTTTTGTTGCGCCTGGTTTGTTTTAATGCTGTAACGTAATAATCTAGCCAGCATTTTCTTTCCCAAGGTAAAGTAGCTGCAGCGAGTATACGAGGCCAGCAATTTAGGCTCATTAACAGTATCGCATTACTTGCATGACGTTGTACTCCAAAAATTGCAGTGACATATCTGAATTTGTCATGCATTTGGACAAAATACTATGGTCTATACGTTTCGACGTTAAATCTCAAAGCATGTGCACTAGAAATTCTAACACAAATTATTCAGTACAACCATCCCACGTAGAGTCCAGGAAACTGAACCACTGCAGCCCATGCCCTGAGCTGTATGTCAACGTGACTTTTGTAGAAGACATACAACTGCCCTCAGTAGTAGGTCTAGTTGATCCCGCATATCAGTTACCAAAGTTACACTACTACATAGCCACTACAACCAGCACAATTGCAATTACCAGTAGTACACTACAGCAAAGTGAAAAACTGCTGCTTGGAATTCATCTGTAACAATTCATCTGCTACTGCTGCTGCTGCTCCTACTCCTACTAGCACTGCTATTATTACTAATAAATATTACAGCTCGCATACGATTAATTTTTTTAATGGTGTTAATGTGTGCGTTAATATTTTTATGTGCATGTTAACAGATTATTAACACACTCATTGTCTGTGTATACTCTGAGGTAGGTGTCAACCAACACCTGTATGGCCGAGCATGTTGGTGCTGAATGTGGGGTTTGCGTGCTGATGCCCCTGTGAAATTGCACCAAGTTGCACTTGACAGTGACGTTAAATAAATAAGCGTTTATTTGTCAATTACTATAAATTCTGCAGTAAAAAATTGCATTGCTGAGACTTGAACTAATTTTGACCATTAAAGGATGTTTCTGTTGCGACAGCATGCTGCTATTTTATGGCAGTGCATTGAAATTCTTCACGGCGTTAATTTTAATCCCAATTAATTACTTGACGTGTTAACGCACAGGAAAACCAAGACGTCATGAACAGAGATGAGGGACCTATGAACTGAGCCACATCTATGACTAGAATAATTTTAAACAGTTAAAGTCTCATTACCTGACACATCCCGTCTCAATGTCGAGAACACAAAGCACTGGATGGCTCTTGTCGGTCATCTGTTCTCCCCAGCTCTCATGGAACACAAACTCGTCGAACTTTGCGGCTTCATCTTTTTCTTCCTCTTTGCTTTCCACCTTTCTGGCAAAGTACGACGTGGTCTTCGGTACCTTGCGCTCGGCTACGTACAGCAAGTGTGTCTCAGAGTGTGACCATTCCAGAGTACCAAACTGCTGATCATTGTCATACACTTTGCCGTGCTGGTCAGCGGCCGTAACGTCGATGTTGTGGAGTCTTGAAGCATCCGACCATATCTCAACCCAAAATTTCTCCTCGTTCTTCTTTTTGTCAGTGACCTTCCGCACAATTGCCTGATATCTGTTACATATTGAGTTACACAGCTAGCTTTAAGAAAGTATAAACACATGTCATATAATAATGATGATGATGATGATGATGATGATGATGATGTTGACGACAATTATCACATTTGCACAACACCATACTTACAACTTCAGAAGCAATGTAGAAGGATTGAGTCAGGTACTAGGAAAGCAGGTGTATAAAAAGAAATGTATTTAAATGTCTCTCTAAACCTCTGGAGTCATAGTTATTCACCAGAATGTGCACAGGTAAAGTGTCCCAGATGACAGCTATGACATATGAGACTGAACAGTAGATTCAATATGGCATTTGTAGGAACTTTCACTGTCATAAGCTACATGCAAGTAACTTTGCGATAAAATCTGTTGTGTTCCTTGGGATAACAACAGCATAAGCAAGACCTTTAGCTAGTCAGTGCTGATGCACATTCCAGGGCTTACCCAATATTATACACAAGATTACATAATATGTTAATAACAACAATTACAAATAGAAATAATAAAAAAATAAACTTTAAAAAAACAGCAATAACATACTAGCACAGTTTTTATCCCACCACAAGGTTGTAACTTCTGAGGCAATGGCAGCATGGGTCATATCATTAATGTCTGCTATCATAAGCCAGTTAACACGGAAGTTTTAAGCTTAGCCAAGATTTAAAACTGTCGGTGAAGTATTCAAGTAGTTTCCAGGAAACAAGTTCCATATGGCATTAAATATACTGCTTGGTAAACAGAAGAATAAACTTCACTATTTGTCCGTCACCAATAAGTAAATGATCAGTATTCCACAACAACGAAATGTGACAAAACAAAACAAATAAAAAGAAGGAAAATCGACAACCGACCTGCCTGATGGTGACTCTTTGTTCCAAAGTTCATCACAAATCACATGCGGAAGAGTAGGCACGACGACATCAAGCTGCACAACATGGCTCCGTGCAAACTTGAGTGTTTCAGATCTCTCCAGGTCTCTCTGTGTCCATTCTGAGTAGATGTGCAAATGACCGGGTGAGTCTTCCATTGAGATTCGCCCATATTTGACGCTCGGAAATGTGGCCAGCTGCTTGTAAACATTAATTGCATCATCCACTGAAGCTGTCATCTTGTGAAAATGTTCGTTCTGTAACAAAGGCATCCCACAAATATCAAACCAAACTGTATGCGTGATAACTGTTTTTAAAGACACGGTCTATTGGCATCAGAGACACTACCTAGAGTGGCATTAGGGCACCATTTTTCCAATCTATAAAGTTGAGGGATCAAAGTCCAACTGCAAGAACTACCGAGACATCACCCTCCTATCAGTTCCTGGTAAGGTGTTCATACATGTGATCCTTGCTTTATCAGTCTCACACTTCTTAGCTTGAAGATGCCAAGAACAGAGTAGTTTCAGCAATAATCGCGCAACCATGAACAGATATCTGACATTCTGCAATCTGGCTAACACAAACGTGATTTTGGGAAAGCAACATATTCTGCTTACGTAGACCTCTGAGCTGCATTTGATTTGCTCAGCAGTCGGGCTTTGTAGCTCTTTACTGGCTAATGTCTCTTTAAACCTCTGGATTCACAGTTATTCACCAGAACGTGCACAGGTAAAGTGTCCCAGATAACAGGTACAAGGGGTCGCCCCCACCAATCATTTTTGCACGGATAGTTAGGCCAATGAATGCCTTACAACTCTGCAGGTGACAGTTTTCACACAAAGAAACTTTGTAGCAGACTTTCTTCAAGCAAAGTGTGACTTTAGACGAAAATCACAAGTTAATAGGGATGGACGGATATCCGGCTCCGGCATCCGGATCCGGCCGGTTTTCCACTTACCGGTGAAATCCGCCTCCGGCCAGATTGTATGTGGCAAGGCGGGTCGGATTTTCACGAATTACAGTACCCCGTTTTGCACTAAGTCCGATGTCACTGCGCAATTAACAGCTGGTATCAGCCGCGAAAATCTGCCGATGAAGCCTGTCGATTGATGTAGCCGGCCGCCGGCAGTGTGCTCTGGCATCAACTGCAGCCCCCCGATCAGGTTCCCCGCTCGCCTGCTGCCTGCCGCCCGCCGATTATATCCGCGCTTTATACCTTTGATGCAAGAGACGCTGTTGCCGCACGCTGTGTTGACACTTGATTCTTGTCAACATCATCTCTACTTAAATGACGCGACCAGCAAGTGGCTGGCGCCGGCGTTTTATTGGACGGCCTACCAGTTTACTGTGGTATCGATTTACTGAACTCTCGTTCTTGCTCACTTGCCTTTGCAGCACATTTGTGACCATTTCGTTAGTTCGATAGTAGCGTATACACGTTGTTCGTGATGGCACAAAATCGCACGAGAAATATTTGGAATTATTTCTCAATCGAACGGGAGGATGATGTAAAAGCGCAATGCAATCACTGCATCACCTCACCGACAAGAGAAGTCGCCTGTCAACTGATAACACTGAATAACTTTTGATTCCTAAAAAAATTTGCTTAAATTTTGAACTGACTGCGATATTGAACAATGTGATTTGATAGATTAGTAAAGACTTCATTATCTGGCATTACTGGCGATTAAATATTACAGAAAAATAAAGCATTGGAAGGGATTTGCAGTATTTTTATAGGTATAGACTAGTGATAAAGTTACATCAAAAATCCAGATCCGAATCCGGAACCGGCCGGATATTGGGCGCCGGTTAACCGAATCCGGTATCCGGCAGAAAATCACTATCCGTCCATCCCTACAAGTCGCACCATGCTGTCGACCAGTTATCGGCAAGCGATCTGCTGCCCAATGTCCAAGGTGCACGTTGCATCATAAACCCAATAGGCGCTAAAGCCCTGTTTCCAGCCTTAAGCCCCGGGCGCCGTACACTGACGTACAGCAACGTTGTAATCAAGCATGTTGATTTCTACGGCAGCGTTCACACACACTGTATCATCGTACATCCAGCCAACGGACGCAACATGCCGCAACGAGCTTGATTCATGTGGCATGTTGCAATAAATTACGGTAAGTAGCATATGTTTTTAGCATCTGCAGCGCCTGTGTTGACGTACGGCGACTTATGGATGGCACCATACATTGCCGCAGGTGGGCATGCGTGCGTGCAGAATGCATCGCCGTAAGCAGTGTGAACGGGCTTTACGGCATTATACATCGTCATATATTGAGCGCATGGATGTACATGTACAGCGAAGCACGTCGCCGTACTGTACTTCCACGTGCAAACTGTGTCGACGTACGGCACCATACGCAAGGTTGACACAAGCAACGAAAGGTCCAAAACATGCCTCGAATTTGACGCATGCCATATTATGTGACAAATTCCAGTCATGTCATTGGCCACTTCCTGCGTACGTTATGTTCCTTGCGTTACGTGCGTTGCATTGCATGCAGCTGGAAACCACTTAATGCCGGCTGTCAACTGAGGGAGGATGGTGAGTGGGCTAAGTACAAATCAAACAATGCCTGTGTTGGAAGGTGCGGCAGCATCCTGTCGCCAACTGGCTGTATATCCAGGGCTGCATTAAGTGCAAGTTAGCGCTTCACGGTCTTGCTGCATACTTACTTAACAGTTTGCAGGTTGCAGCAAAGCAGCAGTCTACAAAGCAGACGTAAACAAAGATGGAGGTTGTTAATACTCATATTATGCAAAATAACAAAATAAAACATACATTTGCGATTCATCATCTGCTCTGTCCGCCATCTTGTAAGCACGCACACTCCCGCGGCGCTGCAGCGAACTTTTCAAGCGCATTATCTGCTTCATAAAGCGCTTCACGCAGAAAGGCGTCACGTGACATTTTGCTGCAGCAAACAGCTGAATCATACCTTCTTGTTGAGTAGCTTAATGCAAGCCTGTTAAATGCAAGCAGCGCTTCACGGTCTTGCTGCATACTTACTTAACGGTTTGCAGCGAAGCAGCAATGCAGCAGTCTACAAAGCAGACATAAACAAAGATGGAGGCTGTTAATACTCATATTACGCAAAATAACAAAATAAAACATACATTTGCGATTCATCATCTGCTCTGTCTGCCATCTCGTAAACACGCACACTCCTGTGGCGCTGCAGCGAACTTTTCAAGCGATTTATCTGCTTTATAAAGCGCTTCACTCAGGAAGGCGGCACACGACATTTTGCTGCAGCAAACAGCTGAATCGTACCTTCTTGCTGAGTAGCTTAACGCCGCTCAGGCCTTTCAAATGACCATAGCTGAGATAATTGCGCCTCTGCATTGTCATCGAATGCACAGAATGCTGGCCTATTGTTTGTTCAGCCTGTACCGGCGAGGAATGCACACATGAGATGAAATGAATGAATAAAGTGCAATGATTTTAAGTGCGTTTGAAAACTGACTTAGAGACGGCTTAGTGTAACACACCAAGGTTATGGTTAGAGAATTGGGTTAGGTTATGGTTAGGTTAGAGACGTGCATTTGTGATCGACATCGTGCGATATCTGGGTGATGCAATATCATAAGGTCGACGAATCCACAATCGATATCACGATCTCGCGTAATCGATATGAACCCTAAGTTACAGCCTAGTTACGTCCTACTAAAACCCATCTGGACCTACCCAGAGCCGTCTGGAATGTCGGGCACTGTCTAGAGGCCTCCTGAACACCATCCGGAGTCATCCAGGGCGTGTGTGGTCATCCAGAGCCATCCGAAAACGTCTGCCGGACATCCGGCATCACGCAGAACCACCCGGATATGTCTGAAGCCCAGCTGTCCAGAGCCACCCAAAACGGTGTGAAGTGGTCTAGAGGATGTCCGGAGCCATCCGGTACACTATGGCTATCCAAAGCCATCGAGAGGTGGCATAAGGCTGTCCAGCTCAGATATGAAAAGGTTCTTTGATGTTTGTTGTGTTACTGAATCTGCATTTTTAATGTTAATAGCCGAGTTACAGGCCAATTATACTCAGTGTAATGTGTCAGTGCATCATACTGACAAATTTCTAACTGAACTATAATAACTAGCAAAAGCTGTTAAAGCTAAAGACAGTGACAAATTGGTGATGCAACTTTCATCAAAATGTATAAGTCTAGGAACAACATGACACTGTCAGAATTTCAGCCTAACAGATCAACAGCAACTCTTGCAACCATTAAGCCCAGTTTCCAGCTTTGTGCATGCAAGGCAAGGTTCTATGCAAGGCTTACGTATGCAACATACGCAACACAATGCAAGAAAAATTACTTACATAAAATCTTACGCAACTCACGCAAAGCAAGCAACGCAAGGTTCAAAACTGGGCTCGCAAGAGAAACAGAACATATTCTAATTTGATGCAAGCAACACAAGAAGTGGCCAACGGCATCGCTGGAATTTGTCATGTGATACAAGATAATGGCGGCGGTGTATGCTACATATTCATTCAATGAGTTGAGATTAGACAATTTATACAACTGCTGAGTGAAGAAATTTAAGGACAACAGAATAAGCAGAAAAACAAAACTTTTAGAAGGGCTCATGCGGAAGCAATGATGATTGATGAAACTTCTCATGGTCGTGGTGGTACATCTCCAGAAATAAACTGAATTCATCTTTCTGTTTGAAACGCTTACGAAAAATGTCTTTTATCCAGAAATGATGCTTTCTGTTAATGCGTTGGCACTTTTTTTTGTAACAGGAGAAGATTTATACTTGCATACTGTCGCCAAATATTTCCAGTGTGTGTGTCATTGCGTAAAAACTTGTGTTGTGGTATGACTAATAACTGCATTAGACAACATCAGACCAAATCTGGCTTAAGTGGAGAAGTCTGCACCAGCCACGCACCGCCTGTATACTAGTAGTAAACCATGCACTGGCATCATATACTTGAAAATGGGACAGTCTTAGGTTTAGCTAAGATTTTCTGATAAATAAGTCCAGCTTTCGGACCTCCAGCCACAGTGATCTGTCAACAGTTTTTGTAACACACCTTCAATCTCCGCAAGCATAACAAGTACGATTTTCACTATCTCAAAAAACAGTGATTATTCGCACTCCAGAGTGCCAATAAGCCCAAAACATGTTTTATCCGCACTCCAGAATGCAAATAAGCCTAAACAGAACAGTGCTTACTCTACAGTGCATCCAAGAAATCCGCATATACGAACTATCTGTACGGTTAATGGAACCAGGGTTGTAACCAATGACATGCAGTGATCTTTTATTCAGTCCGACACAGTGTCAGTGAAACCACTCGAGACAATGATCACATACAATCATTGTTAGAGATCCATCGTCCTCCTTGCAATTGGCCACAGTACCACATACCCTGGGTTTTCTTATCGCGTACCGTAGCCTGCAACACCATCCATGCATCTCAACTGAAGTACTAGATGGCATGCAGTGGAGCATGGCTGTGGAGTGCTCCACTATAGCCAGTGCTGGCAGTACACTGAAGATCAGTTGCCTGTATCAGATGAGAATCGAACTGTGCAGACTGAGCAACGTCGTCGATAACAAACCAGACAGCATGTGACTGACTTTGTCTGCATTTTACAGTAACTTAAACGGTACAGTTGTTGCTTGTGCCTCATGACATGCATTCGTGTCAGGAGCTGTCGACACTGGCACTGACCTGACCTCGGGTTTTCCTGACTGCGGAAACTCCTCTTAACTGCCTTGCATATTCGACCAGTGCCCGAATCTTTGTTTCCACGTGGCCTTCCTCTTGGGTGTTTGATAATGGGCAGTTGTGCTCCACTGCGCGCCAGGAGTGCAAATAAAACGTTTTACGCTTAGGCTATTCACACTCCAAAAATGTGAATAGGCGGATTTCTTGGATGTGCATGCAAGGGGGTTAAGCCCCGATTACCCAATTTTGGCGCATACACTCACATCCCAATTCTCCCCCCTATCCCGACTAGCGACCGACGGACGACGGCAACGCCCATTAATCTCTGCCAGCCTCTGTAACTGACTCGGCCTACTCGCCCTAGTGGGGTGGCCCCAGCGTTCACGAGCGACACGCTAACTGGCTACGCGCCGCGACCACGTTCATGTGGCAGAATGCAACCTCGGCGCGAGGTCTTTTGGGGCTGGCGAGCTCGCGTAAGAGAGGAAACGAGCTGTTCGACTGCGCGACTAATGAGAAATCAACATCATCAATAATAAAGAAACTGTAACGTTAAACTCGAATAGCAGTGTTATTATTTGTCTCCGGGACGCTGACCCGGTGGCATGCACTGTGGAGTGAGCATTGTTTCGTTTAGGCTTATTTGCACTCTGCAGTGCGGATAAAACATGTCTCAGGCTTATTCACACTCCAGAGTGCGAATAGTAGGCGACTTTCGGCATTCTTATCCGTGCACTGTAGAATGCGCGCTGTTTTACTTGGGCTTATTGGCACTCCAGAGTGCGAATAACAGCAGTCTTCTCGAAATGCAAACAATCACAATTATAGCAGTAAGCACAAAATATTGTATGCGGCTAGATTGTAGTTTACTGGGCGCCATAGGACTGCATTACGCTCACTTAAGGTCAGGGTTAGGATTAGAGTACCCTACCAGTAAGGTGTTGAATGCAATACCACTAACGTTATAGTATAATCATGAGCGACGTAATATCCACAAAAACTCTTAAATCGTTCCACCAAATTCATAGAATATTTAATCAAGCAGTGAGGCTTCGATGGCAGAGATGCTCGTATACCGTTTTTTACCGCGCTGCATGGAATGCAGAATTGCAGACGCGGTCTAGCTATGAGAATTCGTTCTGCCCGTCTGTCCGTCTGTCCGTCCGTCTGTCTATCACGCGCGTCAATTGTGACAAAACGGTAGAACGATCTGTCCAGATTTTTTAGACCATACGAAAGATCATTTAGCCTAATTTTCTGAGAAGAAGAATGGTTGGGGGCGA